>Ga0079305_1001615_pt1 | contig 27227 bp, 28 predicted proteins | sample LMS_cellobiose_e_FD_79183 | JGI IMG/M metagenome (GOLD analysis project Ga0079305, IMG submission 79183) | Rumen-fistulated moose microbial communities from Alaska, USA - LMS_cellobiose_enrichment | ecosystem: Host-associated > Mammals > Digestive system > Stomach > Rumen fluid ... | reverse complement strand
GTGCCGAAGAAGGCCGCAAAAGGCTCCCACGGCCCGTTTACAGCTGCAGGTCCAGTTTTTCAAACCGCCGGGCGGACAGACGGGCGGAAAGCGCCGTGGCCGCCAGGAAGAAAAGCAGCGCGCCGCCGGTATAGGCGATCCGGGCGCCCCGGCCCTCCGTCCCCGGCTGGTCCAGCGCGTCCCGGACGAAGGGCACGGCATAGGTGGCCGCCACGCCCAGCGCGATGTAGAAAAACACCGCCGCCGACGCCCTGAGGAAAGCGCCCCCGATTTTGTTGATGTCCTTATACCAGCCGGGGAAGAAAATGAGGTTGAACAGCCCAAAGAGGATCATCCCCTGGGCCACCACAGCAAGGTTGGCATCCATCCCCGCCTGGTTGGGCGCGCCGCCGTAAAGGGCGCGGTTCGCCAGGATCATCAGCCCGCACAGCAGCATCTGCGCCGCCTCCAGGCAGCAGGCGAACAGGATGCGGCAGCGCACCGCCTGCCGGCGGGATACGGGCAGGGAAAGGGTGAAGGCGGCGTCGTGGTTTTCCCGGCCGTCCAGGCATATGAAGTATATCCCCAGCGTGGTGTAAAAATAGCTGACGGCATAGGGATAATTGGGGATCAGCACCAGGGCGCTCAGGCCCAGCATAATCAGCGCCGCCGGATGCATGCACAGGCGAAATTCCTTTTTCAGCAGCCGCATCATGCTTTTGCCTCCTCCCGGTCCAGATGGACCATGATTTCATCCAGCGTCGGCACCCGGCATTCCACGCCCAGGGCCGCCGCGTCCGCCGCGTTCAAAAGCGCCGTGTATCCGTCCCGCACCCGGCACAGGCCCAGCGCCAGGGGGCGCATGCTTTCCGGCACGCCGCCCTGGCATTCCGCCAGGCGATAAGCGGCGGCAAACTCCTCCATGGGCCGGTTCGCCGTCAGGCGCCCGGCGCGGATGAAGAGGATGTGGTCGGCGCATTTTTCCAGGTCGGAGGTGATGTGGGTGGAAAACAGAATGGTCTTGCCCGCGTCCCGCAGAGCCAGGAAGGTTTCCGTCAATTCCTCCCGGGATACCGGGTCCAGCCCGCTGGTGGGCTCATCCAGGATCATCAGCTCCGCCCCGTGGGAGAGGGCCAGGGCCAGGGCAAACTTGATTTTCATGCCGTTGGAAAGCTGGCTTGGGGTTTTTCCCTCCTCCAGCCCGAAGCGGCGCATGCAGGTTTGATAGGTATCTTCATCCCAGCCCGGATAAAACGATCGGGCGACCGCCGCGATGGTCTTCAGCTTTTTCCGGGTATAGTAGGTCATTCCCGCGGACACAAAGCCGATGCGCCGTTTGATTTCCGCCGCCTGCTCCGCCAGGCGCATGCCCCAGAAGGCGATATCGCCGCCGTCGGGCCGGGTGAAGGCAAGGATGGAATTGAGGGCGGTGGTTTTCCCGGCGCCGTTGCGGCCGATGAGGCCGGTGATGGCCCCCGGCCGCAGGTCAAAGGAAACGTCGTCCAGCCGAAAGGAAGGATAGACCTTTGTTAAGCCCCGCACCGTCAGGGGCGCTTCATTTTTCTCCATGCTGCATGCCCTCCGCCACTTCCAGGAAGAATTTTGCGTCCATCAGGGCCAGCCCCCGGTCCTCGTCCCCCAGCATCATCAATTGATCGCCCGGGTTGATGCGGAACACCCGCCGGGCCCGGACGGGGATCACGATCTGCCCTTTGTCCCCCACCGTCACAATGCCGAAAATGTACTTGCCCGGCGGTATTCCGGGCCCCGGCGCGTCCCGCATGGGCGTGCCCACCAGGTCGTCCAGCGTCACCTCCAGGGCCGCGGCCAGCCTGCCCGCCAGCTCCAAATCCGGCGTGCTTTCCCGGCTTTCCCATTTGGCGATGGTCTGGCGGGACACGCCCACCGCCTCCGCCAGGGCCTCCTGGGTCAGTTTCCGCTTTTTCCGCAGATACGAAATGTTCTCATGGATCATACTTTTCCCACCTCGCGCATCATTATAGGCGCCGCTTTTCTATCCGTCAATCAAGGAAAGTAAACATTCAGGGACGAAAATGTCACGCTTTCTTTACATTCTTCCGCCTTTGCGGGCAGGCAAATAAACACAAAAAATAATGCTTGCAATTTCAGGCGCGGTATGCTATACTGTTCAAGCTGTCAATTGGATGTATCGCGGTTCGCCGCGTCACCACAAGCGCAATTCCCCGGGGAGGTAATCACAATGGGCAAGTTTTGTGAAGTGTGCGAAAAGGGCCTGATGACGGGCCACAACGTAAGCCATTCCAACCGCAAGAGCAGCCGCACCTGGGCGCCCAACGTCCAGAAGGTCCGCGTGATCGTGAATGGCCGGCCCATGCGGCTGAACGTGTGCACCCGCTGCCTGCGCAGCGGTTATGTGCAGCGCGCCCTGCCCTCCGTGAGCGGCGAAGCCGCCGTCACCGAAGAGGCCTGATTTCCCTTTCGAGCACCGCAATCAGCCGCCTGTGATACGGCGGCTTTTTGCGTGCAGCGGTTTTCTGCCCATGCAGGACAAACGCCCGGCGCGGGGCCGGACGCAGGCCGCGGAAAAGAAGCGGAAGGGACGGCGCTCAGCCCTTATGGCCATCCAGAACGTATTTCATGGGATGATACTTTGACGCCGCGTCTTCAAAGCCCAGGGATTTATACAGCGGATAGCCCGCGTCTGTGGCTTTCAGTTCAACATAGTCAAGCTTCATGCGCGCAGCTTCGGCCAGCAGCATTTTTATCAGTTCTCCCGCGATTCCCCGCTTTCTGTATGCGGGTTTCGTATACACGTTCAGTACCGTTCCCGTTTTCCCGCTGATAAAGGCGGGGTTTGAAGGCTTTTCGGAAACGCATAAAAAGCAGCAGCCCGCAATGCGGTCTGCGTCCCTGCACACGAAAACGAATACATCCCGATTGAGGTGATTGTGAAAATAGGAAGGAAGCCGGTCAGCAATCGCCGATAACGTATCTTCGGGTATTTCGCCGTAATCCTCCAGCAAGTATTCCGTTCTTAACGCAGTCAGGCTTTCGATATCCTCTGCATTGGCCTTTTCGAATATCATAATCCACCTCGTGGTCTTCATTGACCGCCCCAAGTATACCATGGACGCATCGTAAAAACAATGGCGCAATGCCCCGCCCCATCGGCGGCATCGCGCCATTGCCTTATCGCGGCATGCCGTTATTCCTTCTTCTCGTCCTTGTCCACCAGGGCCTTGAGCTCGTTCATAAAGGTGGGGATATCGGTAAAGGAGCGGTACACCGAAGCGAAGCGGATGTAGGCCACCTCGTCCAGCTTGCGCAGCTCCTCCATCACCATTTCGCCGATCTGCCGGGTGGTGATCTCCTCCTGCAGTTTATTATAGGCCAATTGCTCGATGGAATTGACGATCTTTTCGATGTCCGACGCGGACACGGGCCGCTTGTGGCAGGCGGCGATGATGCCGCTGCGCACCTTTTGGGGATCGAACAATTCCCGGGAATTGTCCTTTTTTATCACCAGCAATTGCTGCACTTCGATTTTTTCATAGGTCGTGAACCGGCGGCCGCAGTTGATGCACTCCCGGCGGCGGCGGATGGAATTGCCGTCGTCCGTGGGGCGGGAATCCACCACACGGCTGTCCGCGCAATTGCAAAACTGGCATTTCATGGCTTTTCACCCTTCTTCTGTTCCTGGGCGCGCCCGCAGCGCCGCCCGCGTCACGAACATTATAACCGAAAGCAATCTGTTTGTAAATCATTTATTACAAATTTATTTCAAAATTTCTAATCCAAAATATCCCCCGGCTCCAGCTCCACCAGGATCACGTTTTCCCCGATTTTGCAGATGCGCTGCCACGGGATCACAATGCCGCATTTTTCGCCCCGGATGATGCTGCCCACGCGGAATTCGCCCGGCACCACAATGGCCTCCACGCGGCCCTCCCGCGGGTCGAATTCCAAATCCATCACCTTGCCCAGGCGCTTACCGTCCAGGGTGTTCACCACGTCCTTGGTGCGAAGCTCCGCCAGGCTCACGCGCCCTCACCCCCTCAAGGGCAGTATATGCGCGGGGCGGCCGTCATTTGCCGATGGTTTCGATGCCGCGCAGGATTTCCGGCTCCCGCACGTCCCGCACGGTGGTGAACACCTTGCGGGTCAAAAGCGCGCCGGAGCGGTAATACATGCACACGAAGGGGCAGTCCTGGGCGAACTGATCCTGAATCTGCCACAAAAGGCTTTGATAGGTTTCAAATTCCTTGGCGGTGCGCAGGGATTTGAACAGCTGGTCCATTTCCGAGGATTTATACCCGCAGTAATTGCCCGTGTTGCCGCTCATCAGGAGAAAGCCGGGGTCCGGCACGGCGTCCATCTGGAAGGCGGCAATGGCCATATCGAAATTGCGGGCCTGCAGATGGGCCCTGACGGAGGAAAAGTTTTCCGACTGCACCGCCACCTCGATGCCAACGGCCTCCAGGTAATCCGCGATCTGATAGGCCACCTGGAGGCGCACCGCGTTATCCTGCTCCTCATACACATACAGCCGCAGCCGCAGCCGGCGGTCCTTGCTTTCGCCTTTTTCCACGACGGTGGTGTGGCGCACGCCGTTGTCCCTTTCCGGGTCGGCCTTCCACCCGGCCTCATCCAGCAGCTGCCTGGCCTTTTCGGGGTCATAGCCATATTCCTCGCTGTCGCGGTACATCCAGGTGCCGTTGGGCATGGGCGTATCGGTGCGCCGGGCCATGCCCATATAGACGCTGTTGGCAATGGCGTCAAAATCAATGGCGCAGCGCACGGCCCTGCGCACCAGGGGGTTATCCAGCGGGAAGGCTATGGCGCCGTGATTGAGCAAAAGCACCTCCAATTGCCGGGTGCGGAAGGTGATGTTCAGGTTGGTCAGGCCCGTCTGGTACTGGCCCGCGGAGGCGGAGCGGGTGATGGCCGCGTCCACCCGGTTGTATTCGTAATCGGAAATCAGTTCCCGGTTGGTGGCCCGGAAGGTGACGTTGACGTTCTTCACCGAAGGAGGCGTCCGCCACCAATTCTCATTGACGGAAAGGTACAGGTAGTTGGCCGGATCGAAGCTGTCCACCTTGTAGGGACCCGTGCCCAGGGGGATCTGGCTCTGCACCTGGTCCTTGGGAAGCACGGGGAAGGTGAGGGCAAAATACACGCCGTAGTAAGGGCGGCTGACGGTGATGCGCAGGCTTTCGGCGCTGTTGGCCGATACGCTGCTGATGATGTACTTGAGCTGGGAATACTGCCCCCTGCCCTCCTCCGCCAGGCGCAGGATCTCCTGGATGGTGGCCTCCACGTCATAGGCGGTGCAGGGCGTGCCGTCATGGAAGGTGACGCCCTTGCGCATCGTTACCGTCCAAATCTTGCCGCTGTTGTCCGGATCGCACCGGGAGGCCAGGCAGGGCACGGGCATATAATCATCGTCCAGGGAATAAAGCCCCTCGTAAATCAGCGACGTTACGGACTGGAATTCCCTTTCCTCCGGCACCAGAGGGTTCAGGTATTTCGTTTTTACCGAGATGAGGCCCAGGGACAGGGTATCATCCATGGTGGACGCCTGCGCCGCGGGGTATGCCAGCAGCAGGATCAGCGCCGCGCAGAGGATTTTAGTAATAATACTGCTGGTAAATCGCATAGGCATTCAGCACCTTTCCTGCGTAATGGCGGGTATCGGGCATGGGGATTTCGGAAAGCGCCAGGGTTTTGCCGTCGGCGGAATAGTTTTCAAGCCAGGTTTTCACATTGCCCCACCCGGCATGGTAGGCGCAGGCCACCAGCACGGGGTCGTCGCTGTTCAATTGCCCGATGATGTAGCGCAAGAGATAGCACCCCATCCTGATGGCCGCCTCAGGCTCATAAAGCACGGATATATCCGCATTGCGGTAGCCGCAGTTGTTTTTCACCCAGTCGAACGTGGCGGGCATGAACTGCATCAGCCCCAGGGCCCCCTTGCTGCTTTCCGCCCGGGGATCATAATCGCTTTCCCGTTTGATGATGGCCGCCACGTAGGCGGGGTCAAGCCGGTTGGCCGCGGCGTAGTATTCGATCAGATCCCGATACCTGACCTGATGGGACGCCACTTCCTTTTCCCAGGCGATTTTTTCGTTTTCCCGCTGGGCGCGCAGCGACAGCAGGCTTTCATCCGCCCGGCTCAGGGACGTAAGGATCAGGATCAGCCCCAGGGCCATGAGCCCCAGGAGCGCGCCCTCCCACCAGGTGAGGATCGGGGACCTTTTCCGCTTCCGTCTGCCGCCTCTGGCCGCGGCGCCGCTTCGCTGGACGCGCCGCTTTCTTGGCGCTGCCGCGGAAGGGGCGATGGGGGGAAGTTCATTCATCAGTGAATATTTCTCCTTTTTGCGATTGCTGTTTTTCCAGGGCCGCCTGCCACAGGCGCAGCACCGCCCGGGCGCTTTCCTCCTTGCTGCCGTCGGTGCGGATCACCCGGTCCGCCCGGCGGGCCTTTTCCCGGGCGGGCATCTGGGCGCGGATGCGCAAAAGGGCCTCCTTCCTGGTCAGATCGCTGCGGCGGCGAAGGCGCAGGATCTGCTCCGCCTGGGGCACATAGGCGCACCAGACCTCATCGCACCACTGATCCAGCCCCGTTTCGTAAAGCAGCGGCACATCCATCACGGCCACACCCCGCGTTTTCTCCAATTCCCGGCGCATTTGCGCGAAAATCAAAGGATGCAGCATATCGTTGAGCCGCCGCAGCTCTGTTTCATCCGAAAACACCACCTGGGAAAGCGCCCGGCGGTCCAGCGCCTCCCCGGCAAATACCCGTTCGCCCCAGGCCGCCCGGATCAGCGGCAGGGCCGCGCCTCCCGGCGCCGTCAGGGCGCGGGAAATCTCATCCGCGTCCACTACCCGCGCCCCTGCTTCCTTCAGCGCGGCGGATAAATGGCTTTTGCCGCAGGCGATGCCCCCGGTGAGCCCGATGACGTAGCGGCTCATTTTGTTTCAAACCAGCTTTCGCCCGTTTTCACCTCGGCCACCAGCGGCACCCGCAGGGAAAACACGTCCTCCATGCAGCTCTGCAGGATGCGGGATACCCGGGCCGCTTCCTCCCCGGGCGCTTCGATCAAAAGCTCGTCATGCACCTGCAAAATCAGCCGGGCGCGCAGCCCTTCCTTTTTCAGCGCGCCGTGCACCCGCACCATGGCCAGCTTGATGATGTCCGCCGCCGTGCCCTGCACCGGGGTGTTCATGGCCGCCCGCTCCCCAAAATTGCGCAGGTTGGCGTTGGCGGATTTCAGTTCCGGAAGCTGCCGGCGGCGGCCCATGAGCGTTTCGGCATAGCCCTGCTCATAGCCCTTCTTCACCGCCTCATCCATAAAACGCTTCACGCCGGGATAGCGGTCAAAATACCGGGCGATAAAGTCCCCCGCCGCCTTCCGGCTGACGCCGATATTCCGGGCCAGGCCGAATTCGCTGATGCCGTACACCAGGCCGAAATTCACCGCCTTGGCGCTGGAGCGCATTTCCTGGGTCACCTGCTCCATGGGCACGCCGTACACCTCTGCCGCCGTGCGGGCGTGGATGTCCTGCCCCCGCCGGAAGGCGTCCACCATGGCGTGATCGCCGGAAAAATGGGCCAGCACCCGCAGCTCGATCTGGCTGTAATCCGCATCCGCCAGCACGCATCCGTCCCCCGGGATGAACGCCTTGCGGATTTCCCGGCCCATCTGGGTGCGCACGGGAATATTCTGCAAATTGGGCTCCGAAGATGAGATGCGCCCGGTGGCGGTGCCGGTCTGGTCGAAGTACGAATGCACCCGGCCGTCCTTGTCCATTTTTCGCAGCAGGGCGTCGATATAGGTGCTGTTCAGCTTCACCACCTGGCGGTATTTCAGGATCTTTTCAATGCAGGGGTGCAGGTCGCTGAGCTTTTCCAGGGTTTCCGCGTCGGTGGAATAGCCCTTCTGGGTCTTCTTCCCGTGGGGCAGCTGGAGGGTTTCAAACAGCACCTTGCCCAGCTGCTGGGGGCTGTTGAGATTAAAGCCCCTGACGCCGGTGGAAAGGTATACCTCCTCCTTGAGTTCCTCCGCCTCCCGGGTAAACTCCGCCCCCAGAGCAGACAGCACCTTCCCGTCCACCCGGAAGCCCGCCTGCTCCATATCGAACAGCACGTACAAAAGCGGCATTTCCACTTCGGTCATCAGCCGCAGCATGCCTTCCTTTTCCAATTGCTTTTCCTGCTTGCGGGCCAATGTCAAAACGCCGTAAGCGTCCTCCCGCGCAAAGCTTTTCAGGGCGTAGGATTTTTCCTGGGGATTGTGCAGGTACGCCCCCAGCATGGTATCCCAGGAAAACGTAGGCAGAGGCAGTCCTTGATCTGCCAGCATATGCAGCAGGGCCTTGCCGTCGTGCACGCAGATTTCCTCCCCCAGCAGCGGGGCAATGGACTGCCATGCTTCCTCCGGTGTCAGGCCGTCGGACAGCATATCCTGCTGAAGCTGGATCTCCGCCAGGACGCCCGCCGCCGCCAGGGTCATGCGGGTGGGCGTCACATGGAGGGCTGCCCTGCGGCCGCGGATGGCAGAAAGGAACGCGGCGATTTCGCCGGCTGTTTTCAGCGTCTTTTCCTCCGGGTGCTCCTCCTCCGCCGCTTCCTCCTCCGGGGCGTCGGCGCCGCCCAGCTTTTCCATGCGCCCGGCGATGCCGTTGAGCTGATACTTGCGCAGGGCGCCCATGCCCGCCGCCATATGCCCCGCGTCGAAGGCCGTCAAATCAAAATCAATGGGCGCGGTGGGCCGGATGGTGGCCAAATCCTTGGAAAAGCGGGCCAGCTCCGCGTTGTCACGCACCTTTTCGCCCAGCTTGCCCTTGATTTCCGCCCCATGGGCCAGCACGTTTTCAAGGGTCCCGTATTCATTCAGCAGCTTCACCGCCGTTTTTTCCCCCACGCCGGGGATGCCGGGGATGTTGTCGCTGCTGTCTCCCATCAGGCCCTTCCAATCCGTCACCTGCTCCGGGGAAACGCCGAAGTATTCCCGCACGCCGGCGGCGTCAAAGAGGGTGCTTTCCGTGATGCCCTTGCGGGTGAAGAGCACCTTTGTGCCCTCCCCCACCAATTGCAGCGCGTCCCGGTCGCCGGTCAAAAGCACGCAGTCCAGCCCCGCCCCGCGGCATTTTGCCGACAGCGTGCCCAGGATATCGTCCGCCTCATACCCCTCGGCGGTCAAAACCCCCAGGCGCATGGCGGAAAGGATTTCCCTGATGATATCGAACTGAGGGCGCAATTCCTCCGGCGTGGCGCGGCGGCCGGCCTTGTAATCGGCATACGCCGTGTGGCGGAAGGTGGGCCCGTGCAGGTCAAACGCCACGGCGATATAGCGCGGACCCAATTCCTGCACGGCCTTGAGCAGCATGCTCAAAAAGCCGTGCACCGCGTTGGTATACACGCCATTCGCGTCCATCAGCGGCAGGGCGTGAAAGGCCCGGTGCATCAGGCTGTTCCCGTCCACCGCCAGCAGCGTTTCCCGCATTTCCATCACCTCGCAGATTCGTTCATCTCAGTATATCACACCTTTCCGCAATTGAAAAGAAAATGCTTCAAAATTGTTTCATTTTATTTACAAAGCGGAGGAGGACCGTTCTTTGGATCCCAAAGAACGGTCCTCCCCCGTGCCCCCTCTCCAAGAAAGGCGGCTGGGAATATCTTATTTCAAGTCAATCGTGATCATCAGTTGCTTTTGTTCTTCTGTGATGGGCTCCTGGCGCTGATAGGTGGCGTAGGACAGGGGATGCAGATTGCCGTCGCTGCCTGCGGCCTTTTCGCCGGCGCGGCAGGGTACGATGATGATCTGCTCTGTGGGGCCGAACAATTCCACCTGGCATTCATATTGCAGGCTGCCATCCTCCATGGTCCCAAACCCTGATGCCTGAACATCGGTTTTCGCTCCCCGGGCAAGCAGCGCAAATTCCCAGTCAAACGTGGAATAGTACGGCGCGGCGTCCGTTCCGTCCGCCCTGGTGATTCTCAGTTTCAGGGTTGCCCAGTCCACCGACACAGCCAAATGTTCCACCGTGGCTTTGAACCCCTCCGGCAGGGAAAAGGACGGCTGATCCTTGATGCTCCAAACGGGCGACGGCTTGGTTTCAAAGCGAAAGACGGCTTCCTGCTCCAGCTTGAAAATCCCCATTTCCACCGCGTTCTGCCATACCTCCTCCTGGCTTTTTTCCCCGCCGTCGATGCCGTCCTTCTGCGGGATGCAGGCCAAATACCACCAGGGCTCGGCATAGGCGTCCAGCATGATCTTCCCTTCCTCGTATGCCTGGGCCAGGAATTGCCGATGCGCTTCATACTGTTCCTCCGTCCAAGGCTCTTCGTCTATGGCAGGCTCGTCCTCTTCGGTGAACGCAAGAGGCAGCATCGGCTTGAAGGCGTCAAATATGATCTCCCATTCCACCAGCTCGTCTGCGATCTGGTAATTTCCAAAGCTGTCTCCGTCAGGTATATTCCACAGGGCGATTTCCGCGCCGCCGTATTCTGGATAGCTCTCCACATTCGCTTTCCCATTCACATAGGGCGCCCAGAATCCCGTTTCGGTATAGAATCCTTTTCCGCTCTCCCACAGGGTTTCCACCGCCTCCCCTTTGATTTTCGCCCGCACCCTGGGCAGCACGAAAACAGGCTCGGCCCCTTCCTTTGGATACAGCTCCATGGTGGTAAGCAACCGCATCCCGTCAAAGGCCGCTTCATTCACGGTCACGCTGAAAGCGCCTAAATCGTAGGTCTGTCCCACGGTCAATATCATATCCACGTAGGCCGGGTTCCCCGCCTTTTCCGGGGCGTACTGCAAAATACCGAATCCCCCCGTGGCAAACCCCACCGCCATGGTGGCAATGATCAGGGCCAGGGCGATGACCAGGCCCAAAGAAAACTTTTTCACTTTCTTTTCCTCCTTGTGCGCCAGGGCGCAAAAGACCCGGCGCTGCTTTTCCTCGTCCCAGGCGAGAGCGGAAAGGCGGCGGTCAACGAGGTCGCGAAATTCATTCTTCTTCATCGTAATACCACTCCTTCAATCTCTCCCGCAAAATGCCGTTGGCCCGGTGGAGGCGCTTGCGCACCGCGCCCTCCGAAACCCCCAGCACCGACGCGATCTGTGTAAGCTTCAATCCCTGGTAGTATCGCAGCAGCACCGCCTGGCGGTATTTTTCCGGCAGAGCCATGACCGCAGTGAGCACCGTATCGTCCGGAAAGGCAAAGGCAGAAGCCCCTTCGGGCAGCGAATCCACGGGCGTCCGGCGGTTCACATGGCGATGCCAGGGGGAGCGCAGCGCATCCCGGCATTGGTTTACCGCGATGCGGGAAAGCCAGGTCACCTCCGATGCTTCGCCCCGGTACTGGTCATAATGCCGGTATGCCTTGAGGAATGTTTCCTGCACTGCGTCCTGGGCCAGGGCGGCGTCGCGCAGATACAGGGCACACAGCCGCAGGAGGCGGCTGCCGTACTGCTCCATCAGCCGGGCGAGGGTCTCCCGGCGTTCCTTTTCCTTGTCCGCGGACAAATGGCTCACCCCTTTCACCTGTACTGACGCGTCCATGCGAAAAAAAACGTACCTGCCCGAAAAAAATCTTTGCTTCCCGGAGAGTTCATAGTATAATATGGGATGATAAAATGCAAGGAGATCCCCATGACAGCGGAACAGGTATTGACGGCCCTTTCGGCGATCCGTTCGCCCCAGGCCCAGGATGAATACGACCTGCACGGCCTGGTGGCCCAGGCGCTGCAGGATGCGGATATTTCCTTCCGCCATGAAGCCCCCCTGGCGCCCCGGTGCCGGGTGGATTTTCTGTGCGATGACGTCGGCGTGGAGATCAAGCGCGGCCGGCCGGAGCGCGTGCCCGTGGAAAAGCAGTTGCGCCGCTACGCCGAAACAGGCAAATTATCCGCCCTGATCCTGGTATCGGAAAAAACGCTGCCCGCTCTGCCGGGATTCGTGGCAAAGGTGCCGGTATATCCCGTGAGTCTGCAAAAGCTGTGGGGCATCGCCGACGCCCTGGGGGACGCGGCCCTCCCGGTTATTCTCCCGGAGGAACGGGGGCCAAGGGCGGAAGCGTTCCCCCTGAGCGCCGCGGGGGGGCCCGCCGCAGATACGGAAAATCCACCGCGGCCAGAGTCGGCGCTTTCCGAGGATCCCCCCCTGCCGGACGCGCCAGCCGCGGAGGATTGGGACGGGGCTGGGCTGGCGGAAGGCCTTTCCCTGGAGGACCGCATCCTGCGGGACCTAGACACAGAGGACGTGCCCCCCTTCCTGCGCGGCGCGGAGCCGGCGGGGCGGACCTACGGCACCCTTTCCTATAACGCCCGGCGGAAATGCTGGGTGATCCGCGGCGATCCGGCGGTGACGGAACTGGCCAAGCGCCTCTTCCCCGGCAGCGACGCCCGGCGGGGCGAAGCCCGCTTCACCGCCCACCGGCGCATCGTAGGCGACGTGAACTGGCTGATGCTGCGCTATCCTCTGGAGATCGCCGCGCGGGACCGGGCCCGCTGGGAGCAGGCCCTTTCCCAGGCCCGGGAATATTACCGCGCCCGGGAACGGGCCCGCACCGCGCCCCTGCACGTTCAGCCCGCCCCCGCCGTGTTCAGCGGCCAGCTTCGGCCCTTTCAGCAGGCCGGGCTTTCCTGGCTGCTGCTGACGCCCCGGGCCCTGCTGGCCGATGAAATGGGCCTGGGCAAGACGGTGCAGGCCCTGGCCTGCGCGGCCCAGGAGGGCATATTTCCCCTGCTCATCGTGCCGCCGCCCCATCTGTGCCGCAACTGGATGGCGGAAACGCTGCGGTTCCTGCGCGTGAACGGCCGCGCGCCCCGCATTCATCTCATCAAAGGGCTCACCCCTTATTCCCTGCCGGAGGCGGACGTATACATCCTGCATTATCTGCTTTTGCGGGGCTGGAAGCAGGCCCTGCCCGCCCTGCATTTCCATACGGTGATTTTTGACGAGGTGCAGGAGCTGCGCCGGGCGGGCACCGAAAAATACAGCGCCGCCAGCCTGCTGTCCGAAAGCTGCGAAAGGGTGATGGGCCTCTCCGGCACGCCCATTTACAACTATGGCGGCGAAATCTGGAACGTCATCAACATTCTGGATTACCACTTCCTGGGGGATTGGGAAACCTTCTCCCGGGAATGGTGCGCGGGCTATGGCAACCGCATCGTATTAAAGCCCCAGCTGCTGGGAGATCATCTGCGGCGGGAAGGGCTGATGCTGCGCCGCACCAAGCAGGAGGTATTGCCCGAACTGCCCGAAAAGCGCCGGCTGGTGCAGGAAATCGACGCGGATGACGCGCTCTATGCCCACCTGATGGCGCCGGTGTGGGAAAAGCTGTACCGCTGGAAGCGGGACCGGGAGCTGACCGCCTCCGCCCGGGCGCTGCTGGAGGACCAGATTTCCCAGGAGGCGCGCCAGGCCACGGGCCTGGCCAAGGCCCCCTATGTGTGCCAGTTCGTGCGGGCGCTGGTCGGCGCCGGGGAAAAGGTGCTGCTTTTTGCCCACCACCACGCGGTGATGGATCTATACAAAAAAGAATTGAAAAGCGAACATCCCGTCTTCATCACCGGCCGGGAAACGGGCGCAAAAAAAGAAGAAGCGGTGGACCGCTTCATGCTGGGCAAAACCGACCTGTGCTGCATTTCCCTTCGCGCCGCCAGCGGGCTGAACCTGCAGCGGGCCACCTGCGTGGTCTTCGGCGAACTGGACTGGAGCCCCGCCGTCCATTCCCAGGCGGAGGACCGGGCCCACCGCATCGGCCAGAAGGATTCCCTGCTGTGCTATTATCTGGTCTCCCCCCGGGGCAGCGACCAGGAGATGCAGGAGGCCCTGGGTCTCAAGGTGAGCCAGTTCCTGGGCCTCATGGGGGACGCGCCTCCGTCCGCCGCCCAATCCGCCGCCGGGGCCAATTACGCCCGCCGGCACGTGGAAAACCTGGTGCTGGGATTAAAGGACGGCTGAAGCCCCCTTTTCGTCAGGGTTCGCTGAAATCCGTATCCATGGTCACCATCAGTTTATAATCGGGATACAGCTTTTGAATGTCCTCGATCACCGCTTCATATACCTGGCCCCTGTCCGGCGCGTCAAAGGAAACGATGATGTCGAACCGGATGGTTTTCCTTTCCTCGTTGACGAAAAAGCCGTGCATCTGCAGGATATGGTCATGGGTGAATACGTGGCTGCGCACTTCCTCCCGCATGCGGATCACGTTTTCGTTCCGGGTGTTCAGGGCGTAGACCCCAATGGCCGTCAGCAGCACGTGATGCTTTTCATACACCGCCAGGGTGATATCCCGGATCAGTTCGTCCAATTGGTCCGCGGAATAGGTGTCCGGCACCTCGATGTGCACGGAGCCGTTGAAGGCGTCCGGGCCGTAATTGTTCAGCACCAGGTCATACGCGCCGCTGACCCCGGGGAAGGCGCACACCGTCTGCTTGATCTCCCGGGCCAAATCGCCGTCCGCCCGTTCGCCCAGGATTTTGCTCAGCGTTTCCCGCAGCATCCGAAAGCCCGACCAAATGATATAAACGGAAATCGCCGCGCCCAGCCACGCCTCCAGCGGCAGCCCCCACAGCAGGAAAACCACTGCGGCGGCCAGGGTGGAAGCGGAAATGAAAGCGTCCATCCGGGCGTCCTCGCCGGAATTGACCAGGGAATCGGAATTCACTTTCTTTCCCACTCCCTTCACATACCGGCCCAGAAAAACCTTCACCAGCACCGCCGCGGCGATGATGAGCAGCGTGGCCCAGGAATAATCCGGCGTTTCCGGGGCGATGATTTTTTTCACCGATTCGATGAGGGACGTGATGCCCGCGTACAGCACGATCACCGCGATGATAACGGCGGTGATGTATTCGATGCGTCCGTGGCCAAAGGGATGCTTGCGGTCCGGCTGCTTGCCCGCCAGGCGGGTGCCCACGATGGTGATCACCGAGGAGGCCGCGTCGCTTAAATTGTTCACCGCGTCCAATACCACCGCGATGGAGCGGGACAGAAGGCCCACCGCTGCCTTCAGCGCCGCCAGAGCCACGTTGGCCAGTATGCCGATAACGCTGGTGCGGATGATGATTTGTCCGCGGCTTTTTTCCTGCCGCGCCGCTTCCATCATCGGCTGCTCCCGCATCGCTTTTTCTTCCATAGTCCATGCCTCCCTTGATGCAAAGGCCCCCGCCCGTCCGGCGGGGGCTTCGCCGATTATGCTGTTCTCCGATAAAGGTCAGGGCCGTCCGGGCAGCACCGCCGCCTGCAGGCACCGCGCCATCAGCCGCGCGATCCGTTTGCGCGCCGCGCTTTCTCCTTTGTTCAGTCCATGATTTCCCTGAGGGCCTCTGCGCAGAATTCCTCCGCCTGCTCTTCGTCATACGTCATATCCAATCCGCTTTCGCAGGCGTTCAGCGCCGCCTGGATCAGGGGCTGATAGCCGTTGGGCACGCTGTGCAGCGCCCATTCGCCCCCGGCCCTTTTGCTCAGGACCCGGCCTTCCCGCCGGTACGCCAGGGCCCGGCACAGATTCAGGATATAATACTCGGGATTCTCGTGGATATGCTCCGCGGCGCCGCCCAGGTCCTGCCGCATGGCGCTGAGGGCGTCCTCCCGCTTCACCTGATCGAACACCCGGGGGATATCCGGCCCCAGGACCGCACGGCCGTGGGCGCACAGCGAAAGGATGTGGGTGGAAAGATCCGGGTCCTCCCCATGCATGGTCCGGCAATAGCCCCGGGGGTCCGCCTCAAAGGCCCGGCGGTGCATGGGGGAATAATGCAGCTCAAAGGGAATGGGATACGGGCTCTGCCGGCAGTATCGGGCCAGCACCACGCTCATTTCCAGGCCCTTGGGCGGGGCGTCCTTTTCCATATCAAAAAGGCATTGCACCAGGGCGATTTTCTTTTCCAGGGCGGGCGGCTCCTTCACCACCGCCAGAAAGTCGATGTCGCTGGAGGCCCAGCGGAAGCTGCCTTCCGCCAAAGAGCCGTGCAGGTAAATGCCCACCAGGTTTTCTTCCAGCAGCTCTGCGTACCGGGCCTTGATTTTTTGCAGCAGCGCATAGGCGTCCGCGGCGGTCTTGGGGGGCGTGATGCCGCTTTTGATGAGCTCCATCATGGCCTGGGCGGCCATTTCCTCATCCTCGCCGTCGCAAATCAAATCCACCCGCTCCCCGCCCGTATCTCCCAGGGACAGAAGGCCCAGCATGGATTTGCCGTTGATAATGCGGTTTTTGTGCTCCAAGAGAATCCGCGAGGAAAAACGGGCAGCCAAATCCGCCAGATGCTCAATCTGCGTCCGGCTCATCGGCGTCATGCCCGTTAAATCCAGCGTGCGCCTCACCATATCCATCCTTCCCCTCTTTGGTTTCTTCCGCATTCATCCGTGCCATCAGACGGCGCAGGCGGTGGTTCGCGCCCGATTTGCCCACCGGGGGCGAAAGCATCTGCCCCAGTTCCTCCAGGGACGCTTCGGGATGCAGCATCCGCGCCCGGCCGATCTCCTGCAAATCCCGGGGGAGCGCCCCCAGGCTGTGGGCCAGGGAATAGGCCACGATGGCCTTTTGCTGCTTTTCTCCTGCGCTCAGCTGCTTTTTCAGGTTCGCTTCGTCGCAGTTCCGGGCCCGGTTGGCCTGGTTGCGCCCGTCCCGGCGGATGCGGATGTTTTCCATCTCCATCAGCGCGCTGTGGGCGCCCATGAGCGCCAGGCAGGAAACCACGTCATCTCCCCGGCGAAGATAGACCACGTCATTCCCCCGGCGCTTGGCCAGCCGGCTTTCGATGCCGCTTTTTTCCAGCACCTTCCTCAGCGTTTCCGCCTTGCTGCCGGAGGAAGTGAATTCCAGGCGATAGCCGCCGTCCGGCTCGCTCACGGCGCCCGCCCCCAGAAAGGCCGCCCGCACGAAGGCCGCGCGGCAGCAGCGGCGGTTCATGGCCGTCCGGGGCACGCCCCGGTACACCGCGCCGCCTTCCACTTCCTGAAGCATCCTCAGGGCGATGAGCAGCCTGCGGCTGTCGCCCTCCGATACCGTCAGCACCGAGGACCGCCGGCCGCCGAACCGTTTATGGCGTTTGAATTCCAGCGCCGGGGTGATTTCCATGCGCCGCTTGAGCAAAAGGAAAATCCGCTTGGCCAGGGCGGCGTTTTCCGTTTCATACACCAGCCGCACCCGGCCGCCCCCGGACAGGCGCAGAGAAGCGCAGGTCTGGGTCAGGGCGCTGAGCTCGCTGAGCATACAGCATGCCTTTTCCGGGCGGACGCGCAGCAGTTCTTCTTTCACCTGGGATGAAAAGCTCATGGCGCACTCCCCACGATGCGCACCTCCGGCTCCAGCCGGACGCCGAAGCGCGCCTCCACCTCGTCCTGCACCCGCCGCATGAGCCGCAGGAAATCATCCGCCGCGGCCCCGCCGGTATTGATGAGAAAGCCCGCGTGCTTTTCGCTCACCTGCGCGCCGCCCACGGACAGGCCCTTGAGGCCTGCCTGTTCGATCAGCGCGCCGGCGAAATGCCCCGCCGGGCGCTTGAAAAAGCTCCCCGCGCTGGGGTATTCCAGGGGCTGTTTTTCCCGCCGCCGGGCGGCATAATCCTGCATGGCGGCTGCAATGGCGTCGGGATCGCCCTTTTCCAGGCGGAAATCCGCCCCCAGGATCACCCACTGTTCCTCCATGGCCCGGGTATGGCGGTAGGCAAAATCCATGTCCGGCGCCGGGATGTCCCGCAGCCTTTCACCGTCCAGCACCCGGACGGCAGTGATGACTTTTCCCAATTCCCCGCCGTAGGCCCCGGCGTTCATATACACGCCGCCGCCCACCGTGCCGGGGATTCCCTGGGCAAATTCCAGCCCGGTGAGGCTTTCCTCCTGGGCCATCCGGGCCAGGGTGCCCAGCAGCGCGCCGGCCTGGGCATACAGGCCCGCGGGAGTGCGTTTCATTTCGGCAAACCCCCGGCCGATATGCACCGCCAGGCCCCGGAAGCCCCCGTCCCGCACCAGCAGGTTGCTGCCATTGCCCATCAGCAGCACCGGCAGCCCCATTTCCCGGGCGGCGGCAAGCAGCCTGGCCAATTGCCCCTCGTTTTCCGGCTCGGCAAAATAATCCGCCGGGCCGCCCACCCGCAGGGTGGTATATTTGTCCAAACAAACCCCTGTGAGGATCTTTTCATCCGGGCACAGGGAGCACAGCCTATCCAATTGATTCATCTTTTCACAAACCCCCATGAATTATAGCAAAAAATCCGCGGCACTTCAAGGGCCGCAGACCATATTTTATCAATTTTATGAAACTTTTATACCAAATTTTGCATTTTCTACGCATTTTTTACATTTGGGTAGGCCAGCAGCGCCGCCGGGGCGATGACGTGCAGGGCATAGCCGTCCGCGGGCAGCAGGGCGGTGTGCCCGGCGGGGAGGACCATGTCCCCGTCCTCCCATTGCAGGCGGCAGTCCGCCAGCGCCGTCAGCAGCCGGAAGCGCCGGGGATCGGCCGCCAGCGCACCCGCAAAATGCGTGAACCGCTCCAGGCCGAAGTATTCCTGATCCAATAATTGCTGCCGGCCGGGGGCGATGGCTTTTTCCGGGGCGGCGCCGGAGGAAAAATCCAGGCGCGCCACATCCAGCGCCTTTTGGAGGTGCAGCTCCCGCGGCTTTCCGTCCCTGTCCCGGCGGCCCCAATCGTAAAAGCGGTAGGTGACGTCGCTGGACTGCTGGATTTCATACAGCACGATGCCCCCGCCGATGGCGTGCACCGTGCCGGCGGGGATATAATAGGTCTCCCCCGCCTTCACCTTCACCCGCCGCAGCAGCCCTTCCACCGCCGCGCCCCTTTGGGACGCTTCCAGAAGCTGCGCCCTGGTGACGCCCGATCGTATGCCGTAGACCAGTTCGGCCCCCGGCGCGGCGGAAAGAATATGCCACGCCTCGGTTTTGCCCATCTTATGCTCCGCGCGGGCGGCGTAGGCGTCGTCCGGGTGCACCTGTACGCTCAGGGTGTCCCGGGCGTCCAGGAGCTTGAGCAGCAGCGGAAAGGGCCGGGCAAAGCCCGGGCCCGTGAGGCGTTCTCCATATGTATCAATCAGCTCGCTGAGGGGGTGCCCTTCTTCATCCCGGCTCTCCAGCCCGGGAATGGCGCTGACCTCCAGGCTTTCGCCGGTGCGCGCGTCGGGGATCGCCTTTCCGAATAGGACGCGCAGGCCCTCCCCGCCCCAGGGCGTGGCGGCTCCGAAGCGATAGGCGGGGATCATCCGTATGGGGGAAAGGGGCATGCTTTTTTCTCCTTCATTCATCGCATATGAACCGCCAGGGCATGCCCTTCCAGGGTTCCGGGGCATAGCCGATGCCGATTCGGGGCGCGGCGCGAAGGGGCACGGCCGCCCCCGCCTCCAGGTAGATTTCCTCGCTGTTTGGCAGGTACAGCCCGTTTTGCTCCCTGCCGATTTCAAAGGCCTTCGTCCATTTGGCGGGGCCGTCCAGGGGCTTGTCCAGCGCACGGATCAGCACCCCCTGGGGCACGTCCCGGGGGCCGGTGATCACGTTGAACAGCCAATGCAGCCCGTACACTAAATAAACGTAGGCGTGGCCGCCTTCCCGGTAGAGCATCTCCGTGCGCCCGGTGCGGCCAAAGCGGGCGTGGCAGGCCAGATCCTCTTCCCCGCGGTAGGCCTCCGTTTCCGTGATCCGGCCCCGGAGCACCCGCCCGTCCGGCAGCCTTCGGCACACGTATGCCCCCACCAGCGCCGGCGCGGCGTCCAGCACATCCCGGCGGAAAAAATCCGCGTTCAGCCTCATGGCACCGTTTTTGTGGCGATCACGTCCACCCCGGTGCCGCACACGTCTGGGATCAATACGTCCCCGGCGAAAATGGGCGCGGTAAAGGGCGTTTCCATGATGGCGCGCATGCAGCCGTCGATATCCTTCTTGGGGATGGGCGTGCGGGTCTTGAGGCTCACGGGCATCTCCCGGCCGCAGACCGGGGCCACCGCCGTCACCATCCGCAGGGGCTTCACGCACTCCTGCCGGGCGTAGGCGTCGCCCCGCTTGCAGGTGTTGCCCGTCACGGACAGCACCCGTTCCCCCTCATGGGTCACTTCCATCCGGCAGCCCATGGGACAATTGATGCAGGTAATGATTTCAGTGGTGGTCATGCTGTTCATCCTCGCTTTGCTGCCCGGCCAGGCGCATGATGGCGCGGGCGAAAATCCGGGCGTTCTGGAATACGGATTCTTCGGTGATGTATTCGTCGGCCTGATGGGCCATTTCCTTTTCCCCAGGGAACAGCGCGCCGAAGGCCACCCCCTCCTCCAGGGACTGGGCATATGTGCCGCCGCCGATGGCGATGGTGCGCTTTTCCCCGCCGGTAACGTCATGGTACGCCTCCAGCAGCTCCTGCACCAATTCCGTCCGCTCGCTGACGAAGTGGGGCGGATGGCTGCCCGGCACGGTGATTTCCATATCCGGCAGGCGCATGCGGATCATATCCACCATCGCGTCCTGGTTCAGCAGCACCGGATAGCGGATGTCCATCAGCGCCTCCAGACGCCCATGCTCGATCCTGATGATGTCCAGGCTGCCGGTGAGCTCGCCGGAAATATCGTCCCGCATGGCAATGCCCATATTTTCCCCCCGCCAGGTCATGCCCACGGCGTCGGCCAAGTCCCTGAGCGGGCCCTGGACGCCCAATTCCCGGAAAATCAAAAGCATCTGGCCGATGGCATTGCGCCCGTGGGCGGGAAAGGCGGCATGGCCGGTGACGCCGGTGGTTTCAATAATGACCGCGCCGTTGCCCACCGTGGCCGCGACCGGAAAGCCCAGCTTTTCCCCTGCCGCCCGGGCGCGTTCCGCCAGAGTCTCATCCCCTTCCACCAGGGCGGAGGCGAACCCAGGGATCACGTTGGGCCGCTCTCCCACCTGCATGGAAAGGACCTGCACGCCGTCCGCGCACAAATCGGCGGCGAAGCGCACGTGGCAGCCGCCCTTTTCGATATTGATGACGGGGTAATCCGCATCGGGGCTGAAGCCGGAGCGGGGCATTTCGCCGGTCTTTTTGTAGTGCGCCATATCGGAAGAGCCGCACTCCTCATCGCACCCCAGGATCAGCCGCACCTTCCGCCTGAGGGGCGCCTCCGCCTCCTTCACCGCCCGCATGGCGTACATCGCCGCCACCGCGGGGCCCTTGTCATCGCTGGTGCCGCGGCCATATATTTTTCCGTTTTCCCGCACCGCGCCGAAGGGCTCGTACGTCCATCCGTCGCCCACGGGCACCACATCCAGATGGGCCAGGATGGCCAGGGCGTCCTGCGTATCGCCCTCCCCCAGGTCGGCATGGCCGGCGTAGCCGTCAAATACCTGGGTTTTGAGCCCGAAGGCGCGGCAGTCCTCCATGGCGGTGTCCAGCGCCCGGCGGTTTTCCTCGCCGAAGGGCGCGCCGGGGGCGCTTTCGCCCTTCACGCTGGGGATGCGCACCCATTTCTGCACTGTTTCCATCATTTCTTCCCGATAGGCGGAAAGCAGGGCGTCGATTTTCTCCGTGTAGTCCATTTATCGATCCTCCATTGCCGCCTGCAGCCGGGCGACGCCCTCCTTGAGCATCCCCCGGGGGCAGGCGAAATTCAAGCGCATAAAGCCTTCCCCTTCCTGGCCGAAAAAGGTGCCGCCCGTCAGGGCCACCCCGTGGAGGCGGCATTTTTCCGCCATTTCCAGGCAGGTTTTTCCGTATGCCCGCAGATCCAGCCAGGCCAGATACGTGCTCTCCACGGGCGTCACGACCGCCTCGGGCAGGGCTTCCTTCAGCCATTGGGAAAGCAGCCCCCGATTGCCGTCCAGATACGCGATCAGCCCGTCCAGCCAGGAATCGCACGCCGTATACGCCGCCTTGGTAGCGGCGCGGGCGAAGGTGTTGCCGCATTCCACTCCGGCGGCGCGCAGGGCAGCCTTCAGCTGATCCCGCATCTCCTCGTTTTCGCACACCGCCGCCGCCTGCTGCAGCCCGGCCACGTTGAAGGTCTTGCTGGCGGCGCAGAGCATCACCGTCCTCTCCCGGCCCTGGGGCAGGGAGAGGATGGAGGTAAACCGCTCCGGCCCGTACACGAAATCCGCGTGAATCTCGTCGCACACCACGGGCACGCCGTACTGCGCCGCCAGGCGGCACAGGGCACCGAGCTCGTATTCCCGCCAGAGCCGGGAGACCGGGTTATGGGGGCTGCAAAGCAGAATCAGCTTCGCGCCGCCCTTCAGCGCCTCCTCCATACCGGCAAGGTTCATGTCATACCGTCCGCTGTCCCGCCGGATCAGCGGCACCCGAAGCAGCTTCCTGCCGTTCAAACGGACGGCGTCGTAGAAGGGGCCGTAAACGGGCGTAAAAAACGCCACGCTGTCCCCGGGCTCCGTAAACGCCCGCACGCAGGCCTTGAGCCCCGTCACCACGCAGGGCAGCATCACCGTGCTGCCCTGCCGGATCAGCAGCTGATGCCGCCGCAGCCAGAAGCCCCGCAGGGCCTCCTCGTCCTCCGGATCCTCCTTGTTGTATCCGTAGCAGGGGTGCTCCGCCCGCCGGCGGATGGCCTCCGTGATGGCGGGGGCGCAGGCAAAATCCATATCCGCCACCCACAGGGGGATGCCCCCCGCGGCCATAACGCCCCGGTCGTCCCATTTTTCGCAGAGCGTATTCCGGCGGTCAACGCCCCGGTCAAAGAACGCTTCGTTAAACTCCATGCGCCTGTCCTCCCCGGCAGCGAATCACCCAAAACCCGCCGCTCTTTTCCACGGCATCCGCGTCTTCAAATACCGTGCGAAGATATTTCACCGCCGATTCCGCCCCCTGCTGCCGGCGGATCACCAGATACATTTCCCCGCCGGCGCGCAGCCTTTGGGCACAGGCGGCAAACAGCGCGTACAGCACCTGCTTGCCCGCGCGGATGGGCGGGTTGGTGAGGATATAATCAAAGGCGCCCGTTACGCCCTCCAGCCCGTCGCCGCACAGCGCCTGCGCCCGAACGCCGTTCATCCGGGCATTTTCCGCCGCCAGGGCCGCGGCGCGCTCATTCACATCGCTCATCACGATCTCGCACGCCGGCCAGTTTTTGCCCACGCTGACGCCAATGGCGCCCCAACCGCAGCCTAAATCCAGCACCCGGCCCGCCATTTCCTCCGGCAGCGCGCGCAGCAGCACGTCCGTGCCGAAATCCACCTCGCCCCGGGAAAACACCCCGGCGTCGGTGGTGAAGCGCAGGGCATGGCCCCGATAGGTATACGATGCCTGGGCATAGCGGTGCGGACTTTGGGGGGAAGCGGAATAATAGTGGTCACTCATGCTCCATGCCCGCCGCCGCGTACAGGGCGGCGCACTCCTCTTTTGTCAGTTCCCGGTATTCCCCCGGGGCCAGGCTTTCATCCAGCGTCAGCGGCCCGAAGGCGGCCCGGTGCAGGGCGGATACCGGCTTGCCCCGGGCGGCAAACATCCTTTTGATTTGGTGGTATTTCCCTTCCCGCACCGTCACCCGGGCGGTATCGGGAGAGAGTATCTCCAATCGGGCGGGCAGGGCGGTAAAATCCTTGAAGGGGATGCCCGCGGCAAAGGCCGCCGCGTCCTGCGCGTCCAGCGCGCCCTCCACCCGGGCGATGTACACCTTGTCCACGTGCCGGGCGGGGGATATCAGCCGATGGGCCAGTTCGCCGTCCGTGGTCAGGAGCAGCAGGCCCGTGGTATCCCGGTCCAGCCGGCCCACCGGCATGCAGCCCAGGGCCGCATAGCCTTCAGGCAGCAGATCCATCACCGTTTCAAACTGCCTGTCCTCCGCCGCGGTGAGCACCCCGGCGGGCTTATTCAGCATCACCCAGCGGTCCAGGCGGGTATCCAGCGTTTCGCCGTCCAGGGTGATTTCGGCCCCCTCCGGCACGGGAAAATCCCCCCGCCTGACCGTTTGGCCGTTCACCCGCACCCGGCCGGAGCGGATCAAATCCCTGCCCCCGGATCGGGAGGCGGCGCCCAGCCGGGAGAGCAGCTTATCCAGCCGCATGGCTTTCATCCCCGCCGCGGCGCATCCACCGGGCCACCAGCGCCGCATTGCGCATTTTCCGGTACAGGCACAGGGGCAGATATACCAGCAGGAACAAAAGCGCCAACAGCCCGGCGGTTTCCCCGGTGACGCCCTCGCTGAGCAATTGGTTCAGGCTCTGGGTGAGGGCAAAGGCCTCCGAGGTATCCAGCCGGCCCCGCACATGGAAGAAAAGCACCGCGCCCAGCCCCGCCACGCCCGGCAGGGCCAGGAGCATATTGACGAGCAGCGTGCGGATCATGGGGTTTTTTTCCTCCAGGCGCATCCGCTTGGCGCAGCGGAATGCCCCGTCAGCAGGCAGGGAGGGAAGGGGCAGGTATTCCACCGGCATATCCCGCCACCAGCCGTAGGCGAACAGCGCCCCCAGCAGCGCCAGGATGACGCCGGACAGGATCAGCCCCGGCTTCAGCGCCGCCTCCATGCCCAGCAAGGTGGGCAGGTTCTGGATGGGCCGCCACATATCGGTGAAGGGCAGCGTGCCGCATCCCACCGCAAAATAGCCAATCCCCGCCAGGAAGGGCAGCCCCCACAGAAGGCCCCGCCCCCAGCGGAGCAGCCCCGTCCGCAGCCGGGAAATATACGGCGCACCGCCGCGGCGCACGGGCGGATCATAAAACATCCGCCGCATTTTTTCACGGTTGCGGCAGCGCAGCGGAATCACCAGCGCGACCCACAAAAGGGCCGAAAGCCCCGCGCAGCCCCATTTTACGGCGGCCCCGCCGCCCCGGTTCAAAAACAAAAGCGGCAGCAGCGCGGCGATGCGCGCCAGCAGCGCCCCAAGCCCCATCAGGCACAGGGGCCCCAGGCCGCTTCTGATCACCTGCGCCATCTGCCGCTTTTCTATTGCATCCGCGCTCATTTGCTCCCGCCCTTCCTTTTTCAAGCCGCGGCCCAGCACCGCATAAACCACGATCATTATACTGCATCCGCCGGCGGAATGCAACCGCCTTCCCCCCGTCCGGGCGGGCGGCGGGGCGGTGATTGACAAATCCATGAAAATGGCATATGATATTTGAAAGGATTTTTTATCCCAATCCGCATAACGGAGGAGAGACCCATGAGCGAGAGCGCACGCCCCACCTTTGTCATCACGCTGGAAGGCGGCGGAGAGATGAAGGGGGAATTATATCCCGAATTCGCGCCCCAGTCGGTGGGCAATTTCGCGTCCCTGGCCAACGGCGGCTTCTATGACGGGCTGATTTTCCATCGGGTGATCCCCGGGTTTATGATCCAGGGCGGCTGCCCCAAGGGAAACGGCACCGGCGGGCCCGGCTATTCCATCAAGGGCGAGTTTGCCATGAACGGCATTCAGAACCCCCTGAAGCACACCTACGGGGTGCTTTCCATGGCCCGGGCCATGGACCCGAATTCCGCCGGCAGCCAGTTCTTCATTATGACCAGCGATTCTCCGCACCTGGACGGCTCCTACGCCGCCTTCGGCAAGGTGCTGGAGGGCATGGAGTGGGCGGAAAAGATCGTTTCCGTCCCCCGGGACGGCAGGGATAAGCCCCTGGAGGACCAGCGCATCCAATCCATCCGGGTGGATACCAAGGGGCAGTTTTACCCCTTCAACTGGATATGATTGCCCGCCGGGATGACCGCACCTATACCCTGCGCATCGCCGGGAGGGATTACACCCTCACCAGCGGCGACGCGCCGGAAAGGGTGCGGCGGGTGGCCGTGTATGTGGACCGGAAAATTGCCGAAACCCAGTCCAGCGGCTTTGTGAACAGGGAAAGCGCCGCGGTGATTTCCGCCCTGTCCATCGCGGACGAGCTGCTCACCGCCCAGGACGATAATACCCGACTGCGCCGGGAGCTGATGCAGGCCCGGCAGGAGCTGAACGAATTAAAGCATGCCGGAAAATAAGTGGGAACTGCTGTCTCCCGCAGGCAGCATGGATGCGCTGAAGGCGGCGCTGGCCAACGGGGCGGACGCCATGTATCTTGGCGCGGCCGCCTTTGGCGCGCGGTCCAGCGCCGGCTTTGACGCAGATACCCTGCGCTCCGCCATCCGCCTGGCGCATCTGCACAGGCGGAATATTTACGTGACGGTAAATATCCTGGCGAAAGAAAAGGAACTGCCCGCCATCCGGGATACCCTTGCCCTGCTGCGGCGGCTTTCTGCCGATGCGGTGCTGGTGCAGGATATGGGGGTGCTGAAAATCTGCCGGGAGGAATTTCCCGATCTGCCCGTCCATGCCAGCACCCAGATGGCGCTGCACAACGCCGCGGGGGTGCGCCTGCTGCGGCAGCTTGGGGCCAAACGGGCGGTGATGGCCCGGGAATGCGGCCTGGAAGAATTGAAAAAGGCGGCGGAATGCGGCCTGGAGATCGAGGCCTTCTGCCATGGGGCACTGTGCGTGAGCTGCTCCGGGCAGTGCCTGTTTTCTTCCATGATCGGCGGCCGCAGCGGCAATCGCGGCCGCTGCGCCCAGCCCTGCCGCCTGCCCTATACCTATCAGGGCAAAGCCGGGGCGTGGCTCTCTCCCCGGGATTTGTGCGCCCGGGATGAACTGCGGCAAATGGCCCGGGCCGGGGTGTATTCCTTCAAAATCGAGGGGCGATTGAAGCGCCCGGAATACGTGGCCGTGGTGACGCGGGCCTACCGGAACGCCCTGGACGCCCTGGCGGAGGGCCGTTTCGCCCCGGCGGACGCAGATGAAAAAGAAGCCCTTATCCAGATTTTTTCCCGGGGCGGCTTCACCGTGGGCTATCCCGGCGGCGCCCAGGATGCGGACATCATTTTCCCGGAGCGGGTCACCCCCGGCGGGGTGGAAATCGGTACAGTCCAAAAAACGTACCGCCGGGGCGGGGCGCTTTTGTGCGACGCCATGCTGACGCGGCCGCTGCACAACGGCGACGGGCTGGAAATCGAAGATCAGCCGCTTCGCTATTCCGGGCCGGAGGTCCCCGCCGGCGCCGCCGCCGCATGCAGGCTGCGCTCCGCCGTGCGGCCCGGCGCCCTTGTGCGCCGCACCGAGGATGAAAGCCAGCTTGCCGCCGCCCGGGCAACCTACGAGGGAGAGGGGCTGAACGCCGCCCTGCCCATTTTCTTCGACGCCGCTCTTGCCGCCTTTCCCGGCAAGGAAACGGCCCTGACCCTCACCGACGGGGAAAGCCGCGTATCCGTCCGGGGCGAAGCGTGTGAGACGGCGCAAAGCCGGGCACTGGACGATGCCGCCGCCCGGCGCAGTCTGGAAAAAACGGGCGGCACGCCCTT
>Ga0079305_1001613_pt1 | contig 27292 bp, 20 predicted proteins | sample LMS_cellobiose_e_FD_79183 | JGI IMG/M metagenome (GOLD analysis project Ga0079305, IMG submission 79183) | Rumen-fistulated moose microbial communities from Alaska, USA - LMS_cellobiose_enrichment | ecosystem: Host-associated > Mammals > Digestive system > Stomach > Rumen fluid ... | reverse complement strand
TTGTGAAGGTGGACATGCTGTTAAACGGCGATCAGGTGGACGCGCTGAGCTTCATCGCCCACCGGGAGAAGGCCTATCCGCGCGCCCGCAGACTCTGCGAAAAGCTCAAGGAGAACATCCCCCGCCAGCTCTTCGAGGTGCCCATCCAGGCGGCCATCGGCGGCAAGATCATCGCGCGCGAGACGGTCAAGGCCCTGCGCAAGGACGTGCTCGCCAAGTGCTACGGCGGCGACATCACCCGCAAGAAGAAGCTGCTGGAAAAGCAGAAGGAGGGCAAGAAGAAGATGCGCCAGCTCGGCACGGTGCAGATCCCCACGGAGGCCTTCCTTGCGGTTTTGAAGCTGGATGAATAATGGAAAAGGGAACTCCCGCCAGGGGTTCCCTTTTTTTGTCTTTAACAATTCTTAAGAATTTGCCCACTTGGTTCTTAATCCTGGATCACGTACAATGGCGGCAAGAGGTGAGGACATGTACAACATTCTCGTTTGCGACGATGAAAGGGATATCGTCTCGGCGCTGCGGATCTATCTCGAGGCCGAGGGCTACCGCTGCTTTGAAGCCTTCGACGGGCGCGGGGCGCTGGAGATCCTCGGCAGGGAGGAGATCCATCTGGTTCTGCTGGACATCATGATGCCGGAGCTGGACGGGATCAGCGCCATGACCGAGATGCGCCGCTTCAGCAACGTGCCCGTCATTCTGCTGACCGCCAAGGGCGAGGACACGGACAAGATCCTGGGCCTCAATGTGGGCGCGGACGACTACGTGACCAAGCCCTTCAATCCCGTGGAGCTTCTGGCGCGCGTGCGCTCGCAGCTGCGCCGCTACATGCAGCTCGGCGGCGGCGCCGTGCGGGAGGGCCAGCTCACGATCGGCGGGCTGCGCCTCGACGACAAAAGCAAGGAGGTCTGCGTGGACGGGGAAACCGTCGGCCTCACGCCCACGGAGTATGAGATCCTCAAGCTGCTGATGGAGCACCCCGGGGAGGTCTTTTCCCCGAAGGAGCTCTACCGCCGCGTCTGGAACGACGAGCCCTACGGCGCGGAGAGCACCGTGGCGGTGCACATCCGGCACCTGCGGGAAAAGATCGAGATCGACCCCGCCCAGCCGCGCTATGTCAGGGCGGTCTGGGGACAGGGCTATAAGCTGGAGAGGGGGAAGTGACAATGAAAAAACTCCGCGGCAGTCTCGCCGCCAAGATCACAGCCATCGTGCTGCTGTGCGTGCTGGTGCTGGTCTTTGTGATGAGCGTTCTCGGCATCTACACGCTGACCCAGTGGGGCGCCTACACCTACGACCTCGACACTGTGCGCCTCCAGGCGGTGGAGAGACTGGGAAGCTCGCATATATACAGCGCCTGGCAGGCCTATGTCGACGGCTCGGAGCCGGAGTATATCGAGTACGGCGGGAATTTCCGCTTTACAATTCTGGATCCCGCCGGGAAAGAGCTGTATTCCAGCTATGACGGCGAGGAAGTGCTCTGGCAGGGCAGCCGGACCATGCTCCCGGATATCGAACTGGAGACGCTGGAGCTGCCCGTCCCGGCGCTGATGCAGAGACGCGAGGCCACGCCCGAGCCGGAGGAGCCTGTCACGCCCACGCCGGTGCCGACGGCGGAGCCCGGCGCGGAGACGGCACAGCCGCAGTGGAATTACCGCCTTTACAACCGCCTGACGGGAGAGACGGTCACGATGGAGGACTACTCCCAGGTGGAGCAGTGGCGGCAGGAGAACCGCTACACCGTCCGGGGCTATGTGCTTTCCGACCTGAGCAGGCAGGATGAGTTCGGAAGCACCGTCCGGCTGCTGTACCGGCTGTGGGGCCTGCGCTACGCGCTCTACGGCGTCGCGGCGGCGAGCCTGCTGCTGGGCGTGCTGCTGTTCATCTTCCTCTGCGGCGCGGCGGGCCACCGCGACGGCAGCGACGCGGTTACGGCAAACTTCGTGGACAAAATCCCCTTCGACCTCTTCACTGCCCTCGTGATTGCAGGCGTGGGCATATCCCTGGTCGCAACGCTTGAGGCGTCGAGCATCCGGGGCGGGGAGATCATCCTGGGCATGCTCATGATCCTCGCGGCGGGGCTGCTGTTCCTGCTCTGGTGCATGAGCCTCGCCACCCGCGTGAAGCTGGGCACGCTCTGGAAAAACTGCCTGTGCTGGCAGCTCGTCGCCTGGTGCTGGAAGGGCCTCCGGCTCGCGGGACACGGCCTCGCGGCGCTGCTGCGCTCCCTGCCGCTGATCCGCAGATGGGCGCTCATCATCGCCGCCGTCTGGCTGTTCGAGTTCATCTTCCTCGCCATCTGGCACGTCGGAGGGGACATCTTCTTCCTGTGGTTTTTGGAGCACCTTCTGCTGACGGCGCTGGCCTTCTATCTGATCCTCAGCTTCCGGCGGCTGCGTCTGGGCGCGAAGGAGATCGCCGCCGGGAACGAGCGCTGCGAGGTGGACGGACACTACCTCATCGGGGAACTGGCCGAGCACGCCGCCGACCTCAACCACATCCGCGACGGGATGAGCGCCGCGGTGGCCGAGCGCATGAAGTCCGAGCGCTTTCGCACCGAGCTCATCACCAACGTCTCGCACGACATCAAAACCCCGCTGACCTCCATCGTCAACTATGTGGACCTGCTGGCGAAGGAGGAGCCGGAGAGCGGGAAGGTCCGGGAATACGTGGAGGTGCTCTCGCGGCAGTCGGCCCGGCTCAAGAAGCTGATCGACGATCTGATCGAGGCCTCCAAGGCCTCCACCGGGAGCCTGCCCGTGGAGAAGGAGCGCTGCGAGCTGGGCGTGCTGCTCGACCAGACGGCGGGGGAATACGGCGAAAAGCTGGAGGCCGCCCGGCTCGAGCTGGTGCTCGACAAGCCCGAAAAACCCGTGAGCATCCTGGCCGACGGGCGGCACATGTGGCGCGTCTTCGACAACCTCATGGGCAACGCGGTCAAGTACGCCCAGCCGGACACCCGCGTCTATCTGAGCCTGGAAGAATGGGAGGGCAAAGCCGTCGTCACCTTCCGCAACATCTCCCGCAGCCGCCTCAACATCAGCGGCGAGGAGCTGAGGGAGCGTTTCGTGCGCGGCGACAGTTCCCGCAACACCGAGGGCAGCGGCCTGGGGCTGTCGATCGCGGAGAGCCTCGTGAGGCTGCAGGGCGGCGAGATGAGCCTGAGCGTGGACGGCGATCTGTTCAAGGTGACCTTGAGCTTTGATTTGATGAACGGAAAGGGGGAAGCATGAAAAAAAGCATTTCTCTGCTTCTGGCGGCTGTCCTGTGCCTGGGGCTGCTCGCGGGCTGCGGCGGCGAAAGCGCGCAGCCGGAGCCCGAGCAGGAGACGTCGGCGGAGGTCTATGTCTCCGCCTTCACGCCGATGCGCCTTCAGCAGGACGCAGAGGCGTCGGTCTGGGCGATCGCGCCCAAGGGCGTGTACGCCGCCGTCTATGAGAAGCTGGCGGACGGAGAGCCGCCCGAGGGCATAGTCCCCGAATACGAGGGACAGTACGATGTGATGGGATACCGGCTCTACCGGATCGACGACGACGGCAGCGCAAGGCCGCTGGACTACAGCTCCCTGCCCGCGCCGGAGGACAGCGAGGACCGAAAAAACTATTCCTCGTCCTGTACGCTCGAGCGTCTCTTCCCGGCGCCGGACGGCGGCCTGATCGCCGTGGAGCGCCTGGAGGAGAACTGGTATACCGGCGGGGACGATGTGAAGCAGGAAAACTTCGATGAATACTGGCAGTATGTGGAAAATCGCAGCACCGTTGCCCTGCGCCTGCTCGACGGCGAGGGGCGCGAGCGGGAGAGCCGCATGCTGGACATCCGGGACGCGGACAGATATCTGAACCTGCATTCCGCCGTCACCGACACGCAGGGCAATCTCTATATCGCCCTGGAGCAGGAGCTCTGTGTCTTTGACCTGCACGGCGAGGAGCTTGCCCGCATCGCGGCGGACGGCTGGATCTATGACATGGTGCGGCTGAAGGACGGCCGGGTGGCCGTGGAGATCTGGGACAACGGCACGCGCTTTCTGGCGGCGGACCTGCAGGGGCAGAAGCTCGACAGACTGGCCGAGACGGACCGCTTTGCCGAGAGGCTGATGGCCGGCAGCGGCGACTATGATTTCTATTACAGCAACGGGACCCGGCTCTACGGCTACCGGCTGGAGACGCAGGAGCCGGAGGAAGTGCTCGACTGGCTGGACTGCGACCTGTCTGCCTTCGGCCTGGCGGAGGCGGAGATCGCCGCGGACGGAACTGTGCGGGCAGTTACCTGGGAGGACGGCGAGCCGCCCGCGCTGGTGACGCTGACAAAGCATCCCCGGGACGCGGTGCCGGAGCGGAAGATTCTGACGATGGGCACGCTCTATGCCGGCAATATCAGCGACGCGGTGCTGCGCTTCAACCGCAGCCAGGACGCGGTGCGCATCCGTCTGCGCGACTATTCGGACTATGTGGACGGCGAGGACTACGAGGCCGGACTCCAGAAGCTGATCACGGAGATCCTGGCCGGGGACATGCCGGACCTGCTTTCGCTGGACAGCCTGCCCTATGAGCAGCTCGCGGCGAGGGGCCTGCTGGAGGATCTCTATCCCTACATCGACGCCGATCCGGACATGGACCGCGGGGACTTCTTTGAAAACGTCCTGCACGCCATGGAGGTGGGCGGCGGACTCTATCAGGCCACTCCGGGTTTTACCATCATCACCATCATGGGTCCCAGCGAGCTGGTGGGCGATACGCCGGGCTGGACCTACGACGATTACGACGCCGCGATCTCCGAAATGCCCGAGGGCTGCACGCCGCTCGGCCCCATGGTCGACCGGGACCTCATCCTGCAGATGTGCGTGTACCTGTCCCTGGGCAGATTCCTGGACTGGGGCGCGGGCAGCTGCGACTTTGAAAACGAGGAATTCTACCGTATGCTCGCGTTCTGCAGCCAGTTCCCCAAGCCGGAGAACGTGATCTTTGAGGGGGAGAGCTCAGACATGAGCCGCATCGCCGAGGGGCGGCAGCTGCTGCTGTTCACCAGCATCTACAGCCTGGACGAGGCGGTGTACAACGACCAGTATTTCCAGGGGAAATCCACCTATATCGGGCTCCCCGTCATGAGCGGCACGGGAAACGTCCTCTACCCCAGCGCGGGATACGCCATGAGCGCCTCCTGCTCCGATAAGGAGGCGGCCTGGAGCTTCCTGCGCGGCTTCCTCACCGAGGAGTACCAGAAGAAGTACAGCGGGCGCGGCGAGGTGGGCCTCTGCCTGAACCGAAAGGCCTTCCAGGCCGCGCTGGACGAGGCCATGAAGGTCGAGTACGAGAGGGACGCGGAAGGGCATTATCTTCTGGACGCTGACGGCGAGCGCATCCCCGCCCCCAAGGGCGGCATGGGCGTGAGCGTGGACGGCGGAGCCATGATGGAGTTCAAGCTCTGGGCCATGACGCAGGAGCAGGCGGACAAGCTCATGGAGGTCATCGAGACCAGCACCCGCGCCGCCGACCTGAACACCTACATCTTCGGCATCATCCGGGACGAGGCCGCGGCCTACTTTGCCGGACAGAAGAGCGCCGAGGAGGTGGCCCGCCTGATACAGAGCAAGGTCAATCTCTACATCAGCGAGCAGAGATAAAGAAACGGAAAACAGGCAAAACCGCCCGGCGTCAGCCGGGCGGTTTTGCCATGTATGAGAAGATACGCTTACTTGAAGAGCACCAGGGCGATGAATTCGAGCGGCTCGTCCCCGAGGCAGCGCATGGCGTGGCTCTGCTCCGCGTCGACGAAGCACACGTCCCCGGGTCCGACGACGACGCTCTCGCCGTTGTCGTCGTACTCTCCCTGGCCCTTGAGGATGTAGAAGGTCTCCCCGTCGCCGTGGTGGACATGCCCGCCCAGCGTACAGCCGGGGCGGACGACAACGTGGGAGAAGACGCGGCCCTTGTCGTACATCTCCTCGCGGCCGTTGAGGATGTGGTTGAGGATGATTTCTCCCTCGCCGTCGAACATCCGCTTGAGCTCCACGTTCTTTTCACTGCTGCGTCTGACCATGGCGCCTCCTCCTTACAGCCCCAGCTCCTCGTCGATCAAAAGGATCTCCGTCTCCATGTCCATCATGGGCATCCAGGTGACCAGCAGCGCACGGCAGACGCGATCGGGGTGGCGGCAGTCGTGGCACTTGCCGTCGATCTGGCAGGGGGGCTTGACGGGAAAACGCTTGCAGTTTTCCACTGCGGCGGTGTTGCGCGCGCGAAACAGCGCGCTTTCAAAGTCCGGGCAGATCTTGTTGCTGCCGATGACGTAGTAGACCTTCTTCTGCCCGAACACGGTGCCGGCCAGACGGTTGCCGCGGCCGTCGATGTTCAGCAGCTCGCCGCCCTCGGTCATAGCGTTTACACTTGTTATGTAAACCTTTGAGTGATTCGCCTTCTCCAGGGTCTCCGGGCCGGGGACGCGCCAGTGCCAGTACACGGTGTTGTTCTCGCTGAGCTTTTCATACAGGCCGAGCTGGTCTGCGCTCTTGCAGCCGCCGATGCCCACGGTGGTGTCCTTCACCTGGGAGCAGAGGTAGTCGGCAGCCTCGGCGCCCGTGGCGAAGTGCTGCACGGAAAAGCCGCGCAGTTTAAGGTTCTTTATGGTTTTTTCGATATCCACAGCGATTTCCTCCTTTTGTAAAATGATCCCGCTTTGAGTATACACGCAAAGCGGGATTTTGGCAACAGCTTACAGCCCGTGTTCCAGCGCCTCCGCGAGCTCCTTTGCGGAGAGGGCGAGCGCGCGCGCGAATTCCGCATCCTCGGAGTCCACGGCGATGCGGATGGCCGAGCGCTGCGGCAGCGGCGCGATGTGCAGCCGGTAGCGGTCGCCCTCGAGGCGGATGCCGTCGCTGTAGTCGGCGTGCATCTCCAGCATCAGCTCCGACAGCGCTCCCATGAGCCCGGCGCGGCTGCGGCAGGGGCAGTCGAGCTGCACGGCGCCGCTCCAGCGATCCTCTCCGCTCTCCGCCGCCTCCGGAGGGGAGAAGGCCGCGGGCAGCTCCAGCGCGAGCCTGCCCTCCAGCGCGTCGACGCAGCAGCGGTAGTAGGACAGGGGAGTGCCCACATCGCACCAGTAGCCCTCGAGCGGAACGCCCAGCAGCAGCTCGCCCTCGCGCAGCAGCTGCGGGAAGAGGTCCCGCGCGAAATCGCAGCTCTGCCCCTCGGGAATCCGGCGCAGCGCGCGCGGGGAGAGGATGTAGATGCCGGTGTTGACCAGGTCGGTCACGACCCGGCCCCAGGGCGGCTTTTCGATGAAGGAGCGGATGCGCCCATCCGGCTCCGTCACGGCCAGCCCGTAGCGCAGCGGCTCCGGGTGTCGGTACAGGGCCAGCGTGACGGCGCAGCGGCTTTCCCGGTGCCTGCGCATCAGCTCGCCCAGGTCGAAGTCGCAGGCGGCGTCGCCGCTGATGACCAGCACATCCTCGCCGCCGCAGAAGTCGGCGCAGTTTTTCACACCGCCCGCGGTGCCGAGCGCCTGCTCCTCCACCCGGTATTCCAGATGCAGCCCGAGGGAGCTGCCGTCGCCGAAGCGGTCCATGATGTCCCCGGCGCGGTATTGCAGCGCGGCGCAGACCTCCGTGAAGCCGTGCCGCCGCAGCAGCAGAAGGATATGCTCCATCAGCGGCCGCCCCAGCAGGGGCACCAGAGGCTTGGGGCACTCGCCGGTGACGGCCTTCAGGCGCGTCCCCTGGCCGCCGGCCATAATCACTGCTTTCACAGGACACCTCCGTTTTTCAGTGCTTTTTACGGCGTTATTATTTGCCCGCGCTCATAAATTATTTGTTGTAAACGGAAATTGGATTTGATATAATATATTCTTGTATCGGTGTATACAAATCCAGGGGGAGGTGCGGCGATGAAATCGAAGAGGAATCTCAAACGCTTTTTCGGGCCCGGCGTGACGATCCACCTGCTGTGCATGGTGCTCTTTGCCCTGGCGACGCTCTATTTCCGCCTGTACTATCTGGCGGCGGCCGAGGGCGTGGTGATCGCGGTTCTGCTCGTCTACGCGCTCATCGCGCGGCGCATCCAGGCAAAGCAGCTGGCGCAGTATATCGAGTCGGTGACCTACGAGACGGAGAGTGCCAAGAGCAATACCCTGATGCATTTCCCTCTGCCGATCGCGGTGTTCCGTCTGGACGACAGCAGCATCGTCTGGGGCAACGACATGTTTTTCGACATGTGCGGCGCCGCCGGCAGCAGACTGGATGTGCACATGTCCGAGCTGGTCCCACAGTTTTCCGGCAAATGGCTGCTCGAAGGCAAAAGCATGTATCCCACGCTCCTGGAGCTCGACGGGCGCAAATACCAGATGCACGGCAACCTCATCCGCTCGGAGAAGAGCGAGGAAGACAACGTCTTCATGGGCATCACCTATTGGGTGGATATTACAGAATATGACGATATCCGCATCGAATATGAGCGCACCCGCCCCGTTCCGGGCATCATTGTGATCGACAATCTGGAGGAGCTGACCAAGAACCAGCCGGAGCGCGTCAAGAACGAGCTGCGCGACACGGTGGAGGACAGGCTCAGTCAGTGGTGCGCGCTCTATCACGGCATCCTGCGCCGCTACGACAGGGACCGTTTCCTGATGGTCGTGGAAAAGCAGTCGCTGGAGCAGATGAAGCAGGACCGCTTTAAGATCGTGGATGAGATCCACCAGATCAAGAGCCCCATGGGCGTGGAGGCCTCCCTGAGCATCGGCCTGGGCGAGGACAGCACCACGCTCGGCGAGGGGCTGCAGTTTGCCGATATGGCCATCGAGCTTGCGCTCTCGCGCGGCGGCGACCAGGCGGTCGTGAAGAATCGCCTGAGCTTTGAGTTCTACGGCGGGCGCGGCATCGAGGTCGAGAAGCGCACCAAGGTCAAGTCCCGCGTCATGGCGACGACCCTCGCCGAGCTCGTGCGGGATTCCTCCCGGGTGCTGGTCATGGGCCACAAATACGCGGATCTGGACGCGCTGGGCGCCGCCGCGGGCGTGTGCAGCCTCGCGAGAAAATGCGGCGTGAAATACAACATCGTCATTGACATCAACCGCAACAATGTCCGGCAGCTGATGGAGCGGCTGTTCCGGGAGGCGGAATACCGCGAGGCTTTCATCACGCCGCAGGAGGCCATGCTCCTGGCCGACGGGCGTACGCTCCTGGTGGTCGTGGATACGAGCCGCCCCGAGCAGGTCGAGGACGCGGATCTCCTGGACGCCTGCAACCGCGTGGCGGTGATCGACCACCACCGCGTGGCCGCCACCTACATCCACAACGCGGCCCTGGGCTTCATCGAGCCCTACGCCTCCTCCGCCTGCGAGCTGATGACCGAGGTGCTGCAGGAGCTGGCGGAGCCCGCGGACGTGCTGCGCTGCGAGGCGGAGGCGCTGCTGGCGGGCATCGTGCTCGACACCAAGAGCTTTTCCATCCGCACCGGCGAGCGTACCTTCGACGCGGCGGCGTGGCTGCGCCGGGTGGGCGCGGACACCACCGAGGTCAAGAAGCTGTTCCAGACGGACCTCAACAGCACCGTCGCCAAATACAAGATCCTCCAGCTGGCGGAGCTCTATCGCAGGATCGCCATCGCCGCGCCCGAGGAGCCGCAGTCGCGCGTGACCGCGGCGCAGGCGGCCGACGAGCTGCTGAACATCTCCGGCGTGGACGCCTCCGTGGTCATCGCGCCGGACGGCGAGGGGGGCTCCTTCGCCTCCGCGCGCTCCATCGGGGAGCTCAACGCCCAGATCCTCATGGAGAAGCTGGGCGGCGGCGGCAACCGCAGCGCCGCGGCGGCCCAGTTCCCGCAGGTACCGCTCGAGGAGGCGGTGGAGCGGGTCTACGCCGCCATCGACGAATATCTGGGACAGGCCTGAACATAGAAGGAGAGAACAACGATGAAAGTGATTTTCAATACCGACGTGAAGGGACAGGGCAGGAAGGGAGAGATGAAGGAAGTCTCCCAGGGCTACGCCCGCAATTACCTGATCCCCCGGGGCCTGGCCACCGAGGCCACGGCCGACAATCTCAACGCGCTCAAGCTCAAGGAGAAGGCGAAGGCCGCGCAGATCGCCCGGGAGAAGGCCCAGGCGGAGGACTACGCAAAGCAGCTGAGCGCCGTGCAGGTGACCGTGCGGGCCCGGGCCGGCAGCGGCGGCAAGCTCTTCGGCGCCGTCACCTCCGAGGCCATCAGCCGGGCGCTGAAGGAGCAGTTCGGCATGGACATCGAGAAGAACAAGATCGTGCAGGCCGAGCCCATCAAGAGCTTCGGCAGCTACACCGTGAAGGCGAAGCTCGGCTATGAGGTCAACGGAAATATCAACGTGCTTGTGGTAGAGGAAAAATAAGCAGACGCAGGGAAGGACGGTTCAGAGCATGGACGAGCTTCTGGGCAGAAAAACACCCCACTCCGCGGTCGCGGAGCAGGCGGTCATAGGCTCCATCCTGATCGATCCCGGCTGCGTGCCGGCGGTTCTGGAGATGCTCAAGGCGGATGAGTTCTACGTGAAGCTCAACCGGGATATCTATGAGACTGTGTATGCGATGTTCTCCTACGGGCAGACCATCGACCCGGTCACGGTGCTCGATCAGATGAAGGTCCGCGGCGTATACCAGGACAGCTGCCCCGAGTATGTGGCGGAGGTCATGCGCCTCACGCCCACCGCGGCAAACGTTCTGGAGTACGCGGCCATCGTGCGCGACCGGGCGCTGCTGCGCCGCCTGGGCGAGACGGCGGACGAGATCAACAACATGGTCTATGAGGGCGCCGGTGAGGCGGACGCCATGCTGGAGACGGCGGAGCGGAAGATCTACGCCCTCCGGCAGGGGAGGACGGTCAACGGCCTGATCCCCGTGGCCTCCGTGGTGCAGAGCGTGTTCGACGCGATGTCCGAGGCTGCCGCCGCGGGGAGCAGGATCCCGGGCCTTTCCACGGGCTTTTCAGATCTCGACCGCATGACCCTCGGCCTCAACAAGGGCGAGTTCGTTCTGATCGCGGCCCGCCCCGGCATGGGCAAGACGAGCATCGCGCTCAACATCGCGCTGCACGCGGCCATGAACCAGGGCAGGAGTGTGGCGGTGTTCTCGCTGGAGATGTCGCGCGAGCAGCTGGTGATGCGCCTGCTGTCGCGCGCGGCGAACGTCCCCGCGCAAAACCTCCTGACCGGGCAGCTCAGCCAGCAGCAGTGGCAGGATCTCACGAACGCGGCGCAGCTGCTGAGCGCCACGGATATCCGCATCGACGACAACCCGACCCTCACGGTCGCGGACATGAACGCCCAGTGCCGTCGCCTGCAGAAGCTGGATCTGGTGGTCATCGACTACCTGCAGCTCATGCAGTCCGCCGGCAGCGGGAACAGCTGGTCCAACGAGAGCCGCGTCCAGGCGGTCAGCGACATCAGCCGCATGATGAAGATCATGGCCAAGGAGCTCAACGTCCCGGTGATGTGCCTCTCGCAGCTCTCCCGCGCCAGCGAGACGCGGCAGGAGAAGCGACCCATGCTCTCGGATCTGCGCGAGTCGGGCGCCATCGAGCAGGACGCGGACGTGGTCATCGGGCTGTACCGCGAGGGCTATTACAATAAGGAAGTCGAAAACCCCAACCAGGCGGAGGCCATCGTGCTGAAAAACCGCAAGGGCGCCACGGGCACCGTGGAGCTGATGTGGCTGCCGGAGTACACCTCCTTCCAGACGGTCGAGCGCCGCTATGGCGATGAGACCTGAACAGCTTTGCCCGGAGGCGCTGCTGCCGGCGGGGAGCCGGGTGCTCTGCGCCGTCTCCGGCGGGGCGGACTCCATGTGCCTGCTGCACCTGCTGTGGAGCAGGCGCGCCGCGTGGGGGCTTGAGGTATGCGCCGCGCACTATGAGCACGGCCTGCGCGGCGAGGAGTCGCTGCGCGACGCCGCCTTTGTGAAAGACTGGTGCGCGCAGCACGAGATCCCCTGCGAGCTCGGGCACGGCGACGTGCGCGCCTTCGCGCGCGAGCGCGGCCTCGGCATCGAGGAGGCGGCGAGAGAGCTGCGCTACGCCTTTCTGCGCGAGGCCGCCGCGCGCCTCGGCTGCGACCGGATCGCCACGGCCCACAACGCCGACGACAACGCCGAGACGCTGCTGCTGCACCTCTGCCGCGGCGCGGGCGGCGCCGGACTCGGCGGCATCCCGCCGCAGCGCGGCAGGATCGTGCGCCCGCTGCTCGGCTGCGGCAGGACGGAGATCGAGGAGTATCTGACAGAGCACGGCGTCCCCCATGTCGAGGACAGCAGCAACGAGAGCGACGACTGCGCCCGAAACCTCCTGCGCCACCGGGTGCTGCCGGTGCTGCGGGAAGTAAACCCCGCCTTTGCCGAGGCGGCGGGCAGGAGCGCAAGGCTGCTGCGGCAAGACGAGGAGTGCCTGCGCGCGCTGGCGGAGGACTTCATCGACGCGCATTACGACGGCGGGAGCCTGCCCGTCGAGGCCCTTGCCCGGCTGCATCCGGCGCTCTCCTCGCGCGTGCTGCGCGCGCTGTGCGCCCGCTCGCTCGAGCAGAAGCATGTGGACGCGGCGCTGGCGCTGTGCGCGGGCGGCGGCGAGCTTGCCTTCCTGGACCTGCCGGGCCTGCGCCTGCGGCGGGAGCGCGGACGGCTGTATTTTGTCCCGGAGGCGGAGAGCGTCTGTATCCCGGAGCGGCCTGTCGTGTCGGGCGAGACGCTTGAGATCCCGGAAGCCGGGATCCGCGTCACGGCAGAATTCACAGAATATCGTGAAGAAATTCACGGCTTGTTCAAAACTTACTGCTTCAAAAGTGAGGCAATATGTGGTAGTATTGTCTGCACTGGCCGCAGAAGCGGCGACCGGCTGCGCGCGGCGGGCCGCCGCTGCAGCAAGAGCCTGAAGGCCCTGTTTGCCGAGGCGGACATGACGCGCGCGCAGCGCGAGCGCACACCGGTCTTTCGGGACGAGCGGGGCATCCTAGCCGTGCACGGCCTCGCGGTGGCGGAGCGCTGCGTCCCCTCGAAGGGGGACAGGGTGCTGTGCCTGCGCGTGGAAGAGACAGAGAGAGAAGAGGGAGACGGATATGGAAAAGGCGATTGAGCGCGTTTTGATCTCAGCCAGGGACATTGAGAGCCACGTCGCGGAGATCGGCGGGCAGATCTCGGCCGACTACGCCGGGAAGGACCCCATTTTCGTGGGCGTGCTGAAGGGCTGCTTCATCTTCATGGCGGACCTGATGCGGCATGTGTCCATCGACTGCTCGATGGATTTCATGGCGGTCTCCTCCTACAGCGGCGCGAACTCCACCGGCGCCGTGAAGATCAACAAGGACCTGAGCCAGGATATCGGCGGCAGGCACATCATCCTGGTCGAGGACATCCTGGACTCGGGCGTCACGCTCAACTACCTGAAAAATTACCTCCTGGTGCGCAAGCCCGCCTCCATCGCGGTGGCGACCCTGCTGGACAAGCCCGCCCGCCGCAAGGCGGAGATCTACGCCGACTACTCCTGCTTTGAGGTGCCGGACGCCTTCGTGGTGGGCTACGGGCTCGACTACAACGAGCGATACCGGAACCTGCCGTATATCGGCGTGCTGAAACCGGAAATATATACTTGAGAACATGAGCTTGTCCGGGGGAAGCCGGACCTGTTACGGATAGAAAAAAGGATGTGACTATCGGTTGAAACCCCAACGCAACCGCGCAAGAGATCTGGGCTTTTATGTGCTTTTGCTGCTGATCATGGTGGCGGTGATCTTCACGATGACCCGGGAGAGCAAGGCCAACGAGATCGAAAACTATTCCGAGCTGGTGGACCTGTTCGAGGCGGAAAAGGTCCAGTCGTTCAAGACGGAGGGGAACACCATCCGCCTGAACGTGCGCACGGGAGATTCGGAGAACCCCACCGAGGAGATGAGCTTCGATCTGTACAGCTTCTCGCTCTTCTTCGAGGACTTCAACGAGCTGGTCCGCGAGCAGCATCAGGCCGGGATCATCGAGGAATACAATTACGACGAGGGCTTCGTCGTGCCCTGGTGGGCCAGCATCCTGCCTTACCTGCTGCTGATGGGCGGCGCGATGGCGCTGTGGTATGTGATGATGAACCGCATGGGCGGCGGCGCGGGCGGCGTTGCGAAGTTCAGCAAGGCCCGCACGCGGCTGGGCAGCGAGGAGAAGAACAAGAAGACCTTCAGGGACGTCGCGGGCTGCGACGAGGAAAAGGAAGAGCTCGCGGAGATCGTGGATTTCCTGAAGGACCCCAAGGCCTACACCGCCATGGGCGCGCGCATCCCCAAGGGCGTGCTCCTGGTCGGCCCTCCGGGCACCGGCAAGACCCTGCTCGCCAAGGCCGTGGCCGGCGAGGCGGGCGTGCAGTTTCTGTCCATCTCCGGCTCCGACTTCGTGGAGCTCTATGTCGGCGTCGGCGCGGGCCGCGTACGCGACCTGTTTGAGCAGGCCAAGAAGGCCGCCCCGGCCATCGTCTTCATCGACGAGATCGACGCGGTGGGCCGTCAGAGAGGCAGCGGCCTCGGCGGCGGACACGACGAGCGCGAGCAGACCCTCAACCAGCTGCTCGTGGAGATGGACGGCTTCGGCAGCAACGAGGGCGTCATCGTCATGGCGGCGACCAACCGCGCGGATATCCTGGACAACGCCCTGCTGCGTCCCGGCCGCTTTGACCGCCAGGTCTATGTGGGCCTGCCGGACATCCGGGGCCGCGAGGCCATTTTGAAGATCCATTCCCGCGACAAGCAGCTGGGCGACGACGTGGACCTCAACAGCATCGCCAAGGGAACGCCCGGCTTCTCCGGCGCGGACCTGGAAAACCTCATGAACGAGGCGGCCCTGCTGGCCGTGCGCCGCAGGCACCGCTTCATCAGCATGGACGACATCGACGAGGCCATTTTGAAGGTGCAGATGGGCCCCGAGAAGAAGAGCCGCAAGATGAGCGAGAAGGCCCGCCGGCTCACCGCCTATCACGAGTCCGGCCACGCCGTCGCGGCGAGGTTCCTGGAGCACGTCGATCCGGTGCACTATATCACCATCATTCCGCGCGGACCGGCCGGCGGCTTCACGCTCTTCCGCCCGCAGGAGGACCTGGAGAACTTCACCTCCCGGCAGGAGATGTACGAGAACATCGTGGTCTCCCTGGGCGGCCGCAGCGCCGAGAAGCTTTTTCTCGACGACATCTCCACCGGCGCCTCCGGGGACATCCAGCAGGCCAGCTCCCTGGCGCGGGACATGGTCACCAAGTACGGCATGAGCGAGCGCCTGGGCCCCATCTCCTACGACAGCTCCGGACACAGCATCTTCATCGGCCGCGACTTCGGCCAGACCAAGAGCTATTCCGAGGAGACCGCCGCCGCCATCGACCAGGAGGTCAAGGCCATCTTCGACCGGGCGGCGAAGGACTGCGAGAAGATCCTCACCGAGCATGCCGATCAGCTGCGCGCGGTCGCGGAATACCTGCTGCAGCACGAGACCATGGAGGGCGAGGAGTTCAACTACTTCTTCGAGCACGGCGAGTTCATGCCGGAGTCCGAGAAGGCTGCGAAGCTCGCCCGCCGCGACAAGACCATCGAGCGTCCCGCCCGCAAGATCTCCATGATCGACGGCAGCGCCGGGGAGGCGAAGGAGCAGGAGCAGGAGAGCGCCGAAAAGGCGGAAGAGCCCGCAGCGGCGGAGGTTCCCGCGGAGCAGATCGCGCAGAGCGAGCCGCCCGCGCAGAGCGCCGGGAAAACGGACAGAAAAGAGAGTTGAGAACGAAGCAGGGGCGATTGGCGACAATCGCCCCTCACGCTGTCGACAAAGTGTCGACAGCGTGAGAGGCAAAAACGGAAACTTTTGAAAAAGTTTCCGTTTTTGCGAGGATTGAACGTGAAGAGGGGAATCCCATCCCCTCTTCACAATCACCCCATGCGTGTCGAAACCCTGCCTCACAGCTTTGCCTGCAGTCTGAGGGGCAATTGACGACAAACGTCCCTGCCTGGTGGGATCGGAGAATCCCGAAAAGGAGAAAAACCATGAAAAAAACTCTGAGCATCCTGCTGTGCGCGGCGCTGCTGTGCACGCTGTGCGCCTGCGCCGGGACGCAGGGCGAAACGGCGGCGGACGCGCCGCCGCAGGAGAACATACAGCTCCCGACGGAGCCGGGCTTTGCGCTGACGGCGGAATACGGGAGACTCTACTGGGCGCCGCTCGACGGCAGCGGGACGCAGCTGCTTGCCGACCGATACACCTCCTGCTCCGAGCACCGGGAGGGCAGGCTGCTGGCCGCCTACAACGACGGCGCGGTGGAGAGGATCGACCTCGCCGCGGGGACGCGCGAGGAGCTGATCCCGCCCGGGGGAGAGCTCATCTCCCGCATCTGGGGCTTCGACGGCGGCTTTCTGGGCCAGACCTTCAGTCTCCGCGAGGGCCCGAAGATGCACTGCTATGCGGACGAGAGCGAAAGCTGGGAGCTGCTCATGCCGGAGAGATGGATGCAGCAGGTCTGCGTGCTGGGGGATGTCGTGTTCTGGAAGGATTACGTTGACAAAGAGGCGTATCTCTCCGCCCTTGAGCTCGGCAGCGGGCAGGAGCTCTGGCGCAGACGCTGCGACGGTTCTCTGGAACTGTATCGCTGCGGCGATACGCTCCTGGGCTTTCTCCGCGGCGATGGCATTCTCTGTCGCGTCGCGCCGGAGACGGGCGAGCTGCAGCAGCTCGCGCTGCCGCTGGAGAAATCGGACCGTGAGTTCCTGTATGCCTGGGGCGACGCCTTTCTGGTGCGGACAGGCTACGCGGAGGGCTCCCGTCTCTATCTTCTGAGAGACGGCAGCCGGACGGAGCTCAACCTGGACGATCCGGAGAACACCGCCCTGGAGGATGTGTCGGGGGCAAAGGTCCTGCTCCGGGAGCGGGTGCTGCAGCAGAGCGAGGCCTTTGAGGACAGCCGGTATCTGCGCGAGCGCAGATTCCTTCTGGATATGGGCAGCGGCGAAGTGAGTGACTTTCCCGTGCAGGGCCGCTACGGCGCCCTGTTCGCCGGAGGAGACTTTCCCGTGATGGACTCCTCCACGGCGCGAAAGCCGGTGACGGAGGAGATCTACAGATTCTTCTGCGAGCACAGCGGCGCCGGCGGAAGCGTGCCGCTGTGTTCCACGACGCACAAGGCCTGGCTGAACATCGCCGACGGCGTGGCGGACGTCGCGCTGCTGGCCGCGCCGACGGCGGAGGAGCAGGAATACCTGCGCAGCCGCGGCGTCGAGGTGGAGATGAAGCTCTACGGCGGCGACGGCCTGGTGTTCATCGGCAACCGGGAGTGCGGCGTGGAGGATCTGAGCCTGGAGCAGCTTCGCGCGATCTACCGGGGCGAGATCACGAACTGGGCGCAGCTCGGCGGCGCGGACCACGCGATCCGCGTGCTGTATCGGGACGACCAGTCCGGCAGCCAGCGCCTGTTTGAACGCCTTCTCTGGGCGGACGGCGAAGCGCCGGATCTGGAGGCGCTCGGCTTTGAGCGCCTGGACGACATGAGCACCATCGTCTCGCAATGCCTGGACGACCCCTACGCCATCGGCTACAGCATCATGACCTACCTGAGCGACGTGTACCGCAGCGAGGACCTGCTGGCCTTCTCGCTGGAGGGCTATGCCGCAACGCCGGGGAACGTGGCGGCGCAGAGCTATCCGCTGAGCACGCAGGGCTATGTGGTCATGCGCGCCGACGAGCCGGAGGACAGCCCCGCCCGGAGACTCTTCGACTGGTTCGGCTCCCCGCTGTGCGATTACCTGCTCACGTTCTACGGCATCACTCCGCTGCACGGGGAGAGCGTTTCTCCGGATTGACGCGCCGGGGTATTGAGAAACGCGCCGCGCTTTGCTATAATATCCGGCGTAACAGCCTTCATAAAGGAGATGGGCAGGGATGAAACTAGGGATCGTGGGGCTTCCCAACGTGGGGAAGACGACGCTTTTCAACGCGCTGACCGGCGCGAAGGCAGAGACGAGCAGCTATTACAACGCCGCGGCCAGACCCAACATCGGCACCGCCAAAGTGCCCGATGAGCGGCTGGACTGGCTGGCGGAGTATTACCACCCCAAAAAATACAGCCCGGCGACGATCGAATTCGTGGATGTCGCGGGCGTCAGCTCCGGCGGCGGCAAGGGCAACGAGGTCTTTCAGGCCATCCGCCAGACCGACGCGCTGGTGGAGGTCGTGCGCTGCTTTGACAACGACGACATCTTTCTGGAAAAGGCGGACGCCGTGCGCGACGCGGAGTCCTTTGAACTCGAGCTCATCCTCGCGGACATCGAGATCGTCGAGCGCCGCCTCGAGCGCGCGAAGAAGAACGCCAAGAGCGGGGAGAAGAAGTACAAACGCGAGTGCGAGATGTGCGAGGCGCTCCTCGCCCACCTGACCGAGGAGAGGCCCGCGCGGGAGTTCGAGTTCTCCGACGAGGACAAGGACATCCTGGCCGACGGCGGCCTGCTCACGGTCAAGCCCGTCATTTACGCGGCGAACCTTGACGAGCAGGGCATGGCCGATCTCGCGTCGAGCGGCAATTTCCAGGCCCTCTCCGCCTATGCAGCGGAGCACGGCGCGGCGGTTTTGCCGGTCGCGGCGAAGTTCGAGGAGGACATCGCGGAGATGGAGCCGGAGGAGGCGCAGATGTTCATGGAGGACCTGGGGCTTACCGAGACCGGCCTCGACCGCCTGATCCGCACCTCCTACGACCTGCTGGGCTACATCTCCTTCCTCACCGCCGGCGAGGACGACGTGCACGCCTGGACCATCGTGCGCGGCACCAAGGCCCCCCGGGCCGCCGGCAAGATCCACACCGACATCGAGCGCGGCTTCATCCGCGCCGAGATCGTGGCCTTCGAGGATCTGAAGGCCTGCGGCAGCATGGCTGCGGCCAAGGAAAAGGGCCTGTTCCGCCTCGAGGGCAAGGACTATGTCATGCAGGACGGCGACGTGACGATGTTCCGCTTCAACGTGTGACGGTCCGATGGGCGCATTTTCCCGATTGACAGAACACAATCGAAGTGATATGATACGATTCGTCCAAAGGCTATGACGGAGCACGCGGCGCGCAAAACCGCACAGAGAGGGCAGGCCATCGGCTGCAAGCCGCCCCGGAGATGCGCATCCCGCCACCGGCTCCCGAGCCGGGCGGAGGCAATGCCGCCCCGTGCCGCGAGCGTTATTTCGCCCAATGAGTGAAACTGCAAGGTGGAACCGTGTATTTTATTGCACCCTTGATGCCGCTACGGCGTCAGGGGTGCTTTTGAATCTGGAGGGAATCATATGAAGATCATTTACAAGGACGGCCATACCGCCGAGTGCCCGCAGGAGGAGGAGCTGCACGTTCTGCGCCACTCCGCCGCCCACATCATGGCGCAGGCCATCAAGCGCCTGTACCCGCAGGCGGACTTCGCCTTCGGCCCGGCGACCCAGAACGGCTTTTACTACGACGTGGATCTGGGCGAGACCAAGCTGAGCAATGAGGACCTGGAGGCCATCGAGAAGGAAATGAAGAAGATCTGCAAGGAGAATCTTCCCTTCAAGGCCTTTATCCTGCCCCGGGAAGAGGCCAAGAAGCTCATGGCCGAGCGGGGGGAAAAGTACAAGCTGGAGCACATGGACGATCTGGCGGACGAGAGCGAGTTCAGCTTTTTCCAGCAGGGCGAGTATGTGGACATGTGCCTGGGCCCCCACATCTGCTACACCAAGGCCCTCAAGGCCTTCAAGATCACCCAGCAGTCCGGCGCCTACTGGAAGGACGACAGCAGCAACAAGATGCTCACCCGCATCAACGGCGTGGCCTTCCGCAGCACGCAGGAGCTGGACGAGTATCTGGTGAAGCTGGAGGAGGCAAAAAAGCGCGACCACCGCAAGCTCGGCCGCGAGCTGGGGCTCTTTGCCTTCCGGGACGAGGCCCCCGGCTTCCCCTTCTACCTGCCCAAGGGCATGGTGCTGCGCAACACCCTCATCGACTACTGGCGCGGCGTCCACAAGAAGTGGGACTACGTGGAGATCAACACGCCCCAGATCATGCGCCGCAGCCTGTGGGAGACCTCCGGCCACTGGGATCACTACAAGGACAACATGTACACCACCGTCATCGACGGGGAGGACTTTGCCATCAAGCCCATGAACTGCCCGGGCAGCATCCTGGTCTACGATCTGGAGCCGCACTCCTACCGCGACCTGCCGCTGCGCTACGCGGAGCTGGGCAACGTCCACCGGCATGAGCTGTCCGGCGCCCTCCACGGCATGTTCCGCGTGCGGGCCTTCACCCAGGACGACGCGCATATTCTTCTGGCCAAGGAGCAGATCAAGGACGAGGTCATCCGCATCGCGAGCCTCTTCGACGAGGTCTACAGCCTCTTCGGCCTGCCCTACACCATCGAGCTGTCCACCATGCCCGAGGATCACATCGGCACGGTGGAGGACTGGGACGTGGCCACCGCCGCCCTGGCCGACGCCATCACCAGCATCGGCAAAAGCTATGAGCTCAACCCCGGCGACGGCGCCTTCTACGGCCCCAAGCTCGACTTCCACATCCAGGACTGCCTGGGGCGCACCTGGCAGTGCGGCACCATCCAGCTGGATTACCAGCTGCCCGGCCGCTTCAATCTGGAGTATGTGGGCGCCGACGGCGAGCCCCATGTGCCCGTCATGATCCACCGCGTGGTCTTCGGCTCCATCGAGCGTTTCATCGGCGTCATCACCGAGCACTTCGCCGGGGCCTTCCCCGTGTGGCTCAGCCCCGTGCAGGTGAAGGTCCTGCCCATCACCGACCGCGCGGCCGACTACGCGAAGAGCGTGGAGGAGAGGCTCGCGGCCGCGGGCGTCCGGGTCGAGTGCGATCTGCGCAACGAAAAGATCGGCTACAAGATCCGTGAGGCCCAGCTCGAGAAGGTCCCCTACATGCTGGTCGTGGGCGACAAGGAGCGCGAGGCCGGCACGGTCGCCGTGCGCACCCGCGGCGGCGAGGATCTCGGCGCTGCTCCGCTGGACGAGTTCCTTGCGAAAATCGCGGAGGAAATCAAAACCAGAAGCTGAAAAAGCCGCATAATGCATGTCGCCCCTCACAAACTAAGAAAAAAGTTTGTGGGGGGATTTTTATGAGCGCGGAGAGGAAAAAGCTCATACTGGCTCTTGCCATCGTGTTCGCGGTCAACATCTTCGTCATCGCCCTGGCCCAGAGCGCCTCGGCGGACCTGTACAAGCGCGGCGCCAGCGGCGACGTGGTGCGCGAGATCCAGACGAGGCTCAAGAACTGGGGCTATTATTTCGGAAGCGTCGACGGCGTCTACGGCAGCAAGACCGAGGAGGCCGTGCGCTACTTTCAACGGAAAAACGGGCTGTCGCCCGACGGCCAGGTGGGCAACCTCACCCTGGCCGCCCTCGGCATCACGCCGAGCGGCAGCGGCGGGGGAGGAGGCGGCTCCGCGGGCAGCGGCTCGGGCGAGCTGGATCTTCTGGCGCGGCTCATCTCCGCCGAGGCCCGGGGCGAGCCCTACGTCGGCCAGGTCGCGGTGGGCGCAGTGGTGCTCAACCGCGTGGACCATCCCTCTTTCCCCAACTCCGTCTCCGGCGTCATCTATCAGCCCGGCGCCTTCTCCTGCCTCGACGACGGACAGTTCAATGAGCCCGTGTCGGAGAGCGCCTACCGCGCCGCGCGGGACGCGATCAACGGCTATGACCCCAGCTACGGGGCCATCTATTATTTCAACCCCGCCACCGCCACCAGCAAGTGGATCTGGTCGCGGCCGCTGATCGTGCAGATCGGCAGCCACCGCTTCTGCTCATAAAAGCTGTTGAAAAGCGGCGCCTTTGCGAGTATAATGTTGCCAGTATCAATGCTGGAGGAATGCATATGGCATATTGCATGAGCTGCGGCGCCTATATTCCCGACGGACAGACGAAGTGTCTGGCCTGCGGCTACGAGGATACGGCAAAGGCGCGCGAGAACAAAAAGAAAACGGGCGCATCCGCCGGCGCACAGGCCTATGGCTTCGACAATGAGGAGCTGAAGGAAAAGCTCGAACAGCAGCGCGAGCAGCAGAAGGAAAACAGCCGCAAATGGGCCGAGCAGGAATATGCCCGCCGCCAGCAGCAGGAGAACAGCCGCAAGTGGGCGGAGGAGGAGTATCAGCGCCGGCAGCAGGAGCGGGAGAGAGAAGCGCAGAGTTATGTCAACCGCCCAAATAGCGGCGCGTCCGCCGGCACCGGCATAGGGAGCACTGCGGGTACAGCTGCCGGCACAGGCAACAAGGCGCTGGCCGCGCTCAGCTATGTGAGCGTGCTCTTCGCCCTGCCCTTCGTCTTCGCTCCCGAGGACGAGTTTGCAAGGTACCACGCCAAGCAGGGCCTGCGCCTGTTCATTTTCGGCATCCTCGCGGATATGCTGAGCTGGGTCCCCGTCGCCGGGTGGCTGCTTCCTCTCGTTCGGGTCTATTTCATGATCAAGGGGATCATGAACGCCGTCAACGGAATCAAGGAGCCGCTGCCCTATATCGGGACGATCGGCGAGGACAAGATCGGCTGAGCTTTAACAGAAAGAAAAAGAATAGCTTCGGCAAGGCCTGTTGCCATGCTTCAGACAACGCTTTCAGCTTTGTCTGTACGAGAGGAACCATGATGGATGACGGAAGAAAAAAGCATTATGAAATACGGGCACTTCTTGATGAAAAAAAGAAAAAGGAGATTCTTACTGAGCTTTCCCTGAATAAATTGGGCTATCGCCCCGACTTTGACCGCCCTCAGACATTCAATGAAAAAATCATGTGGATGAAGCTATATTATCAGAATCCCATGATGATACGGTGCGCTGACAAATACGCGGTAAAAGACTATGTGACTTCAGCCATCGGACCGGAACATGTGGTTCCGGTCCTTGGCGTCTGGAAGGATCCGGACGAAATCGATTTCAATACGCTGCCGAAACAGTTCATTTTGAAGGTCAATTGGTCATCCGGCTTCAACATCATTGTCAGAGACAAATCCACGCTGGATATTGCCAAAACCTGTGAGCAGCTGAAACAATGGATCCGGCCCAGTCAGAACTCCTATTACGAATGCTTCAACTGGGCCTATAAACATATGAAGCCGGTAATCTACGCCGAAGCCTATCTGGAGCAGGCCGGCGGAGATTTATATGATTATAAATTCTTCGTCTGCGGCGGACGCCTCGAATTCGTGCTCGTGATTACGAATCGCAGCAACGGCGGCCTGTACACTGTGGATTTCTTTGACCGGGAGTTTCAGCATCTTCCGTTCAAGAACGGCAGGTATCAAAATTCCTCTGTTTACATAGAAAAGCCGAAACACTTTGAAGAGATGGCCGCATATGCGGAGAAGCTTGCGGCGCCGTTTCCTTTTGTACGTGTCGATTTCTATGAGGCCGGAGACATGGTGTGTGTGGGGGAAATGACCTTTTACCCCGGAGACGCCCTCTTGGGCTTTGTGCCGAGAAAATGGGACACGATTCTGGGCGAGAAGATTACGCTACCCGAAAAATGGATTACGGATAAAGAGACTGGGGTCTTCGCACTGCGCAGAGCGCTGAAACTGTTTTCCATGAAAAGCGCCGCTTTTTTGAAGCGGCTTGGGGGCGTGCTCGTTCATAAGACGTCGTGGCAGGACAACAAGTATCTGGTGATCCTCGGTCTGCGTATCCCGTATATGACCCATGTGGAAAAAGGGGAGGGGATGGACAGGACCTATATACGGATCTTCGGCGTGGAATTCTGCTTCCGGAAGCGGCCGTCGGCAGGAGAGCCTGTCAATTACGGCCTCTCCTGGAACTTCCAAGCGGGTTCCGACAAAGAGACATTTCTGCTGGAAGATAAAATCACACCGGAAATGCAGCTTGTATACTGCGAGCAGAAGGCCTATCGGGACTTGGGGTATTTCCCCGATCTGAAGAATCCGCAGACCCTGAATGAAAAAACCATATAGCTGGCACTGCACTATAAAAATCCTCTGATTGCTCAGATCTCCGACAAGGCAACAGCCAAGGACTGGATCGCAGCCAAGGTTGGAGAGGAATATGTGGTGCCCACCATCGGGATCTTCGAGCGGGTGAGCGACATTGATTTTTCACTTCTGCCCCAGAGCTTCGTTGCCAAACTCAACGATGGCTGGAACAGCGAAAAGGTTTTGATCGTTCGGGATAAGGCAAGCCTGGATATCGACAGGGCAAAGGCGGTCCTCTCATCCTGGCTGTATCCATGGAACAATTATTATTATCACAATCTCTGTACTACCGACGACAGGATAGAAACACCCCTCATTGTGATCGAAGAGTACATCGGCACCAGGGAATGCCGCCGGATTCCGGACTACAAGTTCTTCTGCTTCGGCGGGGAGCCTAAATTTGCCTATGTGGCAAAGGACCCTGACCTTGACTCACCGGAGAGGACACTTACCTTCGTGGACCTGGAGTGGAATATCCTGCCCGCGAAACGCTCACACGCACCCGCCGCAGAAAAGCTTGCCCCGCCGCTGAGGAAGGATGAGATGGTTGGCTTAAGCCGAATCCTGGCCAAGGAGTTTCCCTTCGTGCGGGTCGATTTTTATGAAGTCAACGGCAGAGTGTATGTAGGGGAAGTGACCTTCAATCCCAGCATGTACGGGAAGATCGTCCCCGAGGTCTGGGACAGCATCTTAGGTGAGTATCTGGACCTGTCACCGTTTATGCAGTGAGAGGCCGCAAAACACGACCTTCCGCGCATAGAAGTTAGCTGCTGCCATCCATGTCGTATTCGAACCAGGCCTCCCAAGGGCGTTCGCTGAGCGCGAGCTGATGTACGCCCCCAAATGTGCCGTGATCGGCAGAAGCCTCCACGACCATGCCGTTTCCCACATAGATTCCTACATGCCCCTTAGCATACAGGCACAGCCCCGCTTCTTCCGGAAGCGCGGAAAGGCTTCCCTTGCGGAGAGCCTGTCTGTACAGCATTTCGCCGTTCTCGTCCCGTCCGGTGTCGTAATTCTGCGCACCCAGACCGCCACAATAATAGGACCGTATCAGGCCGCCGCAGTCGAAAGCATATACATTACTGTCACAAAGTGATGAATATGCTGCCAGCTTGCGGTGGCTTTCATGATCGGAACAGGCCATGCGGACCCGCTGGAGCAGCGCAGGGCTTATCGGCTCTCCTGTCGCACCCCACAAATAGGCGGTATGGAGACGGCAGCAAAAGCGCGCATAGGCGGCCAAGCCCTCTTGGGAGGGCCGCGCCTCACAGCCCAAGATCATCTTCTGGTAGATCAGGGCGGCGTGATGCATGGCCCTGCGGTCGAGTCGGAAGAATTCGTCTTCCGAAAGCCGTTCCGACGAAGACTCCGGCTCCGCGCCCATGAAAAGCTCCTCGCGTGAAAACGGAAGGGGTACGACAGCGGTTTTCCCATCCATAGCGATCGTAACGGCGTCGCTCTCAGAATCGCAGGTCAACACAGCGTCATGCCGCGGCGGGATCTGCTCATATGACTCATACTCACGCTCGCGAAACTCCACGCCATGCCGATGGAGCGCCGTCTGCAGAAAGATCAGATAGAGCTGCCGCAAAGAAGGGAACTCTGGCCTGGCTTCCACCAAAGGCCTGGATACGAACACCTCCTGTTCCCAATACTCGACGCCTTCTGTTGCAAAGGAGAACATCTCCTCCGCTTCCGCGCGGTTGCCGATACGAGTCATTCTCTCCTTGGCGCTTTGGTAAGTGGACCAAATCCCGGAAACATCGTTTGCTTCCACGACGATGGGGCCCTGCGGCGTGATGGCCACATCCCATCCGATATAGCGGATCTCCGGAAGGCGAAGGGCCGCTTTCATACATAACGCAATCGCCTCGGGGATATAAGGAAGCGTTTTCCCCGGGGTGAAAGCATATCCCGTGTTGTGGTGCTTTTCCGTCAGCTTATCATAGCCTTTTCTGCCTGGCTTGTGCAGAAATGCCTGGACGATCCGGCCCTTTTCATCGAGCAGCACCCGATAGGAGAAGCCTTTCGTCGGCAGATCCAATTTTGAGCCGTCAGCCCCAACCCGGAGCTTTGGCATAAAGAAAAGCCGGATCGTATGACTGTTTCGTACCGTGTGAATCCGCAGGGTATTTATGCTTTCCGGATAGATCTCCCGATATGTCGGATGCTGATTGATATAGGCCTCCAACAGTTCGGGGCGGTCAGCGCGAATGGTTTCCGCAGAATCTCCGTTTTCCGTCGCATATACATGAAATCCACGTCCGGACGCACTGTTCTGTTTGCCTACGACGGTACCGTTCTGCTGCAAAAAGGTGTTGATCTGTTCATCGCTCGCTCCACTCATATCCAGGGCGGCACGGCCCATCCAGGTTCCCAGCCGGGTAAACAGATTCATCTTGTCTCGGACCAGTGGGCGCAGGCTCAGGTCATTTAGATTGATGGCTCGGTGAACATACTCCTGATTGGACAGATACGTCTCTGCTCCCGTGATCGGGAAACCGGGGCAGCGCAGGTAGGGCGTATAGGCCATAACAGAGATGGAGACATGACGGAAAAGGTAATCCCAAATCACCCGACACAGCGTCGGAAAGATCGGCAGTTTGTTCGTTAAAATGAAATGTAATGCTGCTTTCAGCTTGCGAATCCTTTTTATTGTACGCATCGTCATTCTCACCTTGTTTCATTCGCTGCCAGGAAAAAGGATGTTCAGTGCAATTACTCTTCCCATTCATACCGGTATCTTGGGATCAAGGGCTTCCTGAAATCTATATAAAAATATTATATCATGCAGCAATGGGGCGCTGCAAGTCGCTCCGGAACCGTCTCTCTGTCCATAAAAGCGAGTCTGCCTCACACAGGACACAGCCGGTATGGAGCTCGTTTTGGCGGGCAGCGCAGTCATTGCTGTATTGTGGAGTAATCTTTTTCATATAAAAGGGGCTGAGCATCCGTGATGGATGACGGCAGTTGATTGCCCCGGTTTTAGCAACCGTGTGCCATATGCAGCTCAGGGCGGCCCCGCTTGTATTTTGTGCCAGAAAACAGCGAAAAACACAAGATTTAGAAGTGAAAAAAGTTCTTCAGAAAAGTGTCAAAAAGGTGTTGACAAAGGGGCTTTTGAGATGCTATATTATGCAAGCACCTTAGCGCGCAGACCGGGTTTCCGGCGCCTGGAAAAAATCAGGAACCGACAAAAAAGTTCTTGACAAGGCCATGTCGCTGTGATACTATAATCGAGCTGTCGCGCGTTGGGGCGCGGAGCGCGTGTACCTTGAAAATTGAACAATGCAAGAACAGCTTATGCAAATAAGCACCAGAAAAGGGTTCTTTAAACAGCCATGA
>Ga0079305_1001612_pt1 | contig 27422 bp, 23 predicted proteins | sample LMS_cellobiose_e_FD_79183 | JGI IMG/M metagenome (GOLD analysis project Ga0079305, IMG submission 79183) | Rumen-fistulated moose microbial communities from Alaska, USA - LMS_cellobiose_enrichment | ecosystem: Host-associated > Mammals > Digestive system > Stomach > Rumen fluid ... | reverse complement strand
GCGCGCACTGCAGGCAAGCGGCAAATTCCTACCCTGGCACGTGGTGGTCATCTCCACCAATGGGCAGATCCTCTCGGAATAAAAAGCCGGATCATTCCGCCGCAGACACAGAACGGAAAACGTCTGAACAGTGCCAAAATGGTTTCATCCCCACACCCATTCATTTTGCCATAGGGAATCGTTTTCGGCCACTTGAAAATTTAGGCGAACATACAATCTTTTAAATTTGGATTCATATTTACGATATATCCAATTCAGCGATATGCTAATATATGGTAAACTTGTAGCACCGATGTTAGAAATATAATCGTCTCCCTGCAAAAACACCCGCGTAAAGCGGGTGTTTTTGCAGGGAGACGTCCGCAGGATTCGGAGCTGTGCGCAGTTTTATGGATGCGCAATCCTACAAGTTCCGGGATTCATTCGTCCCCATCCAGATTGCGGTGGGGAAATCTAAATTGAAATGCGTCCTCGCCCGGGTTCTAAAACCCGGGCGTTTTTTGATGAAGAACAGCAGGCTCCTGGTGCATACTTTACATACAAACTATATTCTTCTATCCTTGAATTGCTGTGGGGGAAAGTTTTGTTTTGAGACCTTTTTCTGTCTGGGCACAACTATCAATCCAAAAGGGCGCATTTTCGGTTGCGCGCAATATCGTTATCTTTATAATAAAAATCAAGGGGTGGCCATATGAACCTGTTCAGCCTGACCAAAATTAAACCCAGCGTCGATCAATATGTCAAAGTCATCGCAGACCTTCTGCATGTGGAGGTTGACATTATTGATTATAAACTGCTGCGTGTTTCCGGCACCGGCAAGTATGCCCATGACTTCTACCGGCAGGGAAATTCCTACCAATGGGTTCTTACCCACCGGCAGACACTCCTTATCGATCATCCCCGCGAACATGAACGCTGCGCTGGATGCAGCAACCTTGACCACTGCGACGACAAGGTGGAAATCACCTGTCCCATCCTGTTGGACGGGGCCGCGATCGGTGTGATCTCCATCACCACCACCGATCTTGCGCGCAAGGAAGCGCTCTGCCAAAACATCGACAATTACATCGCCTTCCTGGAAAATATCGCCGACCTGATCGCCAGCAAGGCGCGGGAATATGACATCTCCCGGCAGGAAGAGCTCCTTTCCAGCCTTCGGGAAAAATTGATCAACCTGATCAGCGACGGGGTGATCCTGCTCGATTCACAAAACCATGTGCAGTATCTCAATCACAAGGCAGAGCTGCTGCTTGCGAATTCCCTTTCGCAAATCCAATACCTGGAAAAAATCCGACAGTTTTCGATTATCCAATGCACCAGTATCCTCGGCACCAGCGCGGCGGAATATCTTGTGCGGATTCGGGAAAAGCAGTTCACCCTTTCAGGGGAGGTGCACATCCTGCGAAACGAGCGCAATGAACTCTGCAAGGTTTTCCTGTTCCAGGGGCTTGACCGGAAACGGGACGGTTTTTATGAGTTCAGCTTCCTGGACGATTTCAACGTCCACTTTCTCGAAGGGAGCAGCCCCCGCACCATCGCCATGCGGGAGCAATGTGAACGCTTTGCCGCGCTCGATTCCGACGTGCTCATTCTTGGGGAGGTCGGCAGTGGAAAAAAAGTACTGGGGTCGCTCATCCATTATAAAAGCAAACGCCGGGAGGAACCTTTTAAAACAATTCCCTGCCACATCACCGCGGACAGCCTGCTTGAACGGGAACTGTTCAGCGCATTGGAAACCGCTCCCAACGGCACGCTTTTCATCGATGAAATCACCCTTCTGCCGCCGCATCTTCAACAGCGGCTGCTTGCAACGATCGAAGATCCCAACCGGACTGTCCGAGTGATCGCTTCCTCCAACCAGGATCTGCACCAGCTGGCCCAAAGCGGAGGGTTTCTTGGAGAACTGTGTTATGCACTTGAGTCCTTCACTATCTTTGTTCCGCCTCTGCGCAGCCGCCGGGAGGATATCCCCCTGCTGGTGCGGCAGCTGCTTGCCGCCGCCAACCGCCGTTCCGGCAAGATGGTGGCCTTTGAGCGGGATGTCATCCAGCTTTTTATCGCCTATCCGTGGCCAGGGAACGTGCGGGAACTCGAAAATACCATTTCCGCCATCGTCTGCGAGCATGATTTTGACCGGCGGGTATCTGTGTCCAGCCTGCCCCATCCAATCCGGCAGAAGCTCAGCCGTCCGCCGCAGATTTATGACCTGAAGGAAATTGAAAAACAAACCATACGCAAGGCGCTCCGAGATTTCGAAGGGCTGCCGGGCGGAAAGCAGAAAGCGATCCAGGCGTTGGGCATTAGCAAAGCAACCTTCTACCGCAAGCTCGAACGGCTTGGAATCCGCGACCAAACCAAAGACGAATAGGGTGTTGACGGCCAACCATGCGCGCGAATGGGACGGCCTTCCGACATAAAGTTTGGGTGTGCGACCCATTTATTTATGAGAGGAGGATACGCATGTCTAAAGAAAACAACACAAAACTTTCCGGTATGGACCCGGCTGTCTATCAAAAACAACTGCTGCGGTTTCTGTTTTACACATTCCTTGGGTGTCTGGTCTTTTTCTGTCCGGTCAAACAGGGGGATTCCACCAACATCGTCTTTGGTGTGATCACCGATTTTCTCAAAGGTCTGCTGGGGGATTTCGGGGTCTATCTCATCATTGCCATTATCGTCGGGAACTCCATTGCCTATTTCATCTGCCGTTTCTGCACCAAAAAAGATTCAAAGGCTTATCAATTCTATTCCGATGTTTCCCCCTATCAGGCGATCGGCTACGTCCTTGCCGCTGTCTTCGCCATCATGTACATCTTCAACTGCGGTCCGGAATGGATCATCGGCCCGGATACCGGCGGATCGATCGTTGGGATTCTCAAAACCATCCTCTGGACCATTTCCCTTGGCGCGGCGCTCATCTCTCTGCTGACCGCGTTCGGCTCGATGGAATTCATCGGAACGCTTTTTGAGCCGCTGATGCGCCCGCTTTATAAGCTGCCTGGGCGCAGTGCGCTCGACGCGATGGCCTCCTTTGTCGGCACTTCGTCGGTCGGCTGCTACCTGACCAGCCGCATCTATAAAGCCAAGGGCTATACCGTCCGGGAAGCCGCGACCATTTCGACCACCTTTTCGGTGGTAAGCGTCAGTTTTGCCGCCGTCTGCGCCCAGACCGCCGGCATCATGAACCTGTTCTACATCATCTATCCCGTGACTTTCGTCATCACCTTTGTCATGGCTTTTATCATGCCGCGCATCCCGCCCCTTTCCCGCAAACCGGACATCTATATCGACGGGACTGAGCAGCCGGAGTCGGCCCGCAAAGAAAAGATGGTATACGAACACGGGATCTGGCGGGAAGCGCTCAACCGCGCGGTCTCGAAGGCCTCCGAAACGCCGAGCTTCTGGAAGGAGATGTTCCAAAGCCTTTCCCAGGGCGTGATCCTCTGTGTCAAAGCGCTTGGAATTGTCTTTGCGGTCGGCACCATCGGAATGATCCTCGCGGAGTATACACCGGTCTTTACCTGGCTGGGCTATCCGATGGTTCCGCTCCTCAACCTGTTCGGCGTACCGGATGCGTCGGTCATCGCCCCCGCTACTCTCATCGGCGTGGCGGAGATGTTCCTGCCAAACCTGCTGATCGCTGAAATGGAAATCAGCCTTGCCGCCCGTTTTTTTATCCATGTGCTTTCGCTCGTCCAAATCATCTACTTCTCCGAGGTCGGCGCCGTGATGATCATTTCCGGCCTGCCAGTAAAGGTTTGGGAAATGGTGGTCATCTTCCTGGAACGCACCCTGATCGCGATCCCGCTGATCGCGGGCGTGATGCATCTGCTTGTCATGGCCGGAGTACTGGTCTGACCGAATTGATACATTTGGAGGAAATCATATGTCACAACAGCCAAAATACTGCCCGTTGGACCCAAAAATCTACACACGGTTCACCGGCATCCGCACCTTTATGAAGCTGCCGTTTCTGAACGGCGATCTTTCCGGCGCTGATTTTGCGGTCGTGGGCATTCCCTGCGATCTCGGCGCGACCTTCCGTTCCGGCGCCGCCTTCGGGCCCGCCGCAATCCGTGAAATGTCGATCATGCTGCGTTCCGGCAATCCCAATCTGGAAGTGGATATCTTCGACTACCTTTCCGGCGTGGATTACGGGGACGTCAACACCGATCCCTGCTCTCTGCCTGCCTGTCACGCAGAGATTGAAAAAGTCTACGACGAGATTGTCGGCCAGGGTGTGATGCCGATCGGGCTTGGCGGCGACCATTCTGTCACGCTGCCGCAGCTGCGGGCCATCGCAAAAAAATACGGGCCGGTCGCGCTCGTCCAATTTGACTCCCACCTCGACACCAACGATATCCAAAACGGGAACCGCCTGACTCATGGGACCATGTTCCGGCGGGCGGCCGAAGAGGGCCTGATCGATACACGGCATTCGGTCCAGGTTGGCATCCGCGGAATCTACGGGATCGAAACTATCCGTGAGTCAGAGGATCTCGGCTTCACAGTCATCACCGCCCACGATCTGCATGAAAACGGGATCGATTGGGCGGCCGCAAAAATCCTGGAAACGGTCGGGGACAAGAAAACCCATTTCACCTTCGACATCGATTTCTTTGATCCTGCCTATGCCCCCGGCACCGGGACGATCGAGGTGGGCGGTTTCACAAGCTACGAAGGGCTCAAGCTTGCCCGCAGCATCCGGGACCTCGATTTCGTGAGCTTCGACCTGGTCGAGGTGCTTCCCGCCTTCGATCCCACCCAGATCACAGCTTATCTCGGCGGCTGCTGCGTTCACGAATTCCTTTCGATGCTCGCCTGGAAACGCAAACAGACCTCCGCGCTTTAAGCGCGTTTCTAATCACTCGCTGCCCGCTGTTAAAAAACCATTTGATCGGCCGCGGACGTATCACTGCTTCAGTGATACGTCCGCTAAAGCAATTGGCTGTTTTCTCTGCTCAGACACACATCAAGCCATGAATTTCGCTTTATGATATCGTTTGCGGTCACACGAATATTTAGGACAACTCACAATCTTTCTGGTTCTATTACGCATTCACGATATATCCCATTGTATTAGCACGCTAAAGTATGATAAGCTTGCAGCACCCGATGCCCCGGGTAATAATATTGTTTCCCTGCAAAGATGCCCGCCGCGTGCGGGTATTTTTGCGTTTCAAATGAAAAACCGCCAACCGGTAAAGGTTGACGGTTTATGATTTATAGGCGGTATCAGGAGACGTATTTGTTCCGCCCATAAAACAGCTATCCCTCATCGTCAAATCTTGATGATGCAATATAGGAGATCAATCCCAGCGCCTTCATTTGCTTTCTGACTGGCATTTGTTCAAGCTGTTTTTCAATCTGCTGCATTCTAATTCCGAGCGGAGAATTTTCCTTGTGGGCTTGATCATGCTTCTCCTCATAGAGCTGGTCTGTAGAAATACATAAAGCTTGTGCGATCCGGCAGGCGATATCAAACGACAATTTTTGTTTTCCGTTTTCAACTCTACTCAGATAAGACGTGGTTATATCCGCTTGATATGCCAGCTCTTCTTGAACCATATTTATTTTGTCCCGATAATATTTGATATTTCGTCCAACAATGTTCCTATCTGGCATATTCCCCCTCCTTTTCCCCCATAATATACCAATTCTTTTTGACAGACCATGTACATATGTACAAGTCTCTTACTACTCGTACTATGGTACATGAACGAAAGGTTAAAAGCTCCGTCACATATTAAAACGGAATTATGTTCTCAGCTTCACATTTACGATATGTCCCGTCAAAAGGCCGAATTAGGCGGCCCGCAATCGTGGTTTACTCCGCGCTTACAACTCATAAAACTATGCAACAAGCCATAATACAGGTACATCTAAGGCCCGCGCTATACTTTCAATCACATCTGCTGTTGGATTTGTCAACCCCCGCTCGATCTTACTGATTGTGGCTACGGATAGATTCGATTTATACGCCAGTTTTTCCTGGGACAATCCTTTTTGCTCTCGGTACTTTTTGACGTTCACTCCTATTGTCATGGACAGCATAATTTTATTCCTTTCTGCGGGCCGCCTGATTAACATTTTATCGCAAACCTCCCGCCAGCACTATGCATATACGAAAAAACCGCCCTGCAGAGCGGTTTTTTTATTCGTTTTCAAGTTTTAAATTGTTGCTTTTAGAATCTTTGCAAGCATTTTTCTCCTCAACCAGTTCTGAAAATTCCCAAGGGTATCTTTTTTCATATTAATCTTATTATCTTATTTTGTCCTGCTTACCATCTTCATATTTTACCCTTTCAATCAGTTGCTCCGGATCTTGCAACAAGTCGTTAATAGGGAGCGGCAGCCGTTCATCTCGCCGGTATTTCGAGGCAAAAGCGATATGGCATTTGCAGTTTCTGGTCATGTGTGCTAAGCTGTTTTTGTCATTTGCCATCTGAATGTCCTCTTTTGGATATTTTAGCGCGGTTGTCAGGCCGCACTTTTATCTTACTTCAAGGAGTTCTTTCGGAGTTTTTCTGCAAAAAAGAACCACCGGGAAAGCCATTCCCAGTGGTTCTTTTTTGGTGCCGCTAACCGGGATCGAACCGGTACGGTATTGCTACCGAGGGATTTTAAGTCCCTTGCGTCTGCCAGTTCCGCCATAGCGGCATCTTCTGCGCAAAAGCGCAGATATTATCATACCCCATTCGGGGCGATTCGTCAAGTATTCAGCCATCTTCTTTGGTCAGCGCGGGCAGTTTATACAGCTTTGTCAGCTCATCCGAACCAATAAATGTGTCCACCATATAGGAAAACAGCACCTGTGTATACTGGGAGACATCGATTGTGCTGAGCATCGCCGGCGTGACTTGGGAAGTATCCACCACCGTGACCCGCCCGTAATGGATGAGCAGGAACGGCAGATAGCTTTGTACCGAACGGTCGGTAAAAATCAAAAGCTGGTTATACTGCACATTCTTTGAGTTGATGGTGATATCCATCACCGGGGACATCCCCCCGAGCAGGACGTCCATCGTGCCGCCGAGCTCCCTGCGGAATTCCGGATACAGTGTGAAATACCGGCGCACGCCGTTCTGATCATAATGCGTAACCGTATAGTTTCTCTGAAACTTTGAAAAGACATACTCGGATACACGGTCGGCTTTCACTTCCCGATACGGGGAAAGGCGGTACAGATCGCCATAATAGTTATAATCGATGTGCTTTACGTCAAATTGGTCGATTTCTCGTACCTTGAGGCCAAGTGTGCGCGCCGCAACGGTGTAAAGATAATAGCCGCCCAGCCCGGTCAGGGTGTTGTCGGTACGGTAGTAGATGTATTCATCCTGATGGCTGAAAAGGATCGGATAGACGCCGATCGCGTTGACATGTCCGGATACCCTGCGATAGACATCGTCAATCAGCGCCTTCTGGTCATAAAGCTGCGCAACCTCGGGATATGGGACCTTACTCTGCTGGACAGCGCAGGCGGTCGGGATCAGCATGACATAACTCGCCCGCTGGTAATCCTCTGCGAAATCAAGCATCATCAGCGTATTGGCATTCTCCGCCTGTTCGTCCTTTGGCTGCACATCAAGCATCAGCGAATCCTGCGAAATGAACACCCCGTTCTGCTCTTTGTTGCCGCCCATATAACTGAGCGACACCTGCAGCCTGCGGAAAAAATCCGCAGCCGGGAAATTCTGCGCAACCGTCTGCTCCAGCTTCTCAAGCGGCGGGCGGCCGGGCGTTTTTTCATCCAGCGAAAAACCGCGCAGCCCGCCAGCCGCAATCAGCAGCACCGGGATGGCAAACAAAACCGCCAGGAACAAAATTCCCGCGAACCGTTTTCCCATTGGGCATTCCCCTTTCCGCGCGGCGGCGCCAAATTCAAAATCTATCCGGATTTACAGCAAAAACGCGGTTGCCGCCAACAGGAGCGCCGCGCTGAACACTGCTGATAATACTGCGCTTGTGCGCGGAAGCACCCGGTCAACCATCTTTTTTACCATCCCGACAAGTCCCAGTGAACAGATGACGCATAGCACCAGCACCAGCCAGTTTGAGGCCAGCAGGTAAAGTACACGGGTATTTTCCCCGGCAACCGGCGCGCCGATTCCAAAAAGCAGCTTCAGGCAGGTGAACGACTCGCCAAGTGAACCACACATAAAAAATGTAAAAGAAACCAGAATCACCGCCATACTGTAAACCCAACAGAACAGGGTGGGAATGGCCTCCATATATTTACGCAGGAAATACCGTTCAAAAATGACGAACGCCGCAAAATAGATCCCCCACATCATCATATTGAGGTTGATGCCAAACCACAGCCCCATCAGAATGGTAACCAGCAGGATATTGAACACGCCCGACGCCATGCTTCCCTGCGCGGCGCCGAGATTAATGTAGATATACCGGCGAATGAACCGGTTAACCGTCACATTGAAACGGGAAAAGAAATCGTTGATACTGGTAGCCCGGTAGGGATAGAGAAAATTGTCCGGCAACTCGATGCCGAAAAGGAGCGCAATCCCCTTTGCCATATCGCAGTAACCCGAAAGAATAAAATAAACGGCAAACGCCATCGTGATCACCATCGTCCAAGCGACGAGCACCGTCGCTTCCGAAAGCGGAATTTCCCGCACCTGCCCAAACAGCCGGAATGCCGCGTCCCCAAGCAGCACTTTTTTCGCAAGCCCCTGGATGAGGATCCGTCCGCCTTCCCCAACCTTCTGCAGAGTCATCTGTGGATTGCGCAGCTGGAAATGCATCCGGTTAAAATAAGTGAGCGGACCGGCGTAAAGCTTCGGGAAAAAGACTGTCATCATTGCAAAATGGATCGGGTTATGCTCTGCCGGCGCGTAACCGTGATAGCAGTCGATCACATATCCGGCACTGGTCAGGCAGAATACGCCGAGCCCCAGCGGAGCGGCCATGCCATAAACCGAAAAACGCACTCCATAAAAAGCGATCAGCCCCACGCTTTTGAGCACCGCACAGATCATAAACGCCTTGCGCAGCCCGGGAAAACCCGCGCTGCGCTCGATGAGCCGCACCATCAGGTAATCGAACAGGACAACCGAAAACGGAAGAAGGATCAAGCCGCCTTCATGCCAGTAATACAAAAACCCGGAAAGCAGCAACAGGAACACCGTGCGAAAACGCGCGGGGATCAGCCCGCACAGGAGGATCGACAGCGGGAGAAACAGATAGAGAAACGTCAGGCTGGTGATCTCCATGCGCTTCCCTCCTTTCCCGGTTTATTTTGCTTCCAAAAGGGCCGCAAATTCCTCATACGTATAAAGAGAATTGACCACACCAAGCATCGCTTTGGAGCTCATGCGGGATGGAAGTCCCAGCTTTCCCAGAAGCTCCCTGCGGCGTTCAGCGCTCCCGTCGCCGCCCGAAAGCCCCCACGCAGCAAAGTCGGCCGTGGTAATTTTGCGGCCGCTCCCCGGATTTTCCGAGGCCTCCACCGCAACACCCGCGCGCCGGAAGGCCGCAAGCAGCGTTTCGGCCGGGATTCCTTCGACCCCCAGCTTGCCTTCCGCGCCCGGACGGCGTTTGCGGCTCTCCTTGCCGAAAAGGTCGGGGATGTAGACGTGGGTAATCTTATCGGGATCAACCGCACCCGCGATATGCGCACGGATGCGAAACCCCGCCGCATCCGAATCGGTCAGGATGATAAGTCCGTGTTTCTCAGCGAGCCTGCGCAGCAGGCCAAGTTTTTCTTTATCGCGGAAGATGTCGAAACCGCCGGTGGTAAGGATCTCGGCGTCCACAAGCGAGGAAAGCTTCGCTTTGTCGTAGCGGCCTTCCACAACAATCACCTGTTTTATCTTCAGCATCAGCGTTTCCCCGTCAGAAGGAAGAGTTTGGTGATCGTTTCTTCAAGTGCGACCCGTTCGTCGGTTCCGGTGCTTTTGAGCGCAAAATCAGCGTCGGCAAGCGTTTCCAGCATTTTGCCGATCTGCGGCGCGGAGTAGTCCGCGCTGTCACTCATCGCGTTCTTGAGGACGAATTCCCGGTTTTTTGCATAACCGAGCTCAGCCGCGGCGCGCGCCGCCGGGACAGCCGCCTGCCGCGCCGCAAAGCCGCGGTAGAGATCGACGAACGCCCCCGAAAGTGCCGCGAGCACCTTTGTAACCGGTTCACGCAGGTAGATCAGCTGGTCGCACAATTCCATCGCGGCATTAAAATTCCCGCGGAAAATCGCCTTTGAAAGGTCATAGACCCGCGCGGTCATCACAGTGGTGACCACTGCGTCAATGTCCGCTTTGGTGATGGGGCGGGGACCGGTGTAGGCGCAGAGCTTTTCCATCTCGGTGTGGAGCAGCTGCATGTCGTCCCCACAGCGCTCAATCATGTAAGAGGCGCAGTCGCCTGAAAGCTCGCAGCCGTTTTTCTGGGCGCGGTCGCGCAAAAAGCGCAGGTTGTCGCCCAAACGGCGCGCCTGCAGTTCAATGACCGCACCCGCCTTGTCGCAGGCTTTGATGAGCGCGGAGAGCTTTTCCTTTTTCGCGGGCGGCGTTTTCACCGTCACGATCACTGTGGTGGTCATCGGCGGATCGGCAAGCACCGAACACAGCTCCTTCATCTGGCCCGCGTCGAGCTTGTCCGGATCCGCGTCGAGGGTGACGCAGCGGTTGCCGGAAAAGAACGGCAGTGACTCGACCGCGTCATAAAATTCCTGCAGGTCAAGGTTTGCGCCTTCGAATTTATGAAAATTGAAATCGTTAAAATCACCGCTGAGCGTTTTTTTGATCAGCAGCTTTTCATACATCGAGATCAGGTACGGCTGGGTGCCGTAAAGCAGATAGACCCGATGCAGTTCTTCACTCTTGACATGCTTTGAAAAGTCGTTTTCCACCGTATATTTCATGGTTTTATTTCCTTTCGGTCCGTTTGACCGTAATCACTGTGCTGTTAAAATACCGGCTGTTCTCCGCAAGCTCCACGCCAGGCGCCAAGATGATTTCATTGCGCGCGTTGATGAGCACGTCCGCCGCGAACGGCTGCTGCTCAAAGGCTTTTACAAACCGCAGCCCACCGGCTTCAAACGAAAGATGCCGCGCGCTTTGCCCGTCCGCTTGCACCCGCACCGCTCCAAACAGCGTTGCATCAAAACCATAGACGGCATCCAGCCCGCAGGCCGTCTCAACCGGGAACGCCTCGATCAGCAGATTGGCCGGATTGCCATAGAGGTCGTCGTCTTTTTGCAGGACAAAGAGGCTGATCTGTTTGACGCCCCTATCCAGCAGGAAGGTTTTCAAATTGCGCGCGGCCCAGACGCTCTTCGGCGCGCCGATGACAGCGGCCTGTTTTCCGTAGGCCAGCGCAATGCTATCTCCGTTTTTATCCACGGCGATTTCAAGCGCGTCGCCCCAAAGCACCGCGTGCGAACATGCGCCCGCAAGCAGCGCCACGCCCATCAGCGCGGCGGCATATCGTTTGAGCGTCTTCGGGGAACGGGCGGCCCAGAGCAGAATGCCTAAGAGCAGCGCGCCCGCCATCCACAGGACAAGGTATCCGTCCCGCACCGGGACCGCGGAAAACGGCAGGGCTGCCCAGGTATCGGAAATGCGATTGATCCACCGCACCGCAATTCCGGCAGGCAGGCCAAGCAGCCGCGCAAGTGGATAAAGCGGCGGAAAGGACGCAAGAAATCCTGCGATGAGCCCACATCCGAGCGCGAACGGCGCAAGCGGGAGGATCAAAAGGTTCACAACCGGGGATACGATCGAAACCTGTCCGAAATTCCAACAGAGGATGGGCAGCGTGAGCAGGCTGGCGGAGAGGGTGGTGCATACCGCCTGCAAAAGGGCGAACTTCACGCGGCTTTCTTCCGCCAGCTGATAAGCCGGACAGCGGAACATTTTTCCGCAGCACCAGTCGGTCAGCGGATGCAAAAATGCCGCGATACCCATCGTCGCGAAATAGGAGAGCTGTAAACTCAGGCTGAATACAGCGTACGGGTTCCAGATCAGAAGCAGGATCACGGCCAGCCCAAGGGAATTGAGCGAATCCGGATCGCGCCCGAAGAATCCGGCGCACCTGCAAAGCAGTACCATGATTCCCGCCCGCATGACCGACGGGGAAAATCCCGCGAGCCCCATGAACGCCAGAACACAGAACAGAACCGTCAGGCCGCGGGCCCGCCGCGAACAGCCGAACGCCGCCAGGAATGCTTCGAGCAGACCCGCGAGGATCGCAAGGTGCAGGCCGGAAACCGCCAGCAGGTGCGAAATGCCGGTGCGGGAATAGCTGTAGCGGATTTCCGGGGAGATCTGCTCGGTTTTGCCGACGACCATCCCGCCGAGCACGCTTCCCTCCATGCCGGGCAAAAGACCGGTAAGATTTTCAAAAACCCTTTGCCGGTAACGGGAAAGCAATACCCAAAACCGCGTGTCGGATTCCGGCAGGCGTTCAAAACCTCCGGAAAGATACCCTGTAAAGGCCAGATTTTGCGCCAGCAACGCCATGGGCCGGTCAGAAGTCCTGGAAAGGTTTCCTGTACATTTTACCACATCGCCCACCCTGACATCAAGTGCGCCCGGCACCGAGAACCGCACCCGCAGATTGCACAGCCCTTTCGGCAGGTCCGGCGCGGTCAGCAGGGTCACCGAAGCGGATGCGGCATAATCCTCGCATTCAACCACCGTCCCGCGCAGCGTCTGTGCCGTCCCGTCATACCGTTCCTGCGGAGCGACAGCCGCGGCATGGTGGAGCATCACGCCGCACATACACGCACAAAAAGCCGTCGATGCGGCATAAGCCCACAGCGGCAGCTTCCCGATGAAGATGCAGAGGACGAGCAAAGCGGCTCCGGCAATGGCTGGGATCAGCGGGTCACTGCCTGTGGACAGCACAAGGAACACGCTGAAAAACCAAATGAGCCCGCCGATATGGAACGCCCGGTTCATTCGTCCGGAAGTTCGATTTCGCCGTTTTGCTTTTTAAATTGTTCGACCAGCTTGCGGATCATAAAGATGAGCTGGCCGTTGGCGCTGCGGCCGTAATAGCCGCAGACATAGCGAAACTCCCGCAGCAGTTCCTCGTCAATGCGCAGGGAAAAACTCTTTTCCTTTCCCATGAAAACACCTCATAACAGCATTCATATGAGCCCATTTTAATTTCATTATGCAGTCAAAAATCAAAACAGGCCCATTATGGGCCTGTTTTGATTTTTAAAGTATCAGAATGTGAGGCATCACAGCGTCGAACGCTGGTAAAGGCCGCTCATCCGTTCGATCTTTTCCGCGAGCTGTCCGGTCAGCATTCCCTTTTGCAGCCGGAACTGCCAATTGCCGCCCAGTGTCGACGGCGTGTTCATCCGCGCCTCGCCGCCCAGCGCCAAAAAGTCCTGGATCGGCGCGACCGCAAGCTCGGCCACACTCGCCCATACGGTATGAAGAATCCCCCAGTTGACCCCTTCGGATTCATTCAGCCGCATGTAATCCGCCGCGTGCTGCCGGTCCTGCGGCGCGAGCGCCGTTTCCCACCAGTGCATCAGCGTGTCGTTGTCATGCGTGCCGGTATAGATAACGCTGTGGCGCACATGGTTGTGCGGTAGGTAGACATTATCCCAGTTCGAATCGAACGCGAACTGTAAAATCTTCATACCCGGGAAACCGGTTTGCCGGAGCAGCTCGTAAACATCATCGGTCAGAATGCCCAGGTCCTCCGCAATGATCCGGCTCTTTCCGAGTTCCTTCTCCGCCGCCGCGAACACCGCGCGGCCCGGACCCTTTTCCCAATGACCGCCCTTTGCGTCCGCATCCCCGAACGGCACCGCATAAAAGCCCGCAAAGCCCCGAAAATGGTCGATCCGCACCATGTCGCACACCGATGTGACCATCCGGATACGTTCGATCCACCAATGGTAACCCGTTTCTTCATGCACCTTCCAGTCGTAAAGCGGGTTGCCCCAGAGCTGGCCGTCCGGCGAGAAATAATCGGGCGGCACGCCGGCGATAAAGACCGGTTTGCGGTCCTCATCCAGCCAGAAAAGCTCCGGATGTGCCCAGACGTCCGCGCTGTCCGCCGCCACGTAGATCGGCAGGTCTCCGATCAACTCGACGCCGTTTTTGTTTGCATAGGTTTTCAGCGCAAACCACTGGGTGAAAAACAGATACTGCACATAAACCCAGAAGTCGAGATCCTCCGCGCATTCCAGCCGGGCGCGTTCGAGCGCGCCCGGTTCGCGCAGGCGCAGCCCGTCGTCCCATTCGCTCCATGCGCGGCCGCCGAACCGGTCCTTGAGCGCCATGAACAGCGCGTAATCCTCAAGCCAGCCCCCCTGCCTGCGCCGAAATTCCGCAACCGCTTTTTCGTCACGGGCAAAACCGCGTTCAAACGCCCGGCGCAGGACGGAGAACCGGTTTTTATAAAGCTTCTCATAGTCGGTACAGGCGGGATCGTCCCCCCAGTCAATGCCTTCATACTCCTGCTTTTCGAGCAGCCCGTCCTGTGTAAGCAGGTCAAGATCGATGAAATACGGGTTGCCCGCAAAGGTGGAAAAGGACTGATACGGACTGTCGCCGTAGCTGGTCGGCCCGAGCGGCAGAACCTGCCAGAAACGCTGGCCCGCCGTATGCAAAAAGTCCACAAAATCAAACGCTGCCTGCCCGATCGTTCCAATCCCGTAATCGGACGGCAGCGAGGAAATATGCAGGAGGATTCCACTGGCTCTCATGAAAACACCTCATCAGTTTCAGAAAAACTCATATTAACATTAACATATATATTCCGCGAATGCAACAGGAAATTCCCGTCCGGGATGAATTCCTACAAATCCGGCATCGTCCCTCCGGATGTCCGACAATCTTTGTGTAATTTTGACTCTTTCCGCGAAATCGATGGTTTGTTATAATAAACAATAGTGTATCCGGGGGTTGTCGTAAAAGGCAGATCCTCCTGTTTGCGGCGGTTTGTGTTTTGATTAAAATAAGAGGAGAATGTGTATGAGTACAAAAAGAATCATCGGTATCGACGAGCGTCCGCCTCTGGGGCAATTTATCCCGCTGAGCCTGCAGCATATGTTTGCAATGTTCGGCGCATCGGTCCTGGTTCCGATCCTGTTTGGCATCAACTCTTCAATCGTCCTGTTCATGAACGGTCTGGGGACGCTGCTCTTCATCGCGGTCACCAAGGGCCGCGCGCCGGCCTATCTCGGATCTTCGTTTGCATTCATCGCGCCTACCCTCTACCTGATCGCCAATCACCCGGCGGGCTTTCGCGCGGCGCAGGGCGGATATGTGGCGGTCGGTATCGCGGGCTGTATCGTGGCCTTCATCATCTATAAATGCGGAACCAACTGGATCGACGTGGTGCTGCCGCCCGCGGCTATGGGCCCGGTCGTCGCGCTCATCGGCCTGGAGCTTTCCGCGGAAGCTGCCAAGACCGCCGGTATGATCGTCAACGAGTCGAATCCTGCGATCGATCCGCGCGCGGTTGTCGTATTTCTGATCACGCTGGGCGTCGCGGTTTTCGGGCAGGTGCTCTTCCGCGGCTTTCTCTCGGTCATCCCGATCCTCATCGCAATCATCGCCGGCTATGCCGCGTCCTATTTTGCGGGGATGGTCAGCTTTGAAGCGGTCCTGCAGTCGGATTTCTTCGTTATCCCGAATTTCCAGATGCCGGTTTTTGACGGCGGCGCCATCATGGTGATGATGCCTGCCCTTCTGGTCATCCTGTCCGAGCATATCGGGCATCAGGTGGTCACCAGCCAGATCGTCGACCGCAACCTGATCAAGGACCCGGGCCTGCATCGCTCGATCTTTGGCGACAACTTCTCCACCGCGGTTTCCGGTATGCTCGGTTCGGTCCCAACCACCACCTACGGCGAAAACATCGGCGTCATGGCGGTCACCAAAGTATACAGCGTCTGGGTCATCGGCGGCGCCGCGATTTGCTCGATCATCCTCTCGTTCGTCGGTCCGATCGCCGCGCTCATCAACACCATCCCCGGCGCAGTCATCGGCGGCATCTCCTTCCTGCTCTACGGCATGATCGGCACCTCTGGCCTGCGCATCCTGGTCGACCAGCGGGTCGATTACGGCAAATCCCGCAACCTGGCGCTCACTTCGGTTATCTTCGTCACCGGTCTTTCCGGCATCGCGATCGATATGGGCAACATCCAGCTCAAGGGCATGGCGCTGGCTTGCATCGTCGGCATGTTTATGAGCCTGATCTTCTATATCTTCGATAAATACAACCTCACCAACGACAAAGAGGAAAACTGATTCGTGCATCACAGGGAAGGCCGATATCCTTCCCCATGGGCACCGATCCGATAAGGAAAGCCGCCGGCTGATGCCGGCGGCTTTTTTCACTTATTTGCGCGACCACTGGACACCCTGCGGGGTGTCCTTGAGGACAATGCCCATTTCGCTCAGCTTGTCGCGGATGGCGTCCGCTCTGGCAAAATCCTTTGCCTTGCGGGCGGCCTGCCGGTCGGCGATCAGCGCTTCAACCTCACTGTCGAGTGAATCGGCCTTTCGGTTATAAAGCAGGCCAAGCACGCCGGTCAGCTCATCAAACTTCGCGATCGCGTAGGAAACCGCTTCCTTCGAGCGCGTCTCAGTGAAAAAGCTGTTGATGTCACGCGCCAGCTCAAACAGCGCGGCGATGCCATCAGCGGTGTTAAGGTCGTCATCCATCGCTTCGACAAACTGTGCAATGCGGTTGTCAGCTGCTTTTTTGAAGGTTTCCTCCCCTTCGGTGGGCGCGCCGCACGCGTTTTCCAGCGCAAAGTCGAGATTGTCACGGCAGTTGTGGAGCCGTTCGAGCGCAGCCTTGCACTGCTCAATCACCTCAAGGTTATAGTTGATGGGGCTGCGGTAATGCGCCTGCAGCATCATAAATTTAATCGGCTCGTAGCCAAACTTCTCCGCAACCTCGCGCACGGTAAAGAAGTTGCCGAGCGACTTGCTCATCTTGCGGTTGTCAACGTTGATGTAGCCGTTGTGCATCCAATAACGTACATATTCCACGCCTGTGCAGCATTCGCTCTGCGCAATCTCATTTTCATGGTGCGGGAAGATGAGATCCTGCCCGCCGCAGTGGATGTCGATCGTTTCGCCCAGATGGCGGCGGATCATCGCGCTGCATTCGATATGCCAGCCGGGACGGCCCTCTCCCCATGGGGAAGTCCAGCTTGGCTCGCCAGGCTTGGCAGCCTTCCAGAGGACGAAATCGAGCGGGTCCTCCTTGGCCTCGCTCACATCAATGCGGGCGCCGCTTTCAAGGTCCTCAAGCGGCTGATGCGAGAGCTTCCCATATTCGGGGAACTTGCGGGAGCGGAAATACACACTGCCTTCGTGCGCATAGGCGTAGCCCTTCTCCTCCAGCGACTTGACCATATCGATGATCGTGTCAATATTTTCGGTCGCGCGCGGATGGATATTCGCCGGGCGGATTCCGAGGCCTTCGGTATCGGTCAGATATTCTTTGATGTAACGCTCAGCGACTTCCTTAACGGTGATTCCTTCCTCATTCGCCTTGTTGATAAGCTTGTCGTCGATGTCGGTGAAATTCTGGACAAAGGTAACGTCATAGCCGCGGTATTCCAAGTAGCGGCGCAGCGTGTCGAACACGCAGATGGGGCGCGCGTTGCCGATGTGGATGAAGTTATAGACGGTCGGGCCGCAGGCATACATTTTGACCTTGCCCGGCTCAATTGGGATAAATTCCTCTTTCTGACGGGTGAGTGTGTTGAAAATTTTCATCGGTTTCGTCTCCTTACGTTTTCAAAAAGTCTCGTCAAAATCCGGCCGGCCGGATGGAATCCTTCTTTCCAAAGGATTCCATCCGCCGCGCCGGTTATTCGTCCAAAACGGCGGCCATCTTTTTTTCCGTCTGCTCTCCCGCGTCCCCGTCCTTTTCCAGTTCCCGGATACGCTTTTCCAGTTTGTCAATTTTAAACTGCAGCTTGCAGAGCTCCTGCGCGACCGGGTCGGGGATGTGCACATGGTCAAGCCCGACCGGCTTGCGCCCCGCCACCCGCACCACACGTGCCGGGACCCCCACCGCAGTCGATTCGGCGGGGACCGATTCGAGCAGCACGGCGTTGGCGGCGACCTTCGCGCCGTCCCCAACCGAGAACGGGCCGAGCACCTTCGCGCCCGCGCCAACCGTGACATTTTTGCCAAGCGTCGGATGGCGCTTGCCCTTGTCCTTGCCGGTACCGCCCAGGGTCACTCCCTGATAAATGGTGCAGCCGTCCCCAACCTCCGCGGTCTCTCCGATAACGACCCCCATGCCATGATCGATCAGCACGCCGGTGCCAATCTTTGCTCCGGGATGGATTTCGACGCCGGTCAGAAACCTGGCCGCCTGGCTGACCACACGGGCGGAGAGAAAGTGTTCGTGTTTATAAAGCCAATGGGCCGGGCGGTGCAGCATAATCGCATGCAGGCCGGATGAAACCAGCACGGTTTCCAATGTGCTCCGCGCCGCCGGGTCCCGGTCTTTGACCGCCTGTATATCCTTTTTGAAAGTTTCAAGCATAAAGGCAATTCCTCCTTGCAGATGATGAAAAACCCGCCTTCGTCAGCCCACAGGACAAACGAAGGCGGGATAAATCCGCGGTTCCACTTCGATTTTTTACTCGAAAGCCCTTAACGCGGGCGACACGCATTCCCCTACTGAGAAAAATCCGTTCGGGTGCAGTGCTGACGGGTGCACTTCCCACACGCTTTCTGCTGGACGCGTTTTCAGCCGACGGCGCGTCCTCTCTGTCGCAGGATTGCGCGGGTACTTCTCCCGCTCATCGCATCGATATTCATACGGGACCCCATAGGGGCCCACAACAGTATATGCAAAGGATACCATAATCGTCCACTTGATGCAAGTGTTTTTCCCGAAATCCCACGCTGTATTTTCCTGCGTGCGCCTGGGGATCTTTTGCGCCTTCCAGTCGCCCGGGTTTTTGCGCGTTTCGCCGCGTGCACGGGAATCAAGCGGCCTCGCCGCTTGAGAATCACTAACGCGTTTCGCCGCGCCCCACGAGTGCCTTTCTTGTGCGCACAAGAAAGGTACCAAAGAATGCGCTCAAGGGACTAGGGGCTCGCTTCCCGGCCTATGGGCCGGAGCGGACTTCGGACGCTCGCTCAAAGGGGGCGACGCGCCGCCTTTGGCGGCGGATTTGTTGCAAGGAGTGCCTGCGGCACAATAGCCCCTCAAGAAAGACCGCAGACGCCTTGCCAAGACCTGCGCCGCAAGCGCTCCCAATGAAACGGTCAGCTCAAGACTGATGGTAAAGCTTCGCGCTCCCAGGTCATGGGCCGGTTGAAAAACCGTGTGGACACAGCGTAATGCGCGGCCCGCAGGGCCGCGCATTCAAAATCCATTTGTCCTTATTCGGCGCAGCCGGTTTTCGCAACGGTTGCGAAAACTCGTCCCGCGCGTCATTGCGAAGCGCGCGCGGCTCACTTCGTGGAATCTAAGCAGATTGCGCGCCGTTTCTGCCGCAGGCAGCTTTCACGGCGCGCATGGGGCCGCGGGGTGTCCCCGCGTGTCCTTCTTTGGTGACTTTCTTGGACAAGCAAGAAAGTTACCCTGCGGAACAATCTCCGGGCGCGGCGAAACGCGCAAAAATACCCCTGCACGGCGCAGTCAGCGGATGTCGTCAAACAGTCCCCGGTTCTTCCAGATGTAATTCCAGCCCGAAAGCAGGGTCAGCACCACCACGACCAATTGCAGCACCACGTCGCCGATGAAGAACTGCACCGAATAGGAATGCGGAGACGGCGGAAGAATGTCCCAGGTGACCCACATCGCAAACAGCGTATAGAGCACCCAGATGATCTGGAACACAGTCTTAAGCTTGCCAAGCTTGTCGGCGGCAATGACCGCGCCATGCTCTGCAGCAATCAGCCGCACCGAAGTGACCAGCAATTCCCGCGCCAGGATGACAAAGACGCCCAACGCCGAGGCACGCCCGAGCGGGATGAAGCAGATGAGCGCCGAAAAGACCAGCAGCTTATCCGCGAGCGGGTCCATCAGCTTGCCGAAATTTGTGACCAGCCCATCACGGCGGGCGATGTTTCCGTCAAGGTAGTCGGTAAACGACGCCGCCCCAAAGACTGCCGCGGCCCAGAGATAGCGCCACGGGATCGCGTCCGCAAACATAAAGATCAGAAACACCGGAATCAGCGCCATGCGCAGCACGGTGAGCTTATTTGGCAGGTTCATAATCAGTCGATCGCCTTTCCACGCAGGTCATAGCCGACAACCCCATCGATTGCGACCCGCACATATTCTCCGGGCGCATATTTTTTGCGCCCGCTAAAGTAAACTTTGGTGTCAATGTCCGGCGCGTCCATATAGCTGCGCCCATACCAGAATTTTTTCTCGCGGCCTTCAACCGCCACTGTGAGCGTCCTGCCCACCTGGGAAAGGTTGAACGCTTCCATGATACCGTACTGCTCCTCCATCACGATCTGCGCACGGCGTTCCTTCACCTCCGGGTCGATCTGATCCTCCATCTCGCCCGCGGGGGTATCCTCCTCCTGCGAATAGGCAAAGCACCCGAGCCGCTCGAATTTCACCTTCCGGATAAATTCGCACAACTCTGTAAACTCTTCTTCCGTTTCGGTCGGAAAGCCAGTGATCAGCGTGGTGCGCAGCACGACGCCAGGCACCTTCTCCCGGATCTTTTGCATCAGCGCCGCGAGGCTTCCCGCGTCGCCGCGCCGGTTCATCAGATTCAAAATCCGCCCGCTCACATGCTGGATCGGGATATCCATATATTTGACGATCTTCTCCTCCGCAGCCATCGTTTCGAGCAGTTCGTCGGTGACCCGGTCGGGGTAGCAGTAAAGCACCCGCACCCATTTGACCCCGTCAATCCCGCAAAGCCGCCGCAGAAGCTCCGGCAGCATCAGCTTTCCATAGAGATCCTCACCGTACCGGGTGGTGTCCTGCGCGACCACGTCAAGCTCGGTTACGCCGCGCGAAACCAGCCGCTTGGCCTCCTCCACAACCTTCTCAATCGGCCGCGAGCGGAAATGCCCCCGGATGAGCGGGATGGCGCAGTAGGCGCAGCGGTTGTCGCAGCCATCCGCCACTTTGAGATAGGCAAAGAACGGCTCGTTCGCGAGCACCCGCTCGCCTTCGAGCGGCAGGTCGTCCTTCTCCCCGAACGCAACTGTCTTTTTGCCTGCGAGCGCGTCCTCGATCGCGGTTATGATATCCGCGTTGCGTCCGATTCCCAGCACCACGTCAGCCTCCGGGATCTCCTCAGCAACCTGCTCGCGGTATCGCTCGGCCAGGCATCCGGTCACGACGACCGCCTTCACCTTCCCCGCATCCTTCATCTGGCAGAACTCCAGAATCGTTTCGATGCTCTCCTGTTTCGCGGCCTCGATGAAGCCGCAGGTGTTGACGATGACCACGTCGCAGCATGCCGCATCGGCGCAGATTTCATAACCGCCTTTCACGATCATCGCAAGCAGCAGCTCCGCGTCGACCTGGTTTTTCGAGCAGCCCAGGGATACCATCCCCACTTTTACAGCCATATTTTTTCTCCTAACCCTGCATTTTATCCGGCATTTCTTCATTTGCCTGCTCCCGCTTCACAAGGGCCTCCAGCCGGTCAAAACGTTCATCAATATGCTCTTTGAGCAGGCTGTAGGTGATCTTCGCCACCAGGATGATGAAGGCTGCCGGAATCAAAATCACCGAAAACGGGATTTGCATAAGCCTTCCTCCTTCAGTCGTAATCTTCCCGCCCGCCGAGCGCTTTGCGCACGTCGGCGGCGCAGTATCCCATCCGCAGCATCGCCGCAAAGGCGCGCCGCTTCACCTTTTCGTCCTCCCAGGCAAGCGGGTACTTCTTTTCGATCAGTTCCCGGATGCGCACAAGCGGCGCGTCCGGCAGCAGCGAAACGGCAAATTCGATCTGCTCGTCCGCCAGTCCCCGCTGCCGCATCTCCTGCCGGATACGGATAAGCCCGTACCGTTTGCGCTCGTAAAGGTCGCGCGCGAACCGCTCGGCGTAATCGTCGTCGTCCACCAGTCCCAGCTCCTCCATCCGGCCGACCGCCAGCGCGGCGCTCTCCTCGTCCACATCCCGCAGGAGCCGCTCCTTGAGCTGGCTCGCGGTATATTCCTTGTACGAAAGATAGTGCAACGCCTTCTCCTTCGCTTTTTTGAGCTGCGCTTCGCCAACCAGTTCCGCAAGCCTTTCGGGATCAATCTGCATTCCGACCGAAAGCCCCGACGCCGCAAAGACGTCGGGGTGCATGCTCATACAAAATTCGCCGTCCACATAGAGGGCGATATTTCCGCGTTTTGTCATTCTAACCGCCGTGACAGTCATCACTCGTCATCGGTCTCCACATCAATATTCACCTTCGGCGCATCCGTTCCAGCCGCCGGCGCCGGTTCCACCGCCGCGCCAACCTTCACCGGCTTCTTGCCTCCGGAAGCGGTCTTTACATTCTTGAGCAGTTTGTCGGCGTTATCCCGCACCTTCGCTTCGATCTCAGCGGCAAGCTCCGGATTCGCCTTGAGGTATTCCTTCGCATTGTCGCGTCCCTGTCCGAGCCGGGTTTCGCCGTAATTGAACCACGAGCCGCTCTTCTGGACGATATCGAGCTTTACGGCAAGATCCAGGATTTCTCCGACCTTCGAGATGCCGGTGCCGTACATGATATCAAATTCCGCCTCTTTAAACGGCGGGGCGACCTTGTTTTTGACCACCTTGACGCGCACCCGGTTTCCGATCATCTCGGTGCCGGTTTTGAGCGTTTCAATCCGGCGCACATCGAGCCGCACCGACGCATAGAATTTCAGCGCCCGTCCGCCCGGTGTGGTTTCCGGATTGCCATACATGACGCCGATTTTCTCACGCAGCTGGTTAATAAAGATGACCACGCAATTCGATTTTCCGATCGCACCGGTCAATTTCCGCAGCGCCTGGCTCATCAGGCGGGCCTGCAGGCCCACATGGCTGTCGCCCATCTCGCCTTCGATTTCTGCCTTGGTGACCATCGCCGCAACCGAGTCGACCACCACCACGTCAACCGCGCCCGAACGCACAAGCGCCTCGCAGATTTCGAGCGCCTGTTCGCCGGTGTCCGGCTGCGAAACGAGCAGTGAATCGATATCCACGCCGAGCGCCTGAGCATAGACCGGATCGAGCGCGTGTTCGACATCGATAAAGACGGCCGCGCCGCCAGCCTTCTGCGCTTCCGCAGCGACATGCAGCGCGACGGTGGTCTTACCGGAGCTCTCCGGCCCATAGATCTCGACGATGCGTCCGCGCGGGACGCCGCCGATGCCGAGCGCGATATCCAGGGAAAGCGAACCGGTTGAAACCGCCTCCACATTGAGGGTGCTGTCCTGGCCGAGCTTCATCACGGCGCCCTTGCCGAACTGCCGCTCGATCTGGCCGAGCGCCGTCTCCAGCGCTTTCTGCCGTTCCTCAGCGGACACATTGGATTTTCTGGCCCCAATCGGCGCCGATTTCTTCTCTGCCATTGCACTCATCCTCCATTGTTCATGTCCTAAACCTAGACTCTATTATACATGCCCGGCGGATAAAAAGCAAGCGAATTCGAACGTTTGTTCTTCTTTTCTGCAAAAAAGAACGCCGCTTTGCACGCGGCGTCCCTGCATGATAAATCTGCTCTCTTTATTTCGCGGTGGCGTTGCGGAACGCCTGCCGGGTCGCTTTGATTTCGGTCAGCGACTTGACGAGCACTTCCTCCGTTTTGAGCAGGCAGTTATCAGAAAATTCCTGCGCGGCCTGGCGGATTTCGCGGGACTTGAGCTGCGCCTGCGAAAGGATTTCGGATGCCTTGGCCTGCGCGGCCTTGGTGACCTCCTCCTGCGCGATGAGCTGGCGCGCGCGGTCCTCCGCCTTGCGGACGATCTGGTCCGCTTCCTTTTTGGCGCTTTCGATGATCTCGGTGCGGTCGGAAACGATCGCCTTGGCCTGTTTGATCTCAGCTGGGATATTCAGGCGGATATCATCGATCAGATCGCGCACCTTGTCAGCGTCCACGACGCACCGCCCGCCGGACAGCGGCAGGCTCCACGAACGGTCGAGCAATTCGTCAATCACATCAAGAATTTCATCAATATTCATTGGAACTCATCCTTTCGCATGTTTGTCGGTTTTGGATTCATCCATCGGGCACAGGCGTTCCCGGATCTGCCTCAGGACACAGCGTGGAACAAAATCGCTGATGTCTCCGCCGAAGCGCGCAATCTGCCGCACAATACTCGACGAAAGATACATATTGTCGCTGTTTGGGGTCAAAAACACCGTTTCGGCATAAGGCATCAGCTTTTTGTTGGTGAGCGCCATCTGGAATTCATAGTCAAAGTCGGAAACTGCCCGCAGGCCCTTGACGATTGCGACTGCCGACCGTTCCCGTACATAGTCTACCAGCAAACCGCTGAATTTGTCAACTTCCACGTTTGGAATGCCTTCAATCGTTTTCTTGATCATCCCCACCCGTTCATCCAGCGTGAAAACCGGATTTTTGTCGGGGTTCGCGCTGACCACCACAATGACCTGGTCAAACAGGATGCTGGCGCGGCGGATGATATCCTCATGGCCCTTGGTGATCGGGTCAAAACTGCCCGGGCAGATTGCGGTACGCTGCATAAGCTGTCAGTCCTTCCCAAAGTTCTGATGCCGGTAGGTCGTGATCTTCGCTTTCCCGTAGCGGTAGGTTTTGTAAACCAGAAATTCGCCCGCTGATTCGGGCAATTCCTCATTGCGTTCGGTTTCGCAGACAATAATACCGGTTTCGTTCATCTTCTCTGCGAGCCTCGGCAAAACCGCGTCGATCAGCTTCTGCCCGTAGGGCGGGTCGAGAAATGCGATATCAAAGCGTTCGGCTGCCGACTGCAAAAAAGCGTTCACATCCATCGCTGCAACACGTGCCTGCGCGGCGAGTTTTGCCGCGGCAAGGTTGCGGCGGATGACCTCCTGCGCCGCGCGGGAGGTGTCTACAAAAATACAGCTCTTCGCGCCGCGCGAAAGCGCCTCGATCCCAAGCTGTCCGCTGCCCGCGAACAGGTCGAGCACCATCGCCTGCTCAACTTCAAAATGCAGGATGCTGAAAATCGCTTCCTTGGCCATATCGGAAGTGGGACGGGTGGTGAGCCCCTCCGGGGCCTGCAGCCGCGTCCCGCGTGCGGTACCGGTAATTACTCTCATCTGGTTCTCCTTTTGCCGATTGTTGCATCTATTATGGCTTTTTTTGTGGATTTTGTCAACTTGCTGGGAATGCGTCCCCAAACATGGGGCACGCCTGCGCAGCCTGACGAAAAGGTCGGGAAAGCGGCTGTCACTCCGCTTCGCTTTCCGCGTGCAGAAAGGCGTACAGCCGTTCGGCGGCGGGCCTGGTCATCCCCTTCACCGCCGCGAGCGCATCCGCGTCCGCAGCCTTGATCGCCTTAATCGTCTTGAAGTGCTTATAAATTTCCGCCGCGCGGGACGGTCCGATCCCTTCGCACTGGGTGAGGGTCAGTTCAAACGAATTCTTTTGATGCCGCGCGCGGGAGAATGTGACCGAATAGCGGTGCACCTCATCCTGGATGGTCGAAACCAGGGTAAACGCGCTGCGATGTGAGGAAATCGCAATTTCGCCGCCGGTTTCCGCGATGGCCCGGGTGCGGTGCTTGTCGTCCTTCACCATGCCGAACACCGGCACGCCAACGCCCATCTGACTGAGCATCGGGACGATCGTTCCGACATGTCCCTTGCCGCCATCGAGCAGGATCAGATCGGGCAGCCGGTCGAACGCCTCGTCCTGTTTGTCCGGATCAAGATACCGTTCGAACCGCCTCTGCAGCACCTCCGACATGCTCGCGTAGTCGTCGGTGCCCACGACCGTCTTGATCGTGAATTTGCGGTAGCATTTGCGATTTGGCCGCCCGTTTTCAAAGACGACCATGCCGCCGACCACCGTGTCGGAACCAATGTTCGAGATGTCATAAGCTTCGATATACGCGGGCGGTTTCTCCAATCCCAACAGCCGGGCCAGCTCGTCGAGCGCGGCGACCTCCTTGCCGGTGCGCTGCACCTTCTGGGAAAGCCGCTCGGCCGCATTGGTGCGGGCCATCTCGACGATTTTGAGCTGTTCGCCGCGCTTGGGCACACGGATTTCCACCTTGTGGCCGGCCTGTTCGGAAAAGAGCCGCGACGCAATCTCGATGTCCTCAATCCCGCCGTCGAGCTGGATTTTTGAGGGGATCTCCTGCCGGGTAGTATAATAACGCAGCAGAAATTCCAGCCGCGCCGCATCGAGGTCATCGACCGGGCCGAGCAGGAAATCCTCCTTGTCCACCAGCCGCTCGTTGCGAAATTTGAGCACAACGGCGCAGGTGTCGTTGTCGCTGCGCTGCAAAGCAATCACGTCCTGATTGGCGGTTTTGACGAAAACCACCTTCTGGGATTCGGTGATCCGGCCGATCGCGCGGATGCGGTCGCGCAGCTGCGCGGCCTTTTCGAACTGCATATTCTCGGCGCACTCGTTCATCCGCTCGGTCAGCTTCTCGATGCTCTGGGTGCTGCCGCCCTTGATGTAGTCGATCGCCTGCTCCAAAATCTCATTGTATTCCGCGAGCGAAACCTTCCCGCGGCAGACACCCATACACTGCTTGATGTGGAAATTGAGGCAGGGCCTGCCCTTGCCGAATTCCTGCGGGAATTTGCGGTTGCAGGTCGGCAGGCGGAAAGCGCGGTTCGCTTCGTCGACCGTCTCGTTCACCACAAACGAGGACATGTACGGCCCGATATACTGCGCGTCCGGGTCGTCCTGCTGGAAGGTCTGGCGAATGCGGGAAAATTGCTTCGGCGCGATCTTGATATAGCTGTAGCCCTTGTCGTCCTTTAAAAGGATGTTATATTTTGGGGAATGCAGCTTGATCATGCTGCATTCGAGCACGAGCGCTTCGAATTCGCTGTCGGTGACGATATAATCGAAATCTTCGACATGCATCACCATCTGATAAACCTTCGGATGGTGTTTTTCGATCGTGCGGAAGTAACTGCTGACGCGGTTCTTGAGCGCCTTGGCCTTGCCAATATAGATGATTTCCCCGGCTTTGTTCTTCATGATATAAACGCCGGGCAGGAGCGGCAGCTTGTGCGCCTTCTCGGCAAGGAATGGGATTCTTAAGTTTTCCACGGAAAGCTTGGGCTCCTTTCCTCAGAATTTATGATGCCCCAAGGAGGGCTTTAACTTTCTTATTTGTCCAAGAAAGTCCTCAAAGAAGGTCACGCGGGGGATTGCGCCCTTCGCGCGCCCGGAGTTCTTGCGCCCTTCGCGCGCCCGGAATTCTTGCGCCCTTCGCGCGCCCGGAGTTCCTTTCTTGCTTGTCCAAGAAAGGAACCAAAGAAGGACACGCGGGGACACCCCGCGGCCCCATGCGCGCGATTTCGTTGCCTGCGGCAAAGATCGCGC
>Ga0079305_1001611_pt1 | contig 27429 bp, 26 predicted proteins | sample LMS_cellobiose_e_FD_79183 | JGI IMG/M metagenome (GOLD analysis project Ga0079305, IMG submission 79183) | Rumen-fistulated moose microbial communities from Alaska, USA - LMS_cellobiose_enrichment | ecosystem: Host-associated > Mammals > Digestive system > Stomach > Rumen fluid ... | reverse complement strand
GGCACCAGTTGATCGATGGACACCATTTGAACTTGAGTAGACTTTTCATGACTTTTAGTAAGCATACAACACCTCCAATATTTTCACATATATTATATCATGAGTGTACAAAATATTGAAGATATTCAAGATAAAAACAATAAATACCCAATAGAAAAGGCCAGCCAAAGCTGACCTTTGTCTACAGTCTGAAAGCTGCGGATTAAATCCGCAGCTTTGTTGTTTTCCTCGAAGATTTTCTCCCATCTTCCATCTTTATTCTTCTATCTTAATTTCCCATCAGGTACATGGGTTTCAGTTCACCCTGCTGCGCCAGCTTGATCAGGGCGGCCAGGTCCTGGTCTGCGCTGTTTACGCCGCGCTCCTGTGTCAGCGCTTCGAAGAACATGCCGAACAGGGAGGTTTCCGGCTGATACTGGTATTCGTAGACCTGCTCAACAGGAAGGCCCGCTTCCTCGCAGACGTCGGAGATGGCGTCGTTATAGGAGCAGACTTCATCGATCAATCCGGCTTCCTTGGCCTGCTTTGCTGTATAGATCCGGCCGTCCGCCAGTTCCTTTACCTTTGCAATGTCCATGTGCCGCCCTTCAGCCACGATGCCGGTAAACTGATCGTAGGCTTCATCGATCATGGACTGGAAAATGGCCCGCTGTTCATCCGTCATGGGTTCGTACATACTGCCCATGGCTTTGTTCGGCCCGGAAGTGATGGTGTTGGTCTTGACGTTGTAGTCTGCCAGAAGCCCGGAGATGTCGAGCATGGTTCCGAAGGTGACGCCGATGGAACCGGTGGTGGTGTTGCGGTTGGCATAGATCTTGTCCGCCGCACAGGACAGGTAATAGCCGCCGGAGGCGCACATGGATCCCATCACCGCATACACCGGATTGCCGGTGGCTTCCTTGTATTCCTGCAGTTTCAGGTAGACTTCGTCCGTTTCGTACACGCCGCCGCCGGGAGTATCCAGGTAAAGGATGATTCCTTTATTGGCCGGGGTGTTTTCCATGTCGTCGATCTGTTCCAGGATCCAGTCCTGGTCGTAGTAAGAGGGCTGGAGATAGGTGCCGGTACCGCCGATCTCGTCCTGGATATCGATCAGCCCGATGTAATCCTGATTCGTGTCGTAATCGTATTCAACGGAAGCAGACGCCCAGGGATTGTAGGACTGCACTGTGTTTTTCAGCGCCAGCCCGCCGATCAGGAGCAGTGCCAGAGCCACGCCCAGTATGATCAGGAAGATAATCAGCCCCTTGTGGCTTTTTTTGGGCGGTACCGCCGCTGTTCCCGGTGCTGCCGCAGCCTGCGGGCTGCTGTAGGCGCTCCGGTACTGCGCCCACCGGTCCTCCTGACTCGGTGTATTCATGTTCTCATTCATGTTGTTGTTTTTGTTATTGTCCATTCTGTTTCCTCCAATTTTTGCTTGAGTATTGAGGGCTGCTCGAAGGCGAGCAATAGTTCCTCGGAGAAAAGGGCGGCTATAGAAGTAACAATAGTCAGAGCGATGAGCCCGTAACAAGAGCCCGATTTCGAAGAGGAAGCTATTGTCGCCCCTGCAGCCCGGATTCTGCGTGAGGGCCCTGAGCGAGAGCGTCCGAGGGCGGAATGCGTACGGCACCTAAGGGTCGCCTTTTATGCTCTTCATTTTTGTGGAACCATTATATCAAAGAATTCGATTGACATCAAGTGTATTATGTGTTATAGTACAGTTAATCCAAAGGAAAGGAGGTGCAGAAGGACCATGTTTCAAATCGACCTGAAAAGCCGCAAAGCCATTTACGAACAGGTCGTGGACCGATTCAAGGAAATGATCATCACCGGCATTCTGAAACCGGACGAAAAAGTACCTTCTGTGCGGGACCTGGCCAAAGAACTGGCCATCAACCCCAACACCATCCAGAAAGCGTATAAGGAATTGGAGAACCAGGGGTATTTTTATTCCGTGGCAGGCCTGGGAAGCTTCGCCGCCGTACCGGCGGAGAGTTACCGGAACACCGCCCGGATCGAGGAACTGAAGGAGACCGTGAGGACATCGGTGAAAGAGCTGATGTTCCTGCAGTGTCCGGCGGAAGAGATCCGGTCGGTCATCGAAGAGACGGGGCTGCTGCAGAAAGGGGGAGAGGATAAATGATCGAAATCAAAAGCCTGACAAAGACCTTTGACGGATTCAAGGCACTGGACAATCTGAATATGCATGTTCGCAAGGGTTCGATCTACGGTCTGGTAGGCGTCAACGGTTCCGGCAAGACCACGCTGATCAAACATCTGACCGGGGTTTACCGTCCGGACAGCGGCGAGGTTCTGGTGGACGGACAGCCGGTTTACGACAATGTGGAGATACATGAGCGGATGAGTTACATCGCCGACGACCTGTACTTCTTCAGCATGTACAATTTAAAGGGGTTTGCAGCTTATTACCGCAAGCTGTATCCGAACTGGGACCAGGAGCGTTATGCGGAACTGGTGAAGCAGTTCGGCCTCAGTGAGACGCAGAAACTGTCGAAATTTTCCAAGGGCATGCAGAAGCAGGCTGCTTTCATCCTGGCCATGTCCGCCCGGCCGGATGTGCTGGTGCTGGACGAACCCATCGACGGACTGGATCCGCTGATCCGGCGAATGGTGATCCGGGACATCGTGGAGGAAGTGGCGGAACGGGAGATGACCGTGCTGGTCTCTTCCCACAACTTAAAGGACATGGAGGGCCTGTGCGATTGCATCGGCATCATCAGCAAGGGGTCCATGCTGCTGGAGCGGGACCTGGACGACCTGAAGTCCGACGTTCATAAGATCCAGGCGGTCTTCCCGGAAGGGACGGCGGCACCGGTGGAGGGCATGAACGTGTTATTCAGCGAACAAAAGGGCAGTGTGGAGATGTTTATCATCCGGGGGAACGGCGAAGAAATCGAGAACCGGTTCCGGGCGGCGGGCCCGGTGGTCTTTGACCGTCTGCCCATGACCCTGGAGGAAATCTTCATTTATGAAACGGGAGGTGACAGGGATGAATTCCGGGAAATCTTATTCTAAGAATGCGCTGATCTCGGTTCCCCTGATCGTGGAGAACCTGAAACGATTCTGGCTGGGCAGTGTCCTGGCGTTCATCGGATATGTGATCATGTGCTGTGTGCCGGTGCTGATGACGGAGGAAGAATATGTGAGCCAGGTCATGAAAACGATCCGGATCCCGGCGACCATCTGGGCTGCCGGCGTGGCCATCGTGGCGGCGCTGCTGATTTACCGCTATCTGCACCAGCAGAGTTCGGCGGCCATCGTTCATGCGATGCCCCTGTCGAGAAAGCAGCTGTTTCATTCCAACTTCCTGTCGGGAATGATCCTGTGCCTGGCACCGGTCGTGCTGACCGGCATCATCCTGATGATCATCCGTGCGGTGGGCGGACCGATGAACTTTGTCGAGTTCGATATGGTGAAGGGATTTGTTCAAACGGATATGTTCAGTTACGGGCAGATCCTCCTTTTCACCGGAAGCCTCCTGATGGTGAATATCACCGTATATGCCGTTGCAGTGCTGGCGGCAGTGCTCACGGGAACCTCCCTGACACCGGCGGGGGTGAATGTGGTCCTGCTGGGCGTTTTTTCCGCAGTGATCCTGATCCTGATCGGCCTGGGGAGCCTGTTCCTGTTCGGCTTTACGCCGCCGGAATCCCTGACCAGTCTGGCGCTGTATCTGAGTCCGGTATCCGGGCTGCTGGTCGACCCGTCGTGGAAAGCTCTGGGCGGCTACCTGATCGCATCCGCGGTCCTTTACATGGCGGCTTACTGCCTGTATCAGAGACGGAAGCTGGAACGGGCGACGGATACCCTGGCCTTCGATTTCAGCAAACCCATCGTGAAGTACCTGCTGACCTTCTGCGGCATGGCGGGACTGGGCTTCCTGTTCAACCTTCTGGCGCCGGAGAATCTGCAGATGCCGATGCTGTACCTGGGATGCATCCTGGGCGCGCTGATCACCTACGTGGCGGTGGAAATGCTGATCCAGAAGCGGTTCAAAATCAAGGGCTTTGTCAGGGGATTCGGACTCTTCGCCATTGCGGCGGTGGTCCTGTTCGCAGGCTTCCATGCGGACATTATGGGATATGAGAAAAACGTGCCGGACGCCGATCAGCTGGCCGGCGTGGAAAAGGGCGTCATCGATTACAGCTATGACGGCGCCTGGTCGGAAGACGGTTTTATCCGGGATGAAGCTACGCTGAAGGAAGTGGCGGCGCTTCACCGGGATATCGCGGCAGACAGGGAAGAACTGAAGGACATCTCCGAAAACGGCTACACCAGATCTGTTTCGCTGAACTATGAACTGAAAAACGGAAAACATATGCGGCGGACTTACATAGTTCCCCAGTCGTGGCTGATGGGCAATGAACACTTCCGGGCGATGGTGGAAAGCCGGGCCTATAAGGAAAGTCTGTACCCGGTGCTGGCCTGGAAGGATGACGAGGTCGTCGTCGACCGCATCATTCTCTCTCCCCAGGGAATCAGTGAAGGGGAATTCGGCAAGGTTTCGGCGGTCCTTTCCGAAAAGGAGGAACTCCGGAGTCTGACGGAAGCCATCCGGGCGGACCTGGAACAGGTGAAGTTAGAGGACATGCCGGATTTCGGCGGCTCCAAGCCGACGCTGCTCAGCCTGGAGTATCAGGTGAAGAAGCCGATGAAAATCTCGAAGGAAATGGACCAGCTGTATTTTGAACGGTATGGCGTCCATTACGATGAGGACTGCCGGTACTATTACATCGACATCACGGACGGTTTCACAAAAACGCTGGAACTGCTGAAGGACCGAGGGCTGTACGAGTCCCTGGTCATCGGGCCGGAGGACGTGGACCGGATGGAAGTGGGCTTGTATGAGCGGTCGCCGGAAGAAGACATCGACGAGGTGGATTACGCAGAACCGCCGAAACCCCTGAAGACCATGACCCTCACGGATCCGGAGCAGTTCCGGGAAGTGCTGGAGAAGGCGGCGGGCACTTGCTGGGCGGACCGCTACTATGAAGTCCGGGTTTACCCGGTGTTCGGGTCCGTGAACGAGGAAGACGGCGGTTTGTACCTGTACTTCGAGGAAGAAAACGTGCCGGATTTCATTCGCACCGGGGTCCGGTAAAACATTTATTGAGAGTGAAAAAATAAATTTGCTGGCGTCAAGGAAAAATGCTTGACGCCCGCTTTCTTTTTGTGTAAAATAGAGAAGCTTGACAGGTGGTGAAAACGTGATCGATGTACGGACGGCGCTGCTTTTCGATTTTTACGGGCAGCTCTTGACAGAAAAACAACAGGAAGTGATGCATCTTTACTTTGAAGGAGATTATTCTCTTCGGGAGATCGCGGAGGAACTGCAGGTCAGCCGTCAGGCGGTCCACGACATGATCAAAAAATCCCGGAAAGCCCTGGGAGATTATGAAGAAAAAATGGGACTGGCGGAACGCTTCACCCGGCAGGAAGACGCCCTGCAGGCGGTGGGGGCGATCGCGGAAAGCCTTCTGGAGGAAACCCGGCAAAACGGGGAGCGGAAGGAACTGACGGACAAACTGAAACAAATCCAGACAATCATAGCAGAATTGGAACAGGAGATATAACGGATGGCATTTGAAAACCTTTCGGAACGGCTGCAAAACACGTTCAGAAAAATGCAGGGGAAAACCTTAAATGAGATCGAGATCAACGACGCCCTGCGGGAAGTCCGGATGGCGCTGCTGGAGGCGGACGTCAGCCTGGAAGTCGTGCGGGAATTCGTAAGCGCAGTGCGGGAAAAGGCACTGGGCCAGGAGATCAAAGGCGGACTGACGGCGGACCAGCAGATGATCAAGATCGTCAAGGAAGAACTGACCGAGGTCATGGGCGGTGAGATCAGCAAGCTGACCTATTCCCCCTCGGGCTTTACCACCATCCTCATGGCGGGCCTGCAGGGTACCGGTAAAACCACCACCTGCGGGAAGCTGGCCCTGCACCTGAAAAACCAGGGCAAGAAGGTCATGCTGGCGGCCTGCGACGTCTACCGTCCCGCGGCTGTGGACCAGCTGCAGATCGTAGGCGACAAGGTCGGCGTACCGGTCTTTTCCATGCCGGACAGCAAAGAGCCGGACAAGATCGCCGCAGCGGCGAAGCGGGAAGCGGAGATCAAGGGATACAACATCCTCATCGTGGACACCTCCGGTCGTCTGCACGTGGATGAAGACCTGATGAACGAGATCGTCCGGGTCCGGGACGCGGTGAATCCCCATGAAATCTTATTGGTGGTGGACTCTATGACCGGTCAGGATGCGGTCACGGCAGCCAAGGCCTTCAATGAGCGGCTGGAAATCAGCGGCATCGTGATGACCAAGATGGACGGCGACACCCGGGGCGGTGCGGCCCTTTCCGTCAAGAAGGTCACGGGGAAACCCATCAAGTTCGTGGGCGCCGGGGAAAAAGCCGAGGCGCTGGAAGAATTCCATCCGGACCGGATGGCATCCCGGATCCTGGGGATGGGGGATATGGAATCCCTGATCGAACAGGCGGAAAAGCAGTTCGACAAGGAAAAAGTCGAGAAGATCGACAAAAAACTGAAAGCCAACAAGGGACTCGACCTGGAAGACTTCCTGGATCAGATCCAGCAGGTGAGAAAGATCGACAACCTGAACAATATGCTCAAGATGATCCCGGGCGTCCGGTCCAAGGACATCGACAAGGTGGACATGGACAACACCAACCGGGAAATGAAGCGGATGGAAGCCATCATCCAATCCATGACGCCCCAGGAGCGGCGAAACCCGGAAATCATCAACGGCAGCCGGAGAAAACGGATCGCCGACGGCTGCGGGATGACCGTGACCGACGTCAACGCTCTTCTGAAACGCTTCGAGGACACCAAGAAGATGATGAAGATGTACGGCGGACAGATGGGCTACGGCGGCCAGCCGGGCGGACGGCCGGTGAAGCAGCGCAAGCCGGATTTCCAGAACGGCAAGCCGGTCAAAAAAGAGCGGCATAAGAAACAGAAAAAGAAGAAGAGATAGGAGATTGGAGATAGAAGATAGAAGATCAAAGAGATCTCTCCCATCTCCAATCTTCCATCTCCCATCTGAATATAAAAAACAAAATAATAAATGGAGGAACGTAACAATGGCAGTAAAAATCAGATTGAGAAGAATGGGTGCGAAGAAAAGACCTTTTTATAGAGTCGTAGTAGCGGATTCCCGTTCCCCGAGAGACGGCAGATTCATCGAAGAAATCGGTTATTTCAACCCGATCGCAACTCCGGAAGAACTGAAGATCGACGTGGAAGCAGCTCAGAAATGGCTGGCTACCGGCGCACAGCCGACCGATACCGCAAGAGCTCTGCTGAAGAAAGCCGGCGTGTATGACAAGGCGTCTGCAGCGGAAGCAGCTCCGGCTGAAGAAGCACCTGCAGAAGAAGCAGTGGAAGCAGCCGAAGAAGCACCGGCAGAAGAAGAGTAGTACAGGAGACACAAAATGGTTGAATTAGTAGAAGCTATTGCGAAGTCTTTAGTGGATCATCCGGAACAGGTCAGTGTGACCCAGACGGAACACAATCAGACTCTGGTACTGGAGCTGAGGGTGGCTCCGGATGACATGGGCAAGGTCATCGGCAAGCAGGGACGGATCGCCAAGGCTATCCGTATCGTGGTGAAAGCCGCTGCGACCAAGATGAACAAGAAAGTCGTCGTAGAAATCGCTCAGTAAGAAAGAAAAGGGTCCGAAGCGGCCCTTTTTTGCTTTAAACGGAGAGAAAGCAATGTTGGAAAGATTTAAACTGGGACAGATCGTCAACGCCGTGGGCCTGAAGGGGGAGAGCAAGGTCTACCCCTATACGGATTACAAGGAACGGTTTGAGGAGCTGGACCGCCTGTATATAGAAGACAAAGTCTGCGAAATCGAACGGGTCCGCTATCAGGGGAATCTGGCCATTGTCAAGTTCAAAGGCGTAAACGACCGGAATGCGGCGGAAGCACTGAAGGGGAAATACCTTTACATCGACCGGGAGAACGCCCGGGAACTGGATGAAGACGAATACTTCGTTCCGGACCTGGTGGGTCTGAAGGTCTGTTCGCCGGAAGGCGAGATCTACGGAACCCTGAAGGACGTGATCCAGAACACCGCCCAGGACGTGTACGAAGTTGAAAAACCCGGCGGCGGGGTCTTCATGATCCCGGCGGTGAAGCAGTTTGTGAAGAAGGTGGATATCCCCGGCGGGGTGATCACCGTGGAACTGATCGAGGGGATGATGGAATGAGAATCGACGTACTGACGGTATTTCCGGAGATGTTCGGACCGGTGGTAACGGACAGCATCCTGGGCCGGGCCAACGAGTCAGGCCTGCTGGACGTGCGGGTCCACAACGTCCGGGACTATACCACGGACAAGCATAACAAGACCGACGAAGCGCCTTTCGGCGGCGGCGCCGGGATGGTGATGTTCGCCGAACCCATTTCCGCCTGCCTGGAGGATATCGGCACGGAAGGGCGCAAGCTCTTATACATGTCTCCCCGGGGGAAAGTGCTGACCCATGGAAAGGTGCTGGAACTGGCGGCGGGGGAGGACCTGGTGATCCTCTGCGGCCACTACGAAGGGGTGGACCAGCGGGTGCTGGACTACTGGGACATGGAAGAGGTCTCCATCGGGGACTATATTCTTACCGGCGGGGAACTGCCGGCCATGGTTCTCATCGACAGCGTGGCCCGGTTTATTCCGGGCGTCCTGGGGAACAGTCAGGCTCATTTCGAAGAATCCGTTGCCAGCGGGCTGCTGGAATATCCCCAGTACACCAAGCCCAGGGAATGGCGGGGGATGCCGGTGCCGGAAGTGCTGCTGAATGGCCATCACGAAAACATTCACCTGTGGCAGCTGGAGGAGGCCTTGAAGCTCACGAAGGAGCGCCGCCCGGACCTCTTCGAAAAGTACGTGGAAGAGCACCGGGACTCCATGACGAAGAAAGAGAAGAAAGTGCTGAAAAAGGTGCTGGAGGAAATGGGTTAATTCCTTTATGTGGGACAGGAACTGACGATCCGGGAAGGCGGACGTACGTACGGGACCTTTACTGTTACAGGAATTCGCTAAAAACCCTGAAAAGGTATTACCCGGAAAGGAGAAAGAATAATGGGAGCATCAAAAACAATTCGCTTCGCATGGGTTATGGCATTGGTATTATGCCTTGCAGTGATGGCATGCGGCTGCTCGGCGGGCGGGGAGACAGATCCGCCGGCTGATACGGAGACAAACAGCATCGAAGAGAATGCAGCGGAAAACACGGATGCTGCCGATTCGGCGCCGGGGGTCTATGCCGAACTCAGGCAGTATGATAATACGGTAGAAATCGTCCCGGTACCGGGCGGTATTACAGACAGCACCGTACTCCCGACTTTCAAGTGCACGTTCGGAGAGATGACAAACGAAGCGCAGAATGCGCTTGAAGAAGGCCGGGTATTTCCCAGGGAATTCTTCAGAGACCTGACCGCATGCATGCTGGTCAGTGAGGAATCGATGGCAGGAAAGGAACATGATGCGATCATGTATTCTCTGTCCACACTTGCGGCCATGGCCAATGAGTTCTGGTCGCTGGATCCTGTACTTAAGAATGTGGTGTATGAGTTGGGCGATGACGGCAGTGTTGCCAGGAGCATCTACAATGTGAACTTTGGATCTGCCGGTCAGGACGGGCAGATAGTATATGATAACCGGGCACGCCAATGGTACCTTGGAGACGCGAAGTATTCCGGCAGCATCGATGACGAAGAGACCCTTGCGGTGTGGTGGACGGTATTTGATATTGCGGACGGAAATATCAAATAAACAATAAAAAACCGAGGCTGACCAGCCTCGGTTTTTCTGTTTCGGGAGTATCACAGTCCGTTGACAACGTTGACGGGTTTTCCTTCCACAAAGGAACGGATGTTGTCAAAGGCGATTTTGTGGAGCCGGACCCTGGCGGCGTCCGAAGCCCAGGACACATGGGGCGAGATGAAGCAGTTTTCGCATTCAAAGAGCGGATTGCCTGCCTCCGGCGGTTCCTTGCACAGTACGTCCAGACCGGCACCGTAGATTTTTCCGGCTTTCAGGGCTTCCGCCAGGTCTGCTTCGTTGATGAGCGGACCCCGGCCGGTGTTGATCAGGATCGCCGTGGGCTTCATGAGCGCCAGGCTTTCTTTGTTGATCATTTCCCTGGTGGCATCCGTCAGTGGGCAGTGAAGGGAGACCACGTCGGATTCCTTCAGCAGTGTTTCCTTGTCACAGAAAGACAGATCCCCGCATTCCAGGGAGGGATCCGGCGTCCGGGTAAAGACCAGGACCTTCATGCCGAAAGCCCGGGCAATGGATGCCACTTTCTTTCCGATGGAACCGAAGCCGACGATCCCCAGGGTCTTGCCGGCCATTTCCATCTGGGGATAGTCCCAGAAGGTAAAGTCCTTGCAGCGGGCCCATTTGCCGTCCCGGATGGAAGCCGCATGGTCCGCCACGCGGTTGGTGATATTGAAGAGGTGGGCAAAAACGTTTTGCGCCACAGTGTCCGTGCTGTAAGCGGGAATGTTGGTTACCGGAATGCCTTTTTCCTTTGCGTAAGCCACGTCCACGATGTTGTAGCCCGTAGCCAGGACGCCGATCCATTTCAGGGTCGGACAGGAATCCATGGATTCTGCAGTAACAGGAACTTTGTTGGTAAAGACGAAATCTGCGCCGCTGATGCGTTCGATGACTTCCTCCGGCTTTGTCCGGTCATAGAGGACCACCTCGCCGAATTCCTTCAGCGGTTCCCAGCTGATATCGCCGGGGTTGGCGGCATAGCCGTCCAGAATCACGATTTTGCTCATATCGCACCTCCTTTTCGTTTTTCGGTTGCCCCGATAGTAGCATATTCCGAAGGGAAGTGCAAGGGGATTATCGAGAGCTGCGGCAAGGGCACCGCAGCCCGTGCGGAAGCAGCGCGGATCGTGATGAATGACGATGCACGTGAAAACGGTTGACAAAATCAACCCACCTATTGTAATATATATGGGCGGCCAAAAGCCGCCCTTACAAGGGCCATTAGCTCAGTTGGTCAGAGCCCCCGGCTCATAACCGGGTAGTCCCGGGTTCAAGTCCCTGATGGCCCACCATTTTTTTATGCCCAGGTAGCTCAGTCGGTAGAGCAGGGGACTGAAAATCCCCGTGTCCTTGGTTCAATTCCGAGCCTGGGCACCACCTTTCCGGATTCCGGTGGAGTCCGGATTTTTTTATTGCCACGGCCGCCGGTTTTTGGGTATAATTAAGGGTAAGGAATCTGATAAACGGAAAGGAAATCCCGTATGATGTATTTGAATAAAGAGCAGAACGTGAACCGTTTTGATAAGAACAACGAGCCGGTGCTGCGGTGCAGCCTGCCGGCCTCCATCACCTTTGAAACCAACGACAGTTTCGCGGGTCAGGTCCAAAGCGAGGACGACTCCATGGACTCCTTCGACTACGACATCATCAACCCCTGCACCGGGCCGGTGTATTTTGAAGGCGTGAAGCCGGGCGATGTGCTGGAAATCGAAATCAAAAGCATTCGCTGCAAGTCGCCGGGGTGGGCCATGTGCGTACCGAATGAAGGCGTCATCGGCCACCTGGTGAAGGAGCCAAAGACAAAGATCTACCATTTTGACGACGAGATCCTGGACCTGGGCGGCGGCATTAAAGTGCCGGTGGAACCCATGATCGGCGTCATCGGCGTGGCGCCGGCGGGGGAACCCCTGCGGGCCATCATGCCGGGAGACCACGGCGGAAACATGGACAACAACATGATCAAAGCCGGGGCCACGGTTTACCTGCCGGTGCAGGTGGAAGGCGGCCTGCTGGCCATGGGAGACCTCCATGTCCGCATGGGGGACGGCGAAAGCTTCTACACCGGCATTGAAGTCGGCGGCGTGGTGGAAGTGAGCGTCAACGTTCGCCGCGACCTGAAGATGGATATTCCTTTTGTAAAATGTGACGGCCGGTTTGCTTCCGCAGCCACCGAGGAAACGGTGGAAGGCGCCACCTCCAAGGCCATGGAAAAACTGGTGCAGTTCATCGTGGACAACGGACGGCTGGATTTCTATGAAGCCGGCTTCCTCTGCGGCGCCTGCGCCCACATGGAGGTCTGCCAGGTGGTGGATCCCCACAAGACCATGCGGATGGCCATCGGACTGGACGTGCTGAAACAGGCGGGGGTCGAAGTATAGTCCGCCGGAGGTGCTGGAATGAACGAAAGTACAAGGTTCAGGGCCGGGTACTTCCTGGCACTGGCATCGGCGCTGTTTTACGCCCTGCAGGTGGTGGTGAACAAGTATGTCATTTCCTCCGGGGTGACAGCCCGGGACGAACTCGTGATCGTCTACACCGGCTCCACGGTGGTGCTGCTGGCGGTCTTTCTGCTGCAGCGGAAGAAGAGCGGAGCGGGATTGTTCCCGGAAAAGCGTTTTGGCATCCCCATTATCGTCCAAGGGGTGGTGGGCTGCTGCTTCACCAGTTTCTTTCTCTTCCTGGCGATGGAGAGGATGAATGCCGGGATCTGTTCCATGCTGCTGTACCTGTGCCCGATTTATGTCTGCATATTCTTCATGGCTACGGGCATTCGGAAGATCAGTTTCTATAATAAATTAGCGGTGGTGCTGGCCTTTGCCGGAGCGGTGCTGGTGCTGAATCTGGTGGGCGGCGGTTCGCTGAAATGGAGTGCCGCGGGTATTCTGCTGGGGGTTCTCAGCGGAATCTGCTACGCTTTTTACAGCGTGCATGCAGACCTGAAACTCAAGGAAATGCCGGCGATGCAGATGCTGTTTTACATGTATCTCGTGGCGATGGCCGCCTTCTGGGTCCTGAATCCGGGATTCCTGGCGGATCCGCCCCGGATCCCGATGACTCTGGCGCCGGTGATCCTCTTCGCCGTATTCCTGCAGGTGATGCCGCTGGCATTGATCAATCTGTCCATCCGGATGATCGGTTCCAACAAAACCACGGTGATCGCAACCTTGGAACTGCCGCTGACGGTGCTGCTGGCCTTCTTCATCCTGGGAGAACAGATGACCCTGCTTCAGGTCCTGGGAATCGGGCTGGTGCTGATCGCGGTAATCATTATACAGATTAAAAGAGATTGAAGATTGGAGATTGAAGATTGGAGAAAAGAGTTTTTCCAATTTCCAAACTCAAGACTTAAAAAGGAGGCGATGGGATGGCGTTTCGATGCACCAACTGCAACGGAGACATCCGGTTCGACATTGAATCCCAGCTGATGAAGTGCGACCACTGCGGGAGCACTTTTGACCCGGATTCCTTCCGGGTGAGAAATGTCAGCGATGAGGAAGTGCTCCGGGATCAGGGGCTGACCCTGTTCCTGTGCAGCGGCTGCGGCGCGGAGCTGCAGGGGACGGAGGAGTCCGAAGTGGGATTCTGCCCCTATTGCGGCGGCCAGAGTTTTCTGAAGAAAGGATCCGGCGGGGGTGAGGTGGAGAATATCCTGCCCTTCCAGATCACGAAAGACCGCTGCGCGGAGCTGTTCCGGCAGTATGCACGGGGTGTGCGCTACCTGCCGAAGGACATGAAGCGGCCGGAGCATCTGGAGAACTTTACCGGCATTTATATGCCCTATTACGAATATGACGTGGAAATGGGGAAACCGTCGATCCAGGGATCGAAGACGGTGGAGCATCACAAATCCTATGATGTGGTGAACACCTATCAGATCGATGCGCAGATCCAGGGAGACTACTGCGGCGTGCCCTATGACGCCAGCCGGTACCTGGACGACGAGATCGCCGATCGGGTGCTGCCCTTTGACATGAGCAAGCAAAGGGAATTCACACCGGCCTACCTGTCCGGCTTCTATGCGGATGCATCCACGGTTCCGCCGGCGACCTATTATGCGGACGCCAGGGAACAGGCTTCTCAGGACATGGTGGATGAAATCGCCAATCAGGTTTACCGGAAGGAACGGATCAAGGTGGAAAAGGAAACCGCATCCATCCCGGCACAGACCCGGGGACACCATGCGTCGCTGCTGCCCATGTGGTTCCTGACCTGGCGAAAAGGCGAGAGGGTGGCCTATGCGGTGGTGAACGGCGAGTCCGGCAAGGTCACGGCAGACCTGCCGGTGGACATGAAAGCCTTTGCCCTGGGCTGCCTGGTGATCGCGGGGGCGATTTTCGCCTTCCTGGAATTGCTGTTCCAGCCCACGCCGGGGCTGACCTCGGTGATCAGCCTGGTCTGCGGGGCCCTGATGGCGGTGTCCGTCCGCAGCAGTACCAAACAGCTCTACGAAAAACAGACCCATGCCAACGATAAGGGGTGGAAGGCGGGAACGAATCAGGAAGATGCGGAGCAGGCCGAAGCTGCCCGCAAGCGAAAGGCCCGCCGGAAGGTCACGGTACCCACCACGGTCTTCGCTCTTCTGGCAATCATGCTCCTGTCCGCAGGCCCGAACCTGCTGAATATGGTGGGAGGCACTTTAGGCGTGTTGGTAGGCGCCGCTGCGCTGCTGCTGACGCTGATCATGGCGGCCAGCGTATTCAAACTGAAACGGGAGATCCCCCAGAAGCAGCCGGTGTTTGCCATCCTGCTGATCCTGGCGGGGGTTATTCTGAATACAGTGATCGTTTATCTGGCGCCGGTCAACGACGGCTGGTATTACCTGGGCGATGCAGTGGGGATCCTGCTGCTGGTTATCGCCGCGGTATCGATGATGAGAGTATACAATACCGGAACAACACGGCCGCTGCCCAAACTGTTCGACAGAAATGAGGTGTGAGGAATGAAAAAGAAACTGACGATGATGATCGTGTTCCTGATTTGCCTTTCCTCTGCCTGCACCCTTGCCTTCGCGGCGAATACACTGACGGTGGAAGACCAGGCCGGACTGTTGACGGAAGCCCAGGCGGCAGCCCTGCAGGAAGACTATGCGGAGCTTACCAATTACATGGATGGAGCGGTAGTTACGGTAGCGACCTACCAAGGAGAGACCTCCCAGGCGGCGGAGCAGTATGCGATCGAGCATTACGGCAATGATGCGGCGGTGGTCTTCATGATCGACATGTACAACCGCGAAATCTACGTGTACGCCAACGGGGATGCCCTGAAGACGATTTCCAGGGCGGATGCCCGGGCCATTACGGACAATATCTACAAGGATGCTTCCCGGGGGGATTATTACGCCTGCATCTGCAAGGCGCTGGACCAGATCCTGGGCAAGTGCCAGGGGCAGAGACTGGCCCGTCCGGTGAAGCATATTACCAATGCCATGATCGCGATCCTTCTGGGGATCCTGATCAATTACCTGATTGCTGTCAGCTCCCGGAGAGCGCGCTATGAGCGTCGGACCCGGGGCAGCGTCAGCGTAAACGCTTCCCGCAGGGCGCCGATCCTTCCGGGAATCGGACTGGCGGGCGCCGTGCTTCTCAGCAGCATGCGGGTCTACCACGAAAGCAGTTCTTCCTCCGGAGGCGGAATCGGCGGCGGAGGAGGCTTCGGCGGCGGAGGCGGCCACGTCGGCGGCGGAGGCGGCCACAGCTTCTAAAAATGCTTATACAGACAGAAAAAGAGGGACCCGGAGTCCCTCTTTTTTATTGAAGAAAAATGGAAACGAGGTGGCAAGAATGGCTTTTATGAGTCATGGGGACGGTTCTTTTTGACTCGTTCTTATATGACAGGTGGATAGTGGGGTGTCATCTTACAGCAGGAGCTTAAAGCTTGAGGCTGGGAGCCTGGAGCCGGGAGATAGGAGCCGTCCTCTCCCCACTTTTGCTTAGTATCGGAGCAGAAGTGGGGAAAAGAGCCAGGGCTTTGCCTATAAAACAGGTGAGTGGATTGTATGATCTCACAAAGGTCTTATCTGCTTTTCTTCCACCGCCTGAGGACATCCTTCAGCGGCTCATCCAAGTAGGAATAAGCTTTCTCTTTGATCCGGTCCGGAATGCCGTACGCTGCTTCGGCGATGCTTCCCGTGATGGCGGCCAGGGTATCGCTGTCGCCGCCGAGAGAGATCGCATTCCGAATCGCATCTTCAAAATCCGTGCTCTCCAGGAAGGCGATGATCGCCTGCGGAACAGTTTCCTGACAGGTTTCATTAAACCTGTATCCGGGACGGATCTCATCCAGCGTTTTCGACAAATCATACCCGTATACTCTTTCTATATGGGCCCTGATACGTTTTTTGATCTCTGCAGGGTCATGATTTATGGGCTGTTCGCCATCGCCGCAATAGCCGCCGAAATAATAACGGCACAGAAAGATCGCATCCGTTGTTGCCACCGCCCCTTTGATGCCTTCCGGATGATTATGTGTGACTTCCGCAGACAGCCGGGCCAGTTCTCTTCCGTTTGACGGCAGCGATCCCGTCCCTGCATAAGCGCCGCAATCCATGACCCAGGCGCACGGCGATACGCGCATGGCGGATCCATTGCCGTAGCTGTTATAGGGTTTGCGATTATCCGTGAACAACCACGCGCGGAATCTCCCACCGTATCCGGCATTGGGGAACAACCTGCCGTATTTCTTCATGGCATCGATAAAGTCCTCCCGCTGCCCGCCGTTCATCACCGCTTCCGCGACCGCACAGGTCATCACCGTATCATCGGTAAAGAAACAGTCCTCCCGAAACAACGGAAAGTCTTTTGTTTTGATGTTATGCCATTCATAAACCGAACCTACAATATCTCCAATAATTGCTCCTAACATAATGCATTACCTCCTTGTTCTTTTGTTGTGACAAGTATAACAAAGCGGAGCATCGAATGTGTCGCCCGCAAGGCGACTTTTGCCTGAACGGACAAAGAAAAAACCCTTGAGATCAAATCTCAAGGGTTTTCTTTTGGTCGGGATGACAGGATTCGAACTGTAGAAATATGGTACTTCTAAATCCTGTATGTTTCTGAATCGTTGAAATTCCAACGGTTTATTTACTGGCCTGTTCTGGCCTGTAGGCTGTTTTTCCGATTTATCTGTCGTCAAATCTGTCGTCAAATAGTCGTCTATAGACCCAGCTTCTCCACGAGGACCTGCTGCCGGTCGGCTGACGCCTTTTTCATCTCTTCCGTGACATGCCCGTATACGTCCAGCGTGAAGGCTGCAGTATGGTGGCCCAGGTTATCCTGCAGGGTCTTTATATCGTCCCCGGCCCGGAGGGAGAAGACGGCGTAGGTGTGCCTGAGGTCGTGGAAGCGCGCATCCGGGCAGCCTATCTCAGCCGCGATCTTCTTGAAGCGCTTGTAGATTGTGTGGCGCTTCAGGTTATCGCCCAGTTCATCGGTAAAAACATAATTATTCGGATTATCCCACACGGGTCCGGCGGCCAGCTGCCACTTCTTCTGCTCCCGGATCTGCCCTTGCAGGAGCTTCACGACGTAGGGGGATATGGAGATCACCCGCTCCTTATCGTGTTTCGGGGTGAGGAGGACGTACTTCCCTCCGACCAACTGCAGCTGCTGCTTCACGTAGATCAGGCCGTTCTCCAGGTCCACATTATCCCAGGTGAGCCCGAGGATCTCCGATTGCCGCATGCCTGTGAGCATGTCGATGGCGAAGAACAACCGGCTGGTATCTGTTTTTTCTAACGACTTACGGATGAAAGCCTTCATTTCTTCCTCTCCCAGAGGCTTGATTTCCGGCTTTTTAGCCTTCGGAAGCGTGCAGAAGTCAGCAGGGTTGGTCCGCATCATTCCGTTCGCCACAGCCTGTTTTAGAGCCTTGTGGAGGATGCCGTGGATGTTCTTTACTGACTTCGGGGCGAGGTCTATGCTTAATTTATTATAAAATTTCTGGACGTCATGGGGCTGGAGCTTCTGGAGCGGGGCCTTCCCGAGACCGGGGATGATATGGTTATTGATATAACCTTTGTACATGATGACCGTCCTTGGCTTCAGATGGCCGGTGTAGTCCTCAGCCCATATCCTCATCCAGTCCTCCACAGTGGCACGGGACGGCTCCAGCCAGTCCCCTGAATTGACCTGGGTCTGGACGGTCTGCATCTTATCCTTGACTTCCCTCTGCGTTTTACCGTAGAAGGACTTCCGGATCGGCTTCCCTGTTCCGGGATCGTAGCCCACCGTGATCCGGGCTTCCCAGCGTCCGTCCTTGCGCTTAGTGATGGATCCTTCGCCTTTTGCTCTCATAGTATTCCTCCTTTCTTATCGGGTATAAAAAATACCCCTTGCAGTAGAAGGAGTCAGCATGATACTATAAAGGTGTCAAGTAGGGTATCATGCGACTCTACGGATCCCCGCTCTTTGGTTGGTAGCTTTCGGAGCGGGGTTCTTTTTATCTCATCCGGCGGGGTGACTGTTCCCGCATCTCCTAACCCTTTCGGGGGCGACGGCGGCCCGTTCCGTCCTCAGATGATATCTTTATTATTCTTGCAGTTCTGTTCCTTTCTGCAAGATTTGCACATACTCTTGAAAGGCAAAACTCTTATATCTCTGTTTTTCTGGCGTCAAGTCAACCAAGATGCCTGCGTCACAAAAGTCTTCCAAAAGAGAACCCGCTGTCGGAGAACTAATCTTTAATTCTTCAATTATAGTTTTTCTGGAAACAACGGGATACTCAAACAACAGGCTAAGAAGTGTCTGATAATTTCCGTTCGCGCGGTCGCGGTCAGTAAGCATTGATGAGTATTTGCGCTGTAAGAATATAATTTCTTTCGCTGCCTCTGTTGCCTCATCGGCAACTTCTGAAACACCAGACAAGAAGAATTTAACCCATCCTTCCCAGTCACCGTCTTTTCTAACCGCCATTAGCTTTTCATAGTACTCTCGTCGATTCTGCTTAAAGTAATAACTTAGATAAAGCAGGGGCTTGGAGAGTATTTCCTGCTGACATAGCCAAAATGTAATCAACAATCTTCCCATTCTGCCGTTTCCGTCCAGGAATGGATGTATTGACTCGAATTGTGCATGCACCAGTGCGATTTTTATCAACGACGGGATATCATCTTCTTCATGGAGGAACAATTCTAAATCTGACATAGCATCCAACATATCTTCGGCTGTAGGAGGGACAAAAGTGGCGGTTTCCAGGGTGCACCCCATGGGTCCGATCCAGTTCTGCGATTTGCGGAATTCCCCCGGATTCTTGTTAGCGCCGCGAACGTTTTCTAAAAGAACTTCGTGAATGTTACGAATTAGTCGTAGACTAAGCGGAAGTTCATTCAACTTCTCCAAGCCCCAGAACATAGCATTTACATAATTGATTACTTCTTTTACTCCATCAGGGGAGTATTCTTCATGGTCGGCTTCTGCCTGCCGATTTAGCAAGTCTATTAACGAAGCCTGGGTTCCTTCAATTTGGGCACTCAAGACCGCTTCTTTTTTTACATACATTGCAACAAACAATTCTGGATTTGGCAATACTTGAGTAATGCCATCTAGCCGCCCAAGCTTACGATCTGCTTGCGACAAGAGTTTTTGCATTTCAGAGTCAACTTTTATTGGAGGATTTGGAGGCAGCTTGGCCGGGACAAATGCGAAGTATCCCTTTAAGGTTTTAGTCATTCTACCCGCTCTCTCCGATGTCTGGTTCATTCATCTCACCTCTCAGCATAAATGTAATTAAAGAAAAGACTGTTTTTGTTTAGTTATGATTCTGTTTTGTATTGTAACTAAAACTTCCCTCAGTTACAATCTAATGACTAGATTTTAATAAAATTTTTCTTGTTTTCTTTCCTTAGAATCCACAATATCTATTTCACTTCCCCCTCCAACTCCTTTACCAGCCGTTCCGAGTAGAGGTGGCGGCGGCGGATGTGTTCCAACTCATGCTTTAAAGTTGCCTGCTGCGCCTCCAGGCACAGGCAGGCGTTTATATAGATGTTGTAATCCCCATTACTGTCCGGGCGGATAAAGCCCTTTATCCGCGGATCCAACTCTACAAGCCTCACAATTATATCTTCCATGGGGTCACCTCCTTCGGTGATACTATGATATGCTGCGAGGTGTCCTGTTTTTTACTCTTCCGGAGTCAGGCCGTCAATGAATTTCACCAGATTGTCCAGGGCTTCAGAATTCAGCTTCGCTGATCCGGAAAGCAGAGATCTGTATCTCTCATCCTTATGAAGAAGCTCCAGATATTCGGAAAGATCCTCGCTGGAATCTTCGGGATTCCGTTCACGGGTCAACCCCGCCACATAATTCATATCCAGTCCATAGAGTTCGCACAGCCGGGCCAACGTATCGACGTCAACTCTTGTGCGGCCTGTCTCAAAACTGCTGACCTTCTGGGTAGTAGTTCCAAGGTACTTCGCAACATCTTCCTGATTCATCCCTTTTTTAATTCTTGCAGCTCTCAACCGGGCTGCGATTTCTTCTTTTGACATGATTTTCACCTCACTGATTTCTTCCACTATAATGTACAACAAAAGTGCCAAATGGTCAATAAAAAAATCAACAAAATCAAGAAAAAATATTGATAATCAACAAAAACAAGATTATTATGGTATTGTAATCAACATTTTATTGAATATGACCATAAAAAAATGGAGGTGACACATGGTGTATGAACAGCAATTTCGGGACGGATTAAGCAACATTCTGAAAGACAGAGGCATTAAGAACGTAGCTGTCGCAGAAAAAAGCGGAATACGGCCCGACTATTCCTGGGAGGGGTCCTTTTTCATGCTGACCTGTTTCTACATTATATATTATACTGTGTGGTTCTGTGTTTTCCTGTCTGTTCTTTTTCTATGTGTCGTCAAAAGTGTCGTCAAGGGAAAGAAAAAACCCTCGGAATCGTTGGAATTCCAAGGGTTTTATTGGTCGGGATGACAGGATTCGAACCTGCGGCCTACTACTCCCGAAGCAGTCACGCTACCAAACTGCGCCACATCCCGAAATGTGGTGCCCAGGCTCGGAATTGAACCAAGGACACGGGGATTTTCAGTCCCCTGCTCTACCGACTGAGCTACCTGGGCAAATCTATTTTTGAACGGTCTGGTCGGGGTGGCAGGATTTGAACCCGCGACCCACTGGTCCCAAACCAGTTGCGCTACCAAGCTGCGCTACACCCCGACAGCAATAATAATATACACCCAAACGGACACTTTGTAAAGCATAAATTTACGTTTTTTTTCGTTATTTTTTTATCGAATTGTTTTTAACATCTTTACAAATAACTGTATATTCTATAGAATAGAATGGTTATAATATCTTTCAAGTTGAGGTCTGAAATGAATACATCAAAATGTGAAGCATTAGTAAAGCGCGACAAGAAAGTCATTGCACCCTGTTCGCACCTGTCCTATTTTCCCCTGGCGGTAGCCAAGGCAGAGGGAGCGATCCTGACGGACTATGACGGGAATGAGTTTATCGATTTTCTGACCAGCGCATCATCATTGAACCTGGGGAGTTCCAACCCCATTATCACAAAGGCTATCCGGGATCAGCTGGATCTATACACCCAGTATACCCAGGCTTACAGTTACAGCGAACCGGCAGTATCCTATGCGGAGCGGCTGGTATCCGTTTATCCGGGAGGCGTGGACGCCAAGGTCTGCTTCGGCAACTGCGGTTCCGACGGCAACGACGCCGCGGTGAAATTTGCCCGGGCCTACACCGGACGCACCAAGATTATTACCTTCCTGAACGCTTATCATGGCAGCACCTACGGCTCGGCTACCATGACAACCTGTTCGCCCCTGATCCATGAGAAAATGGGGCCCTTCCTTCCGGACTGCTTTGTCTTTCCTTACTTCGGGATCGACACACCGGATGAGGTGGTGGAAAAAGAATGCACGGCTCAGATGGAAATGGCCTTTTCCACATGGCTGCCGGCCAATGAAGTGGCGGCGGTCATCGTCGAACCCCTGCAGGGGGACGGCGGCCTGCTGCCGGCGCATCCCTACTTCATGAAAAAACTGTACGAACTCTGCAAGGCCAACGGCATCCTGTTCATCTCGGAAGAAGTGCAGCAGGGATTCTGGCGGACCGGGAAGATGTTCTCCATTGAACACTATGACATCGTTCCCGACGGGATCATCATGGGCAAGTCCATCGGCGCGTCCCTGACTCTGGGCGCTTTCATGGCGAAGTCGGAAATCATCGACTGCCTGCCGGCGCCGGCCCACCTGTTTACGCTGGGTGCGAATGCCATCGCCTGCGCAGCGGGCAAGGCGGCTTTCGATTATTACCAGACGGAAGAATTCCAGACTCTGCTGAAAAACAACGTTGCCCTGGCGGAACGCAAAGCGGCGGAATTGAAGGAAAAACATCCGCAGATCGTTTCGTTCACCCGGAACCTGGGGCTGTCCATGGGCATCGGCGTGCAGAAACCCGATGGGACGCCGGACCTGGAAGGCGTCTTCAAGATCCTGTTCCACTGCTATGAACTGGGTCTGATCGTGATCTCGGTAGCAGGGAACATCCTGCGGATCCAGCCGCCCCTGAACATTGAACCGGAGCTGCTGGAAAAAGGATTCGATATTATTGATCAGTCCATGACGGATTTCGAAGCCGGAAAGATCGGTGACGAAGTTCTGAAACACAAGGCTGGATGGTAATATAAAACTCAGGGGTCGAGGGAAAAGGACAACCAAATGAGCAACAACTAAGGAGGATTGTATGGAAACCAAAAAGAGAGGAATAACCAGATGGCTTATTCCTGGTTTGATCTTCCAGTCGGTTACGATCGGCGGAGGATACGGAACCGGTGCTGAAATCGCACAGTATTTCGGCGCAAGCGGGTACGTTGGTGGTCTCTTGTCCGCTGTGGTCACATTAGTGATCTGGGCTGTGATGTGTGCAGTCACCTTCGAATTCGTTCGGGTCTTCAAGACCTATGACTACGGTTCCATGATGGGAAAACTGCTGGGCAAAGCAGGTATCCTGTACGACATTTTATATTATATTATGATGTTCATCGTGCTGGGCGTACTGAATGCTACCGCCGGCAGCATGATGTCCGCTCTGACAGGCACCAGCAAATGGCTGGGCGTAGCCATCCTTTCCGTTGGCGTTATCTACCTGGTATTCAAGGGTACCGTCATGATTGAAAGAGTGCTGTCCTTCTGGTCCTATGTACTGTACGCGGTATACATCGTTTTCATGATCGTTGTTTTCGTGAAATTTGGCAGCAACATTTCCGCAGAATTTGCCAAGGGAGAAATCAACTCCGGCTGGTTCAGCAATGGTTGCTCCTATGCACTGTATAACCTGGTAGTCGTTCCGCTGATCCTGTACACGGTCCGTGACTGCGAGACCAGAAAAGAAGCAGTAGGCAGCGGTCTTCTGGCCGGTCTGCTGGGCGTCATCCCGGGCGTCCTGCTGCTGCTGACCATGGGTGCGGACTTCGCAGCTGTCCAGGGCGCGGAAACTCCGGTTACCGTTCTCTTCGATATGCTGGATATGAAGTGGCTGTACATCATCTTTGAAATCGTTCTGTTCGGTACTTTGATCGAGACCGGCACAGGCTTCATCAAGGCGGTGGCTGACCGTCTCGAAGCAGCTGCCGTGCGGCACGGCAAGGAACTCCCGAAATGGGGACATCCGCTCATCGTTGTCGGCATGGTACTCATCGGCGTTATCATCTCCATCTTCGGTCTGCTGAACCTGATCGTAAAGGGTTACGGCACATCCGTCTGGGGCTTCCTGATCATCTACGCGATTCCTATGCTGACCCTTGGTGTCTACAAGATCGCAAAGGCGACCAAGAAGTCGTAGGAACTATCCGTTATTACTGCATAAATGATCCTGAATTGTCCTTAGAGATTATATTGTTTATCGGCTCCGGCGGCATCCTGCCGGAGTCGTTTTTTTTATGCGGCGGGACGGATTCGGGTTTTACCGGCGGTCATTTTTGTGGTAAAATATAATGTATGCAAAATTCAATCAGGAGGTCAATCGAATGAAATTCTTCAAAAATTGGAACATCGGAAAACATATCGCATTAGTGCTGTCCTTCTATGCGGCAGTGGCGGCGATCACCAATGCGGTGCTGTTCCTCGTGGGCAGCCGGAAAATCTATGCGGAGATCGACCGGGCCGGCAGCTGGGTGCAGCACATCAGTCCGGAGGAAAAGAAGCGGGCAGCCGTAAGGACATATGTCCGGGAACCGCGGAAATCCTTCAAGATCGCCAACGGCATCATCGGTGCCTGCTGCATCGTGGATCTGGCATCTTATCCGCTGGTCAAGAAGATGTGTGAGAAACTGTAATGCGCATTGAACGGGCGGAAAACGCCGGATTCTGTTACGGTGTTCGCCGGGCGGTGGAAATGACCACGCAGGCGGCCCGGGAAAACGCCGGAAGCGGCCGGAAGGTGATGACCCTGGGCCCGCTGATCCACAACGAAATCGTGGTGGACCAGCTTCGCCGGGAAGGGGTGGAGTGCGTGGATTCGCCGGATGAAGTGGCGGCGGGCGCGTTGGTAATCATCCGTTCCCACGGGGTGCCGGAAGCCGTTTATGAAGCGGTCCGGATGCAGGGGGCGGAAGTCCTGGATGCCACCTGTCCCTTTGTGAAAAAGATCCATGAAATCGTCCGGGACGCATCGGACCGGGGCGAGGCCGTCGTTATTGCCGGCGACCGGGAACATCCGGAAGTGCAGGGTATCCGGGGTTGGTGCAGCGGATCGCTGGTGGTCCGGGATCGCAGCGAACTGGAAAAACTGTATTCGGAAAAACCGGAAGACCCGCCGGGAAGGATCGTTCTGGCGGCCCAGACGACGATCCGCCGGGAAGACCTGCAGGAAATAGCCGGGTGGTACCGGGAGCGGGGTACTCATGTGGAACTGCACGACACGATCTGCAGTGCGACGAAAAAGCGCCAGGACAGCTGCCGGGAAACGGCTCGCCGCAGCGACTGCATGCTGGTGATCGGCAGCCGAACCAGTTCCAACACAAAAAAACTCCTGGAGATCGCCGGGGAGGAATGCGGTAACACATTTTTAATCGAAACAATTGAAGATTTACGAGATTTACCATTGAATGATATAAAAAAATTTGATACAATAGGAATTACGGCGGGCGCATCCGCGCCTGAATGTATCATTAAGGAGGTTATTGCTACCATGAGTGATATTATCACTGAAAACAACCAGGAACAGAATGAAATGCTTGCGTATATGGAGGATATCGAAAAATCCTTGCGTTTACCGGGCAGAGGTGAAATCGTTACAGGAGAAATCATCGCAGTAAGTGACAAAGAGATCGTCGTAAACTTAGGCTGCAAGAAGGACGGCATCATCCCGAAGGATGAAGTATCCCTCGAACCGGGCCAGACGCTGACCGACGTTTTCAAGACCGGCGATGAGATCGAAGCTAAGGTGTTAAAGACTAAAGATGATGATGGAAACATCTTATTATCAAAGAAGAAGTTAGAAGTCAACGAGCACTGGAACGAAGTGAACGAGGCTTATGAAAATAAAACAGAAGTCGAAGTTAAGGTCACAAACAAAGTTAAGGGCGGCGTGATTGCACTGTACAAGGAAGTATCCGGCTTTATCCCGCTTTCCCAGTTATCCGACAAGTTCACGGAAAACGTGGACGAATTCATCGGCCAGACCCTGCAGGTCAAGGTCATCCAGACCAACCCGAAGAGAAACCGTGCGGTATTCTCCCGCAGAGCGGTCCTGATGGAAGAAAAAGCGAAGAAGACAGAAGAATTCTGGAACTCCATCGACGTAAACGATGTAGTGGACGGCGTTGTCAAGAGATTCACCGATTACGGCGCATTTGTTGACATCGGCGGCGTGGACGGGCTGCTGCACATTTCCGAAATCTCCTGGGGCAAGATCAAAAAGCCGCAGGATGTGCTGGAACTGGAAGAAAAGATCAAGGTCAAGATCCTGTCCATGAACAGAGAAAAGGGCAAGATTTCCCTCGGTCTGAAGCAGACCACACCCGAACCCTGGGAAAACATCGGTTCCAAGTATCAGGTTGGCGACATCATCGAAGGCAAAGTCGTTCAGCTGAAGGAATACGGTGCATTCATTGAAATCGAACCGGGTCTGGACGGACTGGTTCACATCTCCGAAATCGCTTACAAGCGGGTACAGAGCCCGGCCAACGAACTGGAGATCGGCCAGATCGTCAATGCGAAGATCCTGGACATTGACACCGAAAAGAGACGGATCAGCCTGAGCATCAAGGAAACTCTGGACAGAGATGCGGAAAAGGCAGCTCCGGCACCGGCACCCGCTGAGGAAGAACCGGAAGAAGCTCCGGTGGAAGAACCTGAAGTTGCAGAAGAAGCTCCGGCAGAAGCACCTGTTGAAGAAGAAGCTGCAGCGGAAGAAGCTCCCGCGGAAGAATAAAAATCCCGATCATCGGACCCCGGACGGCGCGTACTGCGCCGTCTTTTAATTTTGTAAAAAATAATTAGAAAAAAGAAAAAATAATCGTTGACAATGGGTATCCGAAGTGATAATATAAAAAAGCTCGCTGGTGCGAGCGAGAACATTTAAAACTACATAGTGCAGGAAAACAGACAATTCCTTTAAGCGTCGAGAGACGCAAAAAACAATGAATTTTTCGGAATGTCAGCAAGGCATTCTGAGCTATAAACTTTGATTAAGAGTTTGATCCTGGCTCAGGATGAACGCTGGCGGCGTGCTTAACACATGCAAGTCGAGCGAGAAGCTCGTGAACGATTCTTCGGATGAGTGATCGAGTGGAAAGCGGCGGACGGGTGAGTAACGCGTAGGCAACCTGCCCCATACAAAGGGATAGCTACTGGAAACGGTAATTAATACCTCATAACACGAGAGGATCGCATGTTCTTCTCGTCAAAGATTTATCGGTATGGGATGGGCCTGCGTCTGATTAGCTGGTTGGTGGGGTAACGGCCCACCAAGGCGACGATCAGTAGCCGACCTGAGAGGGTAAACGGCCACATTGGAACTGAGACACGGTCCAAACTCCTACGGGAGGCAGCAGTGGGGAATATTGCACAATGGGGGGAACCCTGATGCAGCAACGCCGCGTGAGCGAAGAAGGCCTTTGGGTCGTAAAGCTCTGTCCTGAAGGAAGAAGGAAGTGACGGTACTTCAGGAGGAAGCCCCGGCTAACTACGTGCCAGCAGCCGCGGTAATACGTAGGGGGCGAGCGTTATCCGGAATCATTGGGCGTAAAGGGTACGTAGGCGGTTTTTCAAGCATGAGGTGAAAGGCAATGGCTTAACCATTGTGAGCCTTGTGAACTGTAAGACTTGAGTGCTGGAGAGGAAAGCGGAATTCCTAGTGTAGCGGTGAAATGCGTAGATATTAGGAGGAACACCAGTGGCGAAGGCGGCTTTCTGGACAGTAACTGACGCTGAGGTACGAAAGCGTGGGGAGCAAACAGGATTAGATACCCTGGTAGTCCACGCCGTAAACGATGAGCACTAGGTGTCGGGTAAGCGATTATTCGGTGCCGCAGTTAACGCAATAAGTGCTCCGCCTGGGGAGTACGCACGCAAGTGTGAAACTCAAAGGAATTGACGGGGACCCGCACAAGCAGCGGAGCATGTGGTTTAATTCGAAGCAACGC
>Ga0079305_1001609_pt1 | contig 27471 bp, 27 predicted proteins | sample LMS_cellobiose_e_FD_79183 | JGI IMG/M metagenome (GOLD analysis project Ga0079305, IMG submission 79183) | Rumen-fistulated moose microbial communities from Alaska, USA - LMS_cellobiose_enrichment | ecosystem: Host-associated > Mammals > Digestive system > Stomach > Rumen fluid ... | reverse complement strand
TACTCTATTATACCATATAATAGAGGGCTTAAAGGCTCTGATCTCAACGGATTTGAGCCTTTTTGCTTGCATTAAAAAAAGGGTGACCCTCTGGGTCTGAGTCAGACCTTTTGGGACACCCTCGTTCTCAACAATAAATCTGTTCTATTACATTAGCAGCTTATACATTAACAAAATGACTGCAACAACCACGGCGGCAAATATTATAACTGTCGCCGCTTTCCAGTGGTCTTTAGCCGGACGGTCATGTTGCGGTCCGACAGATCCAGGCCTGTGAACCTGCCGGGGGACAGTCTGTTGTTCTGCCTTACGAAGCAAAGCCAAAGGATCCCCGGCATGGAGCAGATCGTCATGAAAACGCGATATGTTTTCAATATCCTCATCGCTGCAATCTGAAGCGTCCCGCCCATGAACGATCCGGTTGCGCAGCCAGCGAAGCCTGCGAAGGGTCTTCAAAGCCCCGTCACGTGAAAGAGCTGCGTTTCCCGCATAGGGACCCGCCTGCTTCAAAGCCTCAATATACGCACTCACGCCGTGATCACAGGAAAACATATCACAGCAAATAGCTTCGACCCGTTTATATTCTTCGAGAAACTCTATTTCCTGTTCTTGCATTCAGGACTCCCAAAAACTACACCCTAATGATACTCAATATAAACACAACCGGGCGGCCGCCAGGCCGCCCGTCGTTTCACTCTCTATCTGTTCGCATACATCGTCTCGTAGTACTTCTGATACTCGCCCGAGGTCACTCTGGACATCCAGTCCTGGTGGTCGAGGTACCAGTCGATGGTCTTGACGATGCCGACTTCGAAGGTCGTCTCGGGATACCAGCCGAGGTCGGCCTTGATCTTCGACGGGTCGATGCCGTAGCGGCGGTCGTGGCCGAGACGGTCCTCGACGTGCTTTATGAGCCCCTCGTTGATCTCCGGGTCGTGCAGACGCTCCGAAAGCTGCGCGATGATGGTCTTCACGATAAAGATGTTCGGCCGCTCGTTGTGACCGCCGATGTTGTAGACCTCGCCGACGCGCCCCGCGGTCGCCACCATGTCGATAGCCTTGCAGTGGTCCTCAACAAAGAGCCAGTCGCGTATCTGCATGCCGTCGCCGTAGACCGGCAGCTGCCTGTGGTTCTTGGCGTTGTTGATCATCAGCGGTATCAGCTTCTCGGGGAACTGCCACATACCGTAGTTGTTGGAACACCTCGTGATGTTGACAGGCATGCCGTAGGTATCGTGGAACGCCTTCACGAAGTGGTCCGCTGAAGCCTTGGAGCTCGAATACGGGCTGTGCGGGTTTATAGGAGTAGTCTCGGTAAAGAAGCCTGTGGGACCCAGCGCGCCGTATACCTCGTCCGTGCTGACCTGCACGTACTTTTTACCGGGCTTCCAGGTCTTCTGGCCGGCGTCGTACCAGGCCTCTTTCGCCCGCTGCAGCAGGTTGACCGTACCCATGACGTTCGTGGTCACGAAGATCTCAGGGTTCGCGATGCTGCGGTCGACGTGCGACTCCGCCGCGAAATTTATGATGTAATCAGGATCGTACTCCGCAATGAGCCTCGCGACCAGTTCTTTGTCGCAGATATTGCCGTGGACGAACACATGCCGCTCATCGCCCTCGACGTCCTTCAGATTCTCAAGGTTGCCCGCATACGTGAGCGCGTCAAGATTGACGATCCTGATGTCCGTATACTTCTTAAGCATGTAGTGAACGAAAGTCGTTCCGATGAAGCCGGCACAGCCGGTAACGAGGTAAGTGGTCATATGGGATAGATCCTTTCTATTATGAGGTCAAAACAGGCGTGGAACCGTGCAATCGACCCCATTCTCATTATACAGCAAGAACCATTCAGTATTACTAAAAATTCATTCTCCTATCTAACTCTTTTTCCATCATATACTTTTTCGCATCCTTTATAAAGCTCCAAATCATCAGTATCATTATGATTCCAATTGGGAACGCGCTGATGATTGAAACGCTTTGGATGTTATTCATGGAGCTTTCAGAGAAAACTAAAGCAATCGGAAGAACGATCAGTAATACGCACCAGAGTAAAGTAATAAAAGTGTTTGGCTTCTCATTCTCTCCAAGTTTTTTGTAGCTGTAGCAGGCCGCAGTATAGGCAATAGAATCAAAGCTTGTAGCATAAAATGCGATCATGCAAACGAGTATCCACACCAGCAGAAATCCGCTGCCAGGCATTGTGTGAATGATATTCATAATCAGCTCATAAAGATCTCCGCTCGCCTCATATTGTGCAATGAAATCCTGAGCACCTGCAGACTGAAGACCAAGGCTGTAATTTCCAAGCACAACAAACGAACTTATGGTGGAACCGACACCAAAGATATATCCGCCCATAATGGTTTGTTTGACGGTTCTGCCTCTTGAAATATTACCAATAAAGAACGGCGCTGCAATGCACCATACCATCCAGTAAGCCCAATAGTATATCGTCCAATCTTGCGGGAAGTTGTTCGTGCGTCCGGGATCTGCATAAGTGCTGAGCCCTATGAAATTCTGGACCATCTTTCCCAATGATTCAATACCGTTCTCTATGATAAACCGTCCCTGTCCACCGATAAGTAGGAACACTATTTGCAGGCCGAAGAACAGGTAAATACAAAGCTTTGCAAGGAAGCTAATGCCCTTGAACCCATGTAAAACAGCATAGGTATAAACAGCACATGTAATCAACAGGATGATTATAGTTACAGCAGTACGGGAAAGCGCAACTCCAAACAACGTTACGATTATTTCTGCCATCAGTGGTGTTGCAACAGAGAACGTAGTAGCCGTACCGGCAAGCAGCGCAAATAACGCAAATAAATCTATGATACGACCAAGCAAACCGTGAGCATTTTTCTCACCAATAACAGGAAGGCAAGCCTCGGAATAACGCTGCTTATCACGCTTTCTACAATGCAGCATAAAGCCAAAAGCAACCGCAAGAACAAGATAGAAGGACCAGGGAATAAAACTCCAATGAAATAGCGGGAATACGCCAGCCCATTCGGTAATGCTGCCGCCCATCTCTGCTATGTGAGGATTCGTAGCATACATTACCCACTCAGCAAAGCTGTAGAACAGAATGTCTGCTGCCAGTCCACAGGTAAACATCATGCTGCCCCATGTGAAGAAGTTATATTTGGGTTTCTCATTCGGTTCACCAAGAACGATGTCGCCATACTTTGAGAACGATAAAAACACGGAAATAATAAGTACTCCGAGTCCGATTATCAAATAGTATGATCCTAATGTGTCTCCGAAAAAGAAACGGACCTGAGAGATCACATCATTAGCCTGTTCAGGATAAATAAAAAGATACGTTGCGAGTCCCATTATCAATATGAACGGGACAAGTGTTATCATCCAGTCGATCCTGCTCTTTTCGGATGTTGTTATTTGAGTCTTTCCCATGATAGAAATACTCCCTCCTAAAATATTCTATGATTGCTTTTGGATAATTCCTGTACTGTACAAATACCTGTAACGCCCTGTTGGAGCGCTAAATTCAAAGCCTATCGCCTCAGCGTTATCACTTTTCACGGTGTTAATTTGAATGATTTCACGTTCTGCGATTCGCAGTTTTTCTGCAATTTCCTTCAGTATAGTTGACCTGGTATCATTGACATATGATGGATCAAACTCACGTAAATCGTCTATAGTATCAAATTCATGTATTATACCCGGTTCATATCTCCTGATCTTCATTTTCAGCACATCAAGATGCGCCATAAAGATCTTTTCCCAAAGCTTATCCGCAGTTTCCGGTAAGTTATACTCTTGCTCAAGTATCTTTAGGAACGCGTCCGAAAACTGTTTGCTCCAAAAAGTGTGACCCAACATGTACCAAGAGTTCTGTCCACCAATAGTAACCGAATCAATATATCCGTTATCGTCCTCTGTCATGCACCATTCTGAAGTATGACCATTTGCGTATTCAGCCGCATAATAGGCTGCGTCTACTTCAGGTTCAAAAGGGTTCTTACTAAAGTAATTATCTGAAGAACAGATATAACTGTTACGCAAAACACCTCTTACAGCCCAAATGCTCCCGTTATTATTTCTGGCTAAGTAATCCGAATTATGAATAAGTTTGACTCCGTATTTACCAACTAAATAGTCAAACTGTTCTGCTTTATAGCCAGTTACAATATAGATCTCCGATATTGAAGCAGCCTTTATCTGCTCTATCTGTCGTTCGATAAGCACATCGCCTTTGACAACAGTCAAGGCCTTATGCCGTTCAAATGACAGCGGTGCAAAACGGCTGCTCGTACCAGCTGCCATAATAATTGCGTTATCAACCTTCATATATGTTATTGCTTCTGCTCAGTAATCAGTTCTTGAGCATATTTGTAGAAGTCCTTAGCATAACGATATTGACGAAGTGAATACTCACCAAACTCTACACCGAGCTTGCGCTTGTATTCACACCAATTGGACCAAAGCAGCCCGCACATTGAGATATAACAGTAGATTTTCGCTCTAGTCTCTCTGTCGCATTTCCCGCCAAAGTAGATGTCAATCAGTTGGTCACACTTCGACTTGTCATAAAGACTGTAAATGCAGAACATTGCAATATCAACATGCGGATCTTGCATTCCGGAATACTCCCAGTCTGTAAGCTGAAGACCTTCACCTTGTCCTGTTTGATAAAACAGGAAATTATCAGGTACCGCATCTATGTGCGTAAGGCACCAATCTTTTTCCAACCCATCAACGAAGTCTTGCAATGAGAACACTTTACCCTTGGTCTTCAGATAATCACGATAGATAGATGAATCGTCTTCCCACAAACTCTCATAAAACTCGATCTGTCCAAAGATGTCGAAAGTGTGTGGAACCTGTAATCTCATCTCATGAAAGCCCTTCAGTTTTCTCATGCATTTTTCGAGATCCGCAACGCTCTCGGAATCACATACACGTACACCTTCGAGGAACTTGGTGATCTTATACCCGTTATCGGGGTTGATATATACTGGGTCATCACATAACCCCAAACCGCTTATAGTCCTGAACACTTCCGCTTCTTGCTTGCGATTAATCAGTTGATCAGTACCCTCACCGGGAATACGCATAATGTACTTGTCATCTTTTACGCTAAAAAGAAATGAACGATTTGTCATTCCTTTCTTCAGCACACTGATGTCAACGATCTCATTCGCTTGACATTTCAGAACTGATGCAATCGTATCTATAGCGTCAGATTTTAAGTGATTCGAATCAGAATCAAGATCCCTCAGTTGTTCATATGTATTAATTTCAACTACATCTGAGGCATGAACCACTTTGGCTTGAAGAATCATTCGATCCTTTTTATATAGTGTTTCTTCCCAAAAGCAATTCGCATGATCGTCATCATCCATCGCTTTTAGCCGCTCACGGACCAAAGTTGCTTCCGGTTCAACAAGATATGTAATACCTAACATACCGTTTCCGACATCCTTATCAGAGACCTTTACCAGTTCCATTTTGCGATTGACGCGAACTGAAGAATCTTCGTCTATAAGATCACCGACCATGTACCAAGAATACAACTCTGTATCGCTAAACGGATTATTATCACACCAGATATCACAAGGAACTATATAAGTGTTATGTATACGATCAGCAACTAGTGCGAGACTATGAAGATTGTTTTTACTGGCATATTCTTCATTTACAACTAGATCTACACCATATTCGTCAATAAGATATTCAAAATGATCCTTCATAAAGCCGACAACGACCGTTATATCTGTAATTCCTACAGAATGAAGCTGCAGAATAAGCCTGTCGATCAATCTCTCCCCATTTACTTCAAGTAAAGCTTTAGGTGTGGAAAGATTAATAGGCACCATTCGCATTCCAAAACCAGCTGCAAGAATGATTGCATTCTGAGGCCGTTTTGACATTACTTCATCTACTGATTTTTTCGTTAATTGAACTTGTTCGGTCAAATATCCTTCGGTAATAAGATGTTTTATTGATCTATTAATTACACCAAGAGAATGACCAGAAACAACAGATAAAACTCTCTGATTTTCATATGGCCAATTCAATAATATTTTCAGAACATCAAGTTCTTGTAAGTTCATGAACGCAAATCTCCTGCAATCTTGTGAACGAGTCATTGATGAATGATAAAACAAAAAAAAACTGCTGTCAATACAGATGTTATCAACAGCAGTACATTATTATGAAAAAACTTAGTACCTTACCCTTCCAGCTGAAACTGCCTTCAAATGAACGCCGTATGGGCTCTTTCCGTAAGCGGCGGCGCTGGCAAGGAGCTCGTCACGGTCGATCCAGCCATTGACGTAGGCAATCTCTTCGGGAGCCGAGATGGTTATGCCCTGGCGCTTTTCGAGAGTCTGCACGAACTCAGCAGCATCAAGTAGGCTGTCCATGGTGCCAGTGTCGAGCCAGGCAAAACCACGACCAAGAAGCTGCACGTCGAGCAGACCGTCGTTCAGATACATCTCGTTAAGAGTTGTGATCTCAAGCTCTCCTCGGGCGGAAGGCTTGACCTGTTTCGCGCGGTCAGAGACTCCTGCCGGGTAGAAATAAATACCCGTAACTGCGTAATTCGATTTCGGATGCTTGGGCTTTTCTTCGATACTAGTCGCGTGGCCGTCTTTATCAAAAGCAACAACACCAAAGCGTTCAGGGTCAGCTACATAATAACCGAATACCGTCGCACGGCCGCCTTCCTCAGCATTTGCGACCGCAGCCTTAAGTATCTTGCCGAAACCATGGCCGTAAAAGATATTGTCGCCGAGTATCATCGCGCCGGCCTCGCCCGCAAGGAACTCATCGCCAAGTATGAATGCCTGAGCAAGTCCGTCAGGGCTGGGCTGCACCTTGTATGAAAGCGATATGCCGAACTGCGAGCCGTCGCCGAGCAGAGTCTCGAAGCGCAGTGTGTCTTCGGGAGTCGAAATGATAAGTATCTCGCGTATCCCGGAGAGCATCATGGTGCTGAGCGGGTAATAGATCATCGGTTTGTCGTAGATAGGCAGGAGCTGCTTCGACGTGACCTTCGTGAGCGGATACAGTCTGGTGCCGGAACCCCCGGCGAGAATTATACCTTTCATGGTTGTCTCCTTATTAGAAGTGGAAAGTGTCTTTTATGCCAAGCCATTTCTGATCTTTGTCGCTCAGATTTAGCGAAGTACCATCTGCAAGCGTATACCCGAAAGCCGAAGCACTGCCGTTATAGGAACCTGTGACCTCAGGCCATTCAATGCCTATCTCAGGGTCGTTCCATGCCATGCCGCCTTCGTCATTGGGATGATAGAAGTCGTCGCACTTGTAGCAGAACTCAGCGATATCAGAAAGCACGAGGAACCCGTGTGCAAAGCCACGGGGAATCAGGAACTGCACTTTATTCTCTTCAGAAAGTATCTCGCCATGCCACTTGCCGTAAGTCGCGGAACCCGCACGAAGATCAACTGCTACATCAAATACAGTGCCTTTGATTACCCTCACTAACTTAGTCTGCGGAAACTGCTTCTGAAAATGCAGGCCTCTCAAAACACCCTTGCTGCTGCAGCTCTGGTTATCCTGGACGAACAAGATATCCAGACCTGCCTCGCGCATATCATTGGCGTTGTAAGTCTCCATGAAATAACCGCGGCTGTCGCCATGAACAGCGGGCTTTAAAACACAAAGACCATCTATACCGTCTACGTTGTAATCAACAGTTATCTGACCCATTACAGTGCCTCTATATCGATCTCTTTAAGGTAACGGGCGACAGCATCCTGCCACACTGGCAGAGGCTTAAAGCCTGCGTCTACAAGTTTGCTTTTGTCAAGCCTGCTGTTGAAAGGTCTTGCAGCTTTGGAAAGACCGTATTCTTCTGTGGTTACAGGAATAACTTTTGTCTTGTAACCTGCCTGTTTATATATCTCGCAGGTAAAGTCATACCAACTGATATAGCCACCTTCGTTAGTTGCGTGATAGTAACCGTACTTTTCGGTTTCGACCATATCTATGAGGAGCCTTGCTAAATCAAACATATAGGTCGGCGTACCAATCTGATCATTTACCACACGTACCTCATCATGAGTCTTGCCGACCTTAAGCATGGTCTTAATGAAGTTGTTGCCGTTCTTACCAAAAGCCCAGGCTATACGCACGATGAAATACTTTTCAAGTATTCTGCTTACAGCAAGCTCCCCCTCGAGCTTGGTTTGTCCATATACATTAAGAGGCTTATAGTCCTTGCAATCAGGCTTCCACGGCTCTGTGCCCTGACCATCGAAGATATAGTCTGTGGAAATGTATACCATCTTCGCATTTATCTTCTTGCAGGCTTCTGCAATATTCTTAGTACCACCTGCATTTACCGCGCGAACCTTCGAGACCTTATCGTCGTCCTCAGCCATATCGACCGCAGTCCAGGCAGCACAATGGATAACAACATCGGGATGAAACTCAGTAAGGGCCTGATCTACCGCTGACGCATCAGTAATATCAAGCTGCACATATGGCATTGTTGTTACAGCAGAACCATCCTGAACTCCGGAATATACCGGAGCAACATCTGTCCCAACGCCTTCATATCCGCGCCTTGCAAGCTCATTCATCGCATCGTGACCAAGCTGGCCGCCGACGCCTGTTACAAAAACTCTCATTTTTTCTCCTTATTACAATCAATTTCCTTCTGCTTTCAGCTAAAACAATAGAAACAATTCCAAAGTCATATTATACACGCTTTATCCGATTTACTACTAAACTAATCAATTCAATAAAATATGACTCTTTGCTCAAATATAATAATAAAGAATATAAAGCGAAAAAGAAAAAACCTCTCACAATCAATGAAACAATTGGATTCAAAATGAGTAAGGTGCTCGTAAAGATAATAAACAATGCAGGAACTATTGCAGCAAGAAAAGCTTTGATTATAGTTTTAGGCTGAATATTTTTTTGTATATCGGCTTTTGCATAATAAAGTTGAATTGACATCTGAGATAATTCTGCAAACAGAGTGGCAATCGCTGCGCCAACACAACCCAAAGAAGGCATTAGCGCCACATTCAATACTACATCTATTCCCGCACCTACCACAACGGCTCGCATAAAGCACGAATCCTTCCCTTGAGGTATCAAAACTTGATTTCCAGTTACATTGGAAAAACCGGAGATTATCAAAATTGGCATAAGAATTTGCATGCATCCAATGGCATCAGAATAATCCTTTCCACCCAGAATATATATAACATCCGAAGCCTCTATTATAAAAAAAATGGATAAAGGTATAGTTATAAGAAATATGAACGATACTGATTTTTTCAACGTTTTATAATATGCTTCATAATTTTGGTTACTAAAATAATTTGACAATCTTGGCAACAAAACAGCACTAATGGCATTTACGGCCGCCAACAATAACCATCTTGATTTTGAAGCAACACTATATAGTCCAACATCTCTATCACCATTAATAAATCCAAGCATAACGGTATCAAGATTAGTATATACACTTACTGCTAAAATTGAAGCAAACAAAAGCAACATAGGCTTAAAGTGCTTTTTGAATTCTAAAGAACTATCTATTTTTATCCGTGTAAATTTTGTGGAATATAAAAGATTGCACAAATATGCTCCAATCATGGAAAAAGCAGTGATCCCAGCATATACAGGATAGTCTTCTCTACTTTTAACAAAAGAAAAAACAAGAAAAACAGAAACTGCTTTGAATATAATAGTTCGTTTTGTTATATACTCATATTGTTCAAGGCCTGAATAAAACCAGCTCAGGCCAAATGGAGTGGAAAGAATAATAGCAATATTAATTACAAAAAGAACCGGTTCAGTAGCAAATTTATCAACAAAAAAGAATGAACCAAATAGAAAAACAACTACAATCAAGGTAATAATGAGATTGAGGATCAACAGTTCTGAAGTCACTTTACTCAATCTTTTTTCATCATCTCTTGCGTTTGCAACAGCACGTATACCATATGTAGAAATCCCTAATGAACCAACCATTACAGCATAGTTTGATATAGACGTAAAGAAAGAGACTTTACCCATACCAGTCGTCGATAATACTCGCGCTACATACGGATAGGTAATTAGTGGAAAAACTAAATTTATAATTGTATAGATAACATTTAATAATGCATTCTTCTTAATTGAATTCTGAGTCATGCTCATTACCTGAAATACGACATTATTTTATTATATAATAACAAGATGGTGTTTCCCTTTTTCCTTTTTCCACAAATTAACATGTCATTAATTCATTATATTGTCAAATAAATAATAATATACGTTTCAGTAAATAGACAAAGAAACTATACAGATGCGCCAAGGGATATAATAATGCCAGGTGATGTATATCAAGGAATTTATATAATTCATCAACAAATAGCATTCCAAACTTATATGACAAATCTATAAACATATTTGGCTTTGATTGATTTATTATCCTTCCGCCAAAATTCTCTTTTGATAGCGAATACGAATTATTAACTATTTTCCATATCCTCGGCGTACAAAAACACTGACGTAATATGGACGACTTAATTACAAAACCATAAATATCTGATAATCTCCATGGACTGTTATTAACTATATCAATCATATCACTTATTGATGAAACTAATCCTTGTTGATATTTGCATATATACTCATACAATCTTAATTCATCTATGCTATTATCAATAATAGGTTCTACGCCCCCATTAGCATTCCTCTGATAACCAATAACGGGGCCATGATCAGCAGAAAAAATCTTCTCATAAAAAATGCAACCTCTTTCCAAAACTTTAAACTCTTTATTCTTACCGTCTGCATCCGAAAAGAGCAATCCCTTTTTATCCTTTACAACTGTATCTGAATACTGGTTAGCCCGTAATCCTAAATAATAACCATTAATTGAATACTTTGCAGGAATTACTACTCTTAAGCAATCCTGAATAGTTCCCTTCCAACCAATATCTACTATAGCAATTCTATTATCATCGTCACCAAACCCAAATGAGCTAAAGTATTCCAGAAAAAGATCCTTTTGGGTTTCTCGTATTTCATCATACTGACTAATAAAGCATTCCGTCCTCCTTAATTGTTGCAATATATCACTTTGAGAATCAATTGCTATATCAATCTGAACTCCCATCTCATTGGCAATATCTACAATCTGCTGACGCGAAAACCCAATAGAATTCAAAAAATCATTTAATGTAATATGTGAGAACTGCCTAAACACCAAATTAAAATCTTCTTCATCAAGGTCTTTTAGTGCCGGAGATAATATTGATCGTCTAGAAATATAAAAATATCTAGTATCTATGAGAGTATCACCCCAACAGTTAATTTGGTAAATATCAAATAATCTTTTGATTAATTGTCCTTCTCTCGAACAGAATAAAACTTTAGTATAATTATTCTTTATTAATGTCTCGTATAAATTATCAATAAAGTATAGTATTTCACAAGAATACGAATGCAATGAATCATCTATTGGCTTTCTGAGAAGTATTTTCTTTAAACTATTTTCCAACTCTTTTAAATTACTTTTACTATTAGCATTTTGGGAGTTATATGGACGATAGTTCGTTTTTATACCTATGCTATTGGGTATTATTAAATCCGAATTTCGATTATCCCCATTCATAATAAGATCTGAAGGGTAAATGCGCAAATCTTTCAATACGTGATAATACAGACTCCCAGTACTTTTTCTCTTTCCGATATCACTAGATACAAACACTTTAATAAAAAGCTCATCAAGTTGTTTTTCCTTTAAAATACACTTGAAGAAATCCTGTCCTAAGTAAAAATCACTAATTATTACTATACTAAGCCCCTTAGTTTTCAATGCTTTTATATAATTAACACAGTCCTCATCAAATGAAATGTGTTTTTTCTCTATATTGATCTCTTCATTAATACAAAAAGTAAAAAAATCATCAAAAGAAACAACACTTGTTATATCTAAAGAAACATATAATCGTCTTATTAGTTCTTTATAATCTATCTCCTCGACAATATCTTCCCTTTTTACTCTCCCAGATTGTTTCCTGTTGTTGAGTATTGTTTCTGAATCAATTTGAAAACGCAAAAATCTGGACACTTTTTTTGCCCATTCATATAAAATAACTTCAGGTGCACAGTTTCTATGTACTATGGTATCAAAAAAATCAAAGCCATAAACCAAATTACTGCTCATATAGGCCCCTTAACACATGCCGACCGATGTAGATTTCACAATCATCAACTCAAAACAACAAACAACCATTTCATAATCAATCATAAAAAATTATATCAACTATTTTATGATGGTCTCGATCTTTCTCTTCAGGCAAATTCATATAATCCAAACCGTAATCCGCTTGAAGAACTTGATCGGGATGTCTAGGACATGGAACGGTTATTCCTTCAAACTGTATAGTACTCAGCGGGAAAACATCTTCAGTTTTATATATAAAACCAGAATCTCCTGTTTCGTATCCAAGTCCTATTGTATCTTTCCCTTGGGAGAAGCTTATTAGTTTTAATAACGGAATCAAACATTTTTCTGCAAAATGAAAAACAACCTCGGTAAAAAAAACACTTCTCCCGAGAAAGAACTTTTCATTCAGTCCATAAGTTTTTCCAATAAGCTTTTGCCCAAATTTCAAAACGCCGAATTGATACGGGAATAAATCTATTTGCACCCCTCTATATTTTCTTTGTTTATGTTGATACTGATCTCTAATGTATTCAGATCGCAAATCTCTTAATACACTATAATACCTAACAAATCCTCTATCTATCTTGTGACATTGAACAACATACGGATAACGTTCGCGGTTTATTATGGATCTGAGTCTTTTCAAATCTTTGGGGTTTATATATACATCCAAATCATCATCCCAAGGGATAAATCCCCCATGCCTAACTGCACCGAGCAAAGTACCAAACGCAATAAAATACGTAATGTTATTTTGCTTACACAATTTATCCAAAAAAGCTAACATCTCTAACATTCGAAGCTGTGTTTTTCTAAGAGTACTTCCCTCATAATTATACTTTTTTTTCAAATCAGCTTCCGTTTCGCCGGTATTATACACTCTGCCATTCATCTCTTTTAACACTCTGTCAAAACTAATGTTTACTTAACTGCTTATCTTCTACTAACAAACTCATCAACACCTGCTTTATAGCAATGCACTAACTCCTGAAATGAATACTCTTTTCCTCTTTTTCTGTAAGCCTGAACGTATATCCCAATCCTGCTAAGCAACGGAAAATTCGCTGCTAATAAGGCACCTTTATCTTTAAAGTACTTCTCATCATACCCACTAAACCAGGTTGAAGAATCCTGTTTCATAGTTGAGATAATCGTTGGAGATTTATATACTTTCAATCCCGCTTTTAGGCAATCTTGAATAAAAGTCACATCCTCTCCAGCAATATATCTTGCGCCACCACCAAAAAGCAGTGAAAATGTTATATTATTATATAATAGCTTTTCCCTTCTAGCTGTTATTCTAGCACCACCAAACCTAACACCTTCAAACCGGTTTACTCTTCCGAAAGTCTTAACTTGATAGGGCATTCGCTCTTTGTTTAAACAATTATTTGAAAAAAGAATCACATCCGCTTCTGGATGTTTTCTATATTCATCTACTACATCTTCGACATAAGTATCAGTTAAACACATGTCATCATCCGCAAACTGGACAATTTCCGCAGTTGACCTCATCAATCCGCTGTTTCTGCTTAGTCCAATACCTCTTTCATTAAATTCATACCATTTTATAACTGATTCACCGATTAATGTTTCATGGTATGAAAACTGATTAGATTGGTTAATTATAATGGCATCGGAGTGGATATTCATTCGTTGTATCAAGCCATCGTCATGTTGATTCATTGTAGATACAATTAACTGATATGTCATAATATAGTCCCTTTAATCATTCCCCAGCAATATTTCTAATTTTTTAGTTATGGTTTTATTCAGGGTATCATGCTTTAGTTTTCTGCAAAACACCAATTTTAATCTCGCAATTATTGAGTCCTTTGCATCTATTACTACGCCGCACGTTTTCCTGTTATTAATTGGTATATAGGCCATATATGTATTCAAAATACTTTCTGCTTGGTCATACATACTAATTCGTTTTTTTTGAATTATCTCCTTTATTCTTCCTTGAATCACCTTTCGATAACTTTGTTTTGCAGAGACCATTCCAAATACATTATTATCATGCATTCTATATCTCATAGAAGGTTTATTATCGTATATTATTGTCCCTCCAACCAAAGCGCATAAACATGTGATTAATGAATCATGCATAATAAAAACGTCTGGCAAATCGTTTTCTTGAATAATCTGTGCTAATTCTTTGTTTAGGATAGAAGTGCATCCTTGCGCACAACTCGCCAAACAAAGAATTGATTCTAGGGTATACGATGGGTTACATCTATGTGTATTTCTTCCTATTTTGTTCATATGTGAATCTACCAATTCACAATTAGTACAATACATTGCAGGCCCTTGAATACTGCCAATTGCATCTATTCCATTTTGCAACTTATCTGCATTCCATATATCATCCTGATCCGCAAATGCATAATAATCATATCCATTGTTTTCTTTTAGAAGAGTCATAAACCCTAATGCAGCGCCTACATTATCCCCTGCCACAAAACGGAGCGATCCCTCTTCCTCATATTTTGAAAGGATTTCTAAAGTTCCATCGGTAGATCCATCATCTCGAACTAATAAGCAAAGCTCACATTCTGTTTGCTGTAAAAGAATACTATCGATTTGCTCTTTAAGGAATCGTTCACCGTTATATGTCGACATTAAAACCGCAATGCTTTTCATACAATATCATTCCTTTTATAAATTCAGTTATATCTTAATCGCCCGTTATCATTTGAATTTGGCTCTGAAAACAAATGGCCATATTCAAAAAGAAGCATTCCAATTACAATGTAGGGAATACGTGGCGTATTCGTCAAAATGAGATTGATACAAGAGAATAATAAGAAAAACCAAAGGAGTTTTGTAAACAAATTATAGTAAGTAGGAACGGATTCTTTGCTTCGTATTATTAGCTTAAACCCTTCTACAAACCACATTATTAACCATATCAAGCCTATAACACCATGCGTAAACATTAGACCTATTACACCAACATCACTTACATAATAGCGACCAAAAGGGCCTGACACTATCGCATGTGTAGTGTATAAAGGATTCGCCGAAATGAATCCTGCTCCGAACAACCAATGATTTTTAAAATAGTTTAAGTAATAGCTAATCATTGAAAACCTTATTTGTATTCCATAATCGCTATCTACAAATGAATTTAATAAAGGAACGAAATCCGAAAAAAGAATAGTTAAAAGAATCACAATAACAGCAAACCCAAAAACTATCCGTACACTTTTTTTAATTCGATTATTTAACACTGGGATCATTACGAGAGTAGCTAAAAGGTATAAATCTAGACTCCTTGTTTTTATTATCCATACCAAATTAATTACCGTTAAACAAATGTTAATATAATGAATAAGCTTTTTCTTAATAGCAACATCTTTATCTAAGACAAAACAACACGACAATAAAAAGCTCGTTATTACCACGGTTTCGCCGATTGCAAACCTTGGTGTTCCATTTCTGAGTTTAGCAAAGACATTTAAATTCAAAACATCTACATTATGAAGGGCAAAACACATTTCAATTATTGATACGGCATTGCACATTAAACCAGCAATTAACAGAAAACGCAAAAAGGATACAAGGTCTTTTTTTGAAACAAACAACGGTTTATATGAAAAGTATACCAATAAAGGTACTATTGTATAGCAACTCTCTTTTAATATAACTGAAATAGGAAGATTGAATACCGATGCCTTTATAATCCCGGCGACCCACATAACACAAACTATAATATTAGCATATCGATAATAGCTTTTAGTTATCTTTATACCAAACAAAAAAAAAGCAAATATGGAGATAAATAATGATGATAAAACCATAAAATCATATGTATATATATTTGAAAACAAATAGTTTGTCCCAAAAAAAGAAGTTATACAACATATCAATGCGAAGAAGAGAACACTTTTTTTATTTATTGTAATTTTATATTCCATTCAAAAATACCTTCACATTTATTTGCACATAGCAAACAATTTCATGGTAGAAACGCTATAGCTCAAATTTACGATTGGTCTATTTTCTATAATACGCGTATGAGCTTTGCCGGAACGCCTGCGTACAAACAATTTGGCTCTATGCTTTTGGTGACAACAGAACCGGCAGCTATAATACTACCATGACCGACCTTAACGCCCTGTAAAATAGTGACGTTTGCTCCAATCCACACTCCATCTTCAACTATTATGTCACTTACGGTTCCAGCTCCTGCACGCTGTTCTTCTGAGCCAATTTCGTGGGAATTTGTAATAAATTTTGTTCCCATACCAACTTGAACATTGTTCCCAATTGTTATCTGAGAATCATCCTGTTGACCTGTATAAAACCCATCAAAATGGTTTATTAAACAACCGCTTCCTATATGAACCCTTGACGGATGTTCAAAAAAAACATGCTTTTTCATTCTAATATGCTTGTCTGGGGTTATCCCCGCCAAATAACACATCAAACCCCGTATTCTCTCTGGCGGCGTTATTCCTTTTACAAATAGTTGTGCCAATTTCATATTAATTCCCGGTCTTTCATATTTACGCAATAATACATTATACAAGCAGCAATCAACTAATCATTGCATTTATTATTCTATGAAAACCTTATGTCTTCATTATTGCTATGGTTCTCTTCAAACCACTTCGGATGTCATATTTTGCTCTCCAACCAAGACCATTAAGCTTTTTACCATTCAATCTCGCTTTTGTCACAACACTATAGCCTGCGGACTCAACATCATCAGGAAGATCGAAAATGACTCTCTGATTTGCTATTTCAGCAATAATCGATGCCAAATCCTTAAGCATTATATCTGATCCTTCATCCGAAATATTATAAGCTTCTCCACTTTTACCCTTAAGCAATACATGCAATAGTCCACTTACAGCATCCGCAACATATGTATAACTATAATACTGTCTACCTGAAGACTTTAAGATAATATCTTCACCAACAATACCTTTTTTGATAAACTGACTTATTGCTTTTGTATCACTCATTAGCATTGTCGGGCCATATGAACGTGTTAATCGAGGTATAACAACATCTAACCCCTTTTGTGCTTTATATGCTTGACAAAGGGATTCCCCACACCTCTTACTCTCAGGGTAACCAGCTCTCATTGTGTTACAATTAATATAACCACAATAATCTTCATTAAAGAGTTCAACGTCTCCTCGATTCTCGCCATATATTTCATTAGAACTGGCAAAAGCAAATCTTGTAGTATTATGATTAACAGCAAAATCAAGCATGTTCTTTACACCGATTATATTGGTTGTAATAGTTCCAATTGGATCAGTGGAATACTGCATTGGATGGGTATTGGACGCCATATGAAGAACATAGTTAATTGTTCCTAAATCATTTCTTACTAATGGGTTCTTGATGTCATATGGGATGAATTGAAGAAAAGAATTGGTGTTCCATTTTAAAAACCTAATGATCGCTTTTTGCGAATCCCTGCTTAATGCATAAACAGTACAATTAAGATTCTCAATCTCGTTTTTTCGCATAAGAACATCTACGAGAAACGATCCAACTAACCCTGTTGCGCCTGAAATAAGAATACTACTATTCTGTAGTTTTTCCCAAGGAAGGGCAAGCTTTGCAACATAATTTAAATCTTCTTTGTACAACTCGTTATCGTATAAGTCCATTAAAAACCTCTTACTTCAACCAATTATCTTTATCCGACTTTAGATATGCTTTAAACATTTCAAGATCATCTTTTGTTGTAAGTTTTATGTTCTTGTCTGATCCCGCCGCAAAAAAAAGACGTTCACCAAGCTCAACCATCATTGTGTTTGTATAAGCAGAACCATAGATACCTATACCTTTCTCAAAAGCTTCATGGTATCCCCAGTCAAGTTTCCCGAATTTATATGCCTGCGGTGTAGACACACGTCGAAGGGTTTCGCGAGGAATATACTTTATTGTACTTATGTCATCATCCAAGACAAAAATCTGTTCATTATACGGCAGTGATGTAACTGCATTTCCATACTTCTGTGCCTTTAAAATCACATCTGTCAAAACAGTTTCATCCACAAGCGGGCGAATTCCATCATGAATTATTACAATATCATCATCAGAGCACTTGCCTTCAAGATTAAAGACTCCATTTCGAATAGATTCCTGACCCGTTGCGCCACCTGATACGATCCACTTTAGCTTATCAATTCCAAACTGTTTTGCATAAGCCCAAACCACATCATGCCATCCATCAATACATACTACTTCAATAGCATCAATCTGAGGATGTTTTTGGAATCCTTCTAGAGTATAAATAAGGACAGGCTTATCATATACATTGATAAACTGCTTTGGAATATCCTGCCCCATTCTATGCCCTGATCCACCGGCTATGATTATTGCTGTTGTCATTATTTATTCTCCCAAATATTCCTACATTTCAGAATCGTCACATTATGAGCAACTCTATCCTTCTCAGGAGGTAATTGCATATAATCACCATATAACGTCTTTAATATTGCGTCGCTATTTTCAGGGATGTTAACTTCTTGCCCCTCAAACTTACCTTTTATCGGCAGTCCAAACCATTCTCGCTTAACCACTTCTTTTTCTCTATAACGTCCCAGCATGTTACCACACCATTCACACTTGTCAAAATCGGACTTCCGCAGTATTCGCTCTAAAGCGTTTATTGTTTTATTAGTATCGATAAATTTCCCGACGGGGACAATTTTACAAAACGCTATTATCAACCTTTCAGATTTAGGCCTGCTTCTGTTAGCATCTACTTGAGTACTTATATTTGCAATCTGTACGAGATATCTATGATAAAGGATGTTTTTCACTCTTAGCCATCTTAAAATTTTATTCTGAGGAAGCCCATCTAATGGAAACACATCAATCCATATATGAGCCTTCCTTGGTTGTTCTGCGAGATGTATTTCGATCTCTGACTTTAAATCTATAAACTGGCTCATTGCAAAATGCCAATTTGGATCAGTATATCTATTACAAATTCCAAACCCCTCTGGCATTTCTGTTGTTAGCAATTTGTGAAAACGATCAAAGTCACTCCGCGGCATCCCAATATCAATATCATCATCCCAAGGAATAAAGCCTTTGTGCCGCAATACCCCTATTAATGCGCCGCCTGTAAAGTAGTACCGAAGGCCATGAGTCTCACAAAAATCAATAAACACATTTAGTGTATATAATGTTAACTCTTGAACTTTTTTGTTTGTATCATCTGCTGCGCCCATTAGACCCGATTCCTCCACAGCCTTTTATACTCATTGCCAATGAACTTCCAACTATAGGCATTTTTAATTCTTCCCTTAGCCATTAGTCCAAAGTTGACTCGTTCGTCTTCGTCCATTCCATCTGTTTTTTCAATAAGCCTTGTTAATTCGCCCTCTTGTTTGCTCCAATACAAAGCACTATCAACACCGACTTCTTTATTGAACCCAACATCAAAAAGGAGATTTAAATTTGTACTTCCAAGAGCTTCAAGTAAACTAGGATTCGTCCCACCTACCTCATGTCCATGGAAATAGCCATAGGCGCATTCTCTAATTTTTTTCAGGAGTTCTTTGTCATAGACTGTACCGACGAACTTGATTCGAGGGTCGGATTTGAAATGCAGCTTTTCTTCAAGTTCAGCCAGAAACTTTTCGTTCACATTTGTTATCAATGCAAAATCTTTCTTTGTATTACTTTGCATGAATTCCCTGATCATTGTTTCGTAATTGTTCTCTGGCACAAAACGTCCAACAACCAAATAGTACTGATCAATCTCCAGCCCCTTATCCTTCAACCATGAGGTAAACTTCGGATTGTCATCTGAAAGGGTGCTGGGTTCAACGTCTGCGCCATATGAAATATACGTGGTGTTCTGTACCCCGTACTCTTCCTGTATATATTTTTCTATGGTCAGCGAATCACAGATTACCAGGTCTGCGCATCCAACCATCTGTTTCTCCGACCATTTCCAATACTTTCGTACCGGAAGAGGCCATTTAGCCCTTTTCCATTCGTGACCATCCGGGTTAAGGTAATACTTGCCGCCTATTGCTTTGATCTGCTTGACAAGACCATTAATAAATAGGCCGATTCGGCAAGTTAAAATGTAGAAAATGGGATGCTCTATGTGATGCTCTTTGCAGTATGAAATGCTGTATTTTACTGCAGCTCTATCGTAATAGATCGCTACAGCCGGACCGATGTTAGGGCAAGGTATTTTAAACACATGCGCGTTTTTATATGTAAACTCCGCAACTGAGCCGTCACTGTTAGTCTTGGTTACAGTAACACCTGACAGCTTTGTTTCGTCCATATATCCGTCGCCATTAGCCTTGCATGCAACATGATACTTGATCAATGGCTCATGTTCATGTTCACCGATCAGCCGATCGACAAAGGTCTCATATCCGCCATATTGACCGATGGATTTTGATCCAATTATGAAGATGTGTTGTACGTTGTTTGTATCAAGCATATATTTGTATTTATTGAATAATGTCACCTAAAGGTATTGCAACTTTTTATATAACAAGCTGAAACAGTAGCTTGCTTTTCCCGTAGGCTTCACCAAGCGGCTGCGTTATCGCACTCGCCTGGGATGCCTTGCGGCAGGGTATGTGATGCAGGGGGCCGCCAGAGTGCCTGTGCTTCGGTGGGGGCCGGGCTGCAGTAGTGTGCTGTCAGACGGGGGCTGCAGGAAGTACCAAAAGTTTGATTCCATTCCAAAAACAACACGCCGGGTAAAAAGCTGTTAAGCCTTGAAAAATGAGCCTTTTCCACGACCCGTCTTAAGCAATCTATTATAACGTAAATATGCTCCGAGTACAATGTACACGGAGCATAATATGTTCAATTATTTACATGCAATTTGAACAGAGAGCCTGTCAGTCTATGCCTCTTCGATATCCGTGACCTCGATATCGTTTGAGGCCTGCCAGGCTTTATAAGCCTTGACGTCAGGTTCCACGAACTTGAGAGCGAGGCCGACGATCGCGACGTCATCAGCAATACCTATCACAGGGATATTGTCGGGGATCAGGTCTCTCTTTTTGACCAGATATATGAATGCGCCTACCATAGTGGCCAGTACCTTCGGCTGCACCTGGTACTCCTTTTTGATCCAGCTCTTTACCATTGAGATCATTACCGGAAGCCCGGACACGGTCTCTCCTATGGCCGGGATCTGCTTGAGCTTTGCCTCAAGATCGAGCAGGAGCTGATCCATCCTCGCGGGGTTATTGATAAAATCCGACGCTTCAGACGTCGCCTTGTCAAGAATACCTCTGTAATCCATTTTGTTACCTCCTCACCGATACATCATGTAAACAAAACCCCGAAACCGTTGAAGTTTCGGGGTTTTCTGTGGAGCTGTTACCCGGATTTGAACCGGGGACCTCATCCTTACCAATAACTGCTTATCGGTTGCCCCGAAGTGCGTGTCACCATTGTGGTTTCAGATCATCCCGAGTATACAAAAGAGGGCGCAGAACGTCAAGATTGACTACAAATTTGCCTTTAGCCAAACGTGACCAACACCAATGATATTTGCAACTAGTGTTGAAGAAGTATATAATTAATTGATTAAACATCCAAGAAGCTTTGTTAGCAGTGTCTCATAAGGAGAATCCATAAATGGCAACAAAGAAAACGACTACTATATTGATCATTGTTATCATTATTCTGGCGCTGGCCGGAGGGGCTTTGCTTTATCAGAATCATCTGTTAAGATCAGCCCCAGCTGAACCGGTTGCCGCAGAAGCGCCGGTGGAAGAGCCTGAAGATAATAGTGTTGTTCCTGCAGAAACCGCAGACACTGCGACAGAAATTGCGCAAGCTCAAGAAACCAGCGATTCCACACATGATAAAGCAGAACATCAGCGGATGGTAGAAGATATACTGAGGCAAGGAGTGTTTAATGATGATAAACAGGAAGAAGATTTTGGCAATCTGGACAGTTTAACTGAACTAATGGATGTCTTAGACCAGAATCCTGATATGGGAGATGCATGGTTAGCAGCAGGCTGTCCTAATGAAGGTGAAGAAAGTGACCTAGCATCATGGTCACAGTTCATTGAAAGTGTTGGAGAAAATCCATTAACTGGAGAGAAAGTAGAAAAATCTGAAGATACAACTAAGCCCGATACAAAACCTGATAATCAGCAGTCAGCTAATACAAATCCAGCACCAAGCAATCAGACAGAGGTTACGCCAGTACCTTCACAGGCAGAGATTGAAGAAGAACCACCTGCTCAGGTAGCACCTGAAACAGGAAATGACTTAGCATCAGCATTTGGTGGTGGCTGGGTAGAATCTGGGTCTGGTAAAGGTATTACAATAACTCCCGAAGAACAATTAGAGGCATTACAAAAATTGCAAGAAGAACTTGCAAATAGACCATAAGTAAAGTAGAAATATTTTAAAGCATCCTTTGAAAAATAAGGGTGCTTTTTATATTGCCCAGATATAAAATATATTGTAGTATTTAATTCAATCTATAACAGAGGTAGGTTACACTAATTCTACGTCGCTTGTCGCCGCGGGCGTTGTTGGTAATAAATGACATTTTGTGTAGTGGCTCCAGGCTTTTGTCTGGGACTTTTTTTATTCTGGGAATCACGCCACAGATCGTTGTTTTAGTTCGTAATCATTGCACCATTTTTAGTATACATTCATATTCCGCGTAATCATTGGTCCTAACGCTCTGATACGTTGTCATACCGAATGAATCATCGGTTTTCAACACGTAGACGTAGGGCTATTTTTTTTGAATCCTGTTTATAGACGTATCGGTATTACATGTCGAATCTTTTTTCTCGCGTTCACGTAAAGGAGGATTTGGCATGAGCGACATATCAAAAAAAAGAGACCCTCGTCCCAATAGTGATGCATCGAATGTTTCCATGATTGGCAAGCGTCTGAAAACAGCACGCTACAAATGTGGATACAGCCAGCAGTATGCGGCAGCACAACTCGGAATAACCCCAAGCAGGCTGTCTCAGATTGAAAGCGGCTGCAACTTCTCTGTAATCTATCTCGCGGAGCTATGCCAATTATACAGCGTAAGCGCCGACTTTATCCTCTTCGGAAAACCGCCGCGGGTGATTGCGTCGGAGGTCTACACCGCAGAAGTGCGGATATTGGCACTGCAAGTTGCCAAACAGGCGAAAGATCTTGCCGGCAAACTGGTTTAACATGATTCACACTCGGTTAAAGGGCACTAAAATCGGTGCCCTTATTCTATTTTATGATGATAGTAGAAAGGAGGTAATGACCATGACGATAATTGGTAGGGAGCATATCCAGTTTAAATCCCGCACAACGGGGGACACCATCTCTGGGTGGAACATTTATGCGACTTCGCCGATCGACCCTGCAAAGGGCGTTGGTGATCTCGCCGAAAAACTGTTCATGTCCGACGAGAAGTTTGCGCAGTTGGGGTTTGAAATGAAGCCGGGCACCGAGGTCGAATTTTTTTTTAACAGATTCGGGAAAGTTGCAACGGCAAAACTAATATCGGAATCAGAAATTGATTTCGAGTAGACGCGAAGCCTTGGTGAGGAAGCTGGTCGAGATCGTAAATGATCCCGGCCGGCCCCGCCCGCTAAGGTGCATCGGTACCCTACGCTATCCCCCGAGAGGAGTATCTGTAAAGGATGTTGATGACAAAACGGTTTTTGTGGAGCTTGCTTTAATTGGCCATGAGTACAAAGGTCGATTTAAGCCACAGAATCCACTAATCGTGGATAAACTGAAAATAAAGGATTGTTTCAATCGATCGCTGTTGCCGGAGTATCTAGTAGCAGCAATAGCAAGTAGCGATCACGTAATACAACTCACAATTGTAGAAAGGGGAAAACATGGATGACCGAATTAAAAACGGAATTGCAACTGCAGTTCAAACCGCCGGAAACTTTCTCCGAAAGAAATGGGAAGACGCAAATGCAAAGGCTCTTGATATACAGAGAGCTCAGGCAGACGCACAGCGAATCGAAGGCATGCTCGAAGTCTACCCAGTTGTCGGAGAAATGTTAGGGAAAGCAATCAATAACATCAACGCTGACATTAAACCTGTAAGCGATTTGTCGCAAATCGCCGTTGGGACACCGATTGGCAAAACGCACCGGGGGCTGTTTGTATGGAAGTTCCGCGCACATATGCGCAGGGGTGCATGTGATCCCGCAGCCTATGTAAACCGTGTTCTGCAAACTGAACTTGATGAGATTACAGCAATCTACGGATTTCCGCGGCTATGCGTGAAGATTCAGTTTGCAGCAGATGATATCGTTTGGATCGCTGTTGCATACTACAGCGACACCATCGCCAATGATTCCGGGGTTAAGATTTGATTTGAAAACATAAAAGGTTCCGTATAGTGAAAACACTTCTATCCATGAACGTATTCATTGGATACTGGCGAGGCGAAGGTCAATGGTGCCGAAGCGTAAGCGAAGGCGCCTGACCCGTCCGCCAATACTAATTATGAGGTCCAGAAGGTTAGTATTACCCTTCTGGACTCTTTTGTTCCATCTTTTTAGCATCATTAAAGCGAGGTTTAGCCGGGCAAAAAAAGCACAAGAAGAAACGCTGTATTCTAGTGTTGGAGGTACGAAATGAATACAGATGAAAGTAAAGCCAGAAAGTACCAATTGACTGTCAACAATCCATCTGACCATGGGTTGGACCACGACACATTGAAGCGGGTTATTGCTCAATTCAAGGGTCTCCAGTACTGGTGCTTGGCAGACGAAATCGGTCTGGAGACACAGACTCCGCATACGCATCTGTATCTGCATTTTCGGAGCCCAGTACGGTTTGCCCGAATCAAGAAGCTTCTTCCGGCAGCGCACATCGAGCAAGCGCTTGGAACTGCCGAAGAAAACAAGGCCTACGTCGGAAAAACCGGTAAATGGGCCGACGATCCGAAGGCCGACACCTCCGTAGGCGGAACATTTGAAGAAGGCGGCGAACTGCCACAGGAAGCAGGCCAAGGCAGCCGAAGCGACATCGCCGCCATCTACGAACTGATCGCTGACGGCAAGAGCAACGCCGAGATCATGGCCGAGACTCCGGATTTCGCAGGAAAGGTCAACCTGATGGACAAGATCAGGCTAGACATCCTAGAGGAACGTTACAAAGACTGCTTTAGGCAGCTTTCCGTAACATACATCTGGGGGCCGACCGGCACAGGAAAAACCCGGTTCGTCATGGAAACGCACGGATACCGCGATGTGTACCGAGTGACCGATTACACGCACCCGTTCGACAGATACGCCTCGGAGCCAGTACTGTGCCTCGACGAATTTCGCAGCAGTCTGCCAATTGGGGATATGCTTCAATACCTCGATGGGTATCCGATCGCCCTCCCAGCTCGGTATGCAAATAGGGTCGCCTGCTACGAAACGGTCTACTTGATCAGCAACATACCGCTGACAGCACAGTATCGCAACGTGCAGGATTACGAGCAGGAAACATGGAGGGCCTTCATCAGACGCATCGGCAGCGTTATTGAATATACCGCATCCGGTGATCGCATCGATCACGGCTCTGCGTTAACATATATCTTTCCGGTTGAAGGCTTTCAGCTGGATGAACAACTTGAAATCTAATGGAGGTAACAATCATGATTAATTTTGAACTATTGGCCGACATTGTAATGCAGGTCATAACCAACACCATTATTCACGAGGCAACACACGGGCTTTTCTCAATTGATAGCTTTAGTGATCAAAGCCTCGCTAATGCTCTAGGCAAAAATATCGAAAGAATTTTTCGCTTGATAAAAGATGACGATCCATATTGGCTCGTACACGAAGGGTTTTTCTCAAATATCATCGAAAATTACAATGCAACAGCTGTACATCCTGTTTATACTGCAACGATGGAATTTGACACCGACAGCATCTTGTTCATTGCCAGCAGTGACGAGATCAAGTTCATGGAATGTGTCGCTGACTATATTTGTGCGGATAGATTCAGCGAAGAGGATGAAACCATTGCGTTCCTAAAAAATAATGCCGATCCGTGGGCACTCGCTGTAACGACAGTAGACGCGGCACGCCACGCACAATGGCCGTGTTATTGCGATAAAAAACTAAACAAAGCAGCCGAAGACCTGCTGGATAAGCTTACAAAGCCTTTAGTATAGAATATTCCCCGGATGCCCTGTATAATGTCCTTAGACACGCACTCCTAGTTGTTGCTAAGGAAGGAGGTACAGGGCATCCACAAGGAGTGCAACATGAAACCATTATTAGATAGAAACAAGTTCAAAATAAGCTACAGGGTGTCCGGCTATCCATCGCCTTTTACAGAGCGATTCGACACGATCGAAGAGGCAAATCTCAGGATCGCGCAAATCGAACTGGACAAAAGCAAGGGTACGCTGAAGCCACCCCTGAAGGCAAAGCAGAACAACACTGTCAATGTGACGCTTTCTGAGTTTCTTGACGAATTCGTCAGAGACTACGGTGCCAAGAACTGGGGCGACAGTTATTATTCCTGCGCTGTACACAGGATAAATGACTATATCAAGCCGTATCTTGGGCGGCGTCATCTGAACGATATCTCCACAAAAGAGATTGAAGCATTCTACGCCGATCTGCTGACAAAGCCTGCCGTAATTCGTCCCGGCCACAAAGATAACGGACAGACCGTTTCGATTTCTGTTGTTGAGAAGGTCAGGACGCTGATGAGCACCGCTCTGGCACAGGCTGTCAGGTGGGGATATATCGAGAACAATCCTGCCTATGGCGCAAGCACGCCGGCCGTAAAGCACAGAAAACGTGATGTGTGGACAGCGGATCAAGCGCTTACTGCTTTGAAGCTGTGCTCTGACCCCCTTCTAAGGATGTGCATTCTTTTGGGGCTCAGCACCAGCATCAGGATCGGAGAGCTGCTTGGCCTACAGTGGCAGGACGTAAATATCAGCGATGATGCCATTGCAAGCAACACTTCCTCCATTTACATTAGGCAGGAGCTTAAAAGATGTGACAAGACCGCGCTTCGGGTATTAGAGAATAGCAAGCGTTCAGATGTATTCTTTACCTTCCCGGAAAACAAGCGCAGCGTCTGCAAAACATCTCTGGTTCTAAAAACGCCTAAAACCGAAAGCAGTGTACGCACGATCTACATCGGCCCCAATGTGGCAAAGCAATTGCTTCATTACAAATCAATGCAGGATATGCAAAAGCAGCAGATGGGGAACAGATACTGTGATTATGGCATGGTCATAGCGCGATATGACGGAAGGCCTACGGAAGAACGACTTATCGCCAAAGCCATGAAACAGTTCTGTGTTGAAAACAATCTGCCTGTGGTGGTATTTC
>Ga0079305_1001607_pt1 | contig 27485 bp, 24 predicted proteins | sample LMS_cellobiose_e_FD_79183 | JGI IMG/M metagenome (GOLD analysis project Ga0079305, IMG submission 79183) | Rumen-fistulated moose microbial communities from Alaska, USA - LMS_cellobiose_enrichment | ecosystem: Host-associated > Mammals > Digestive system > Stomach > Rumen fluid ... | reverse complement strand
CTGAACTACCTAACGCCCAAACAGTACCGCGAGTCCTTTTCTGCGTGTCCATCTGTCTAATTTTTCATTTTTGCTTGTAGTATTTTTCAGTTTTCCGTGTCCAATTTTTGTTGACTAGTGCATGTAAGGTCAGACGCACTACTTTCCAAGGGGCAGAGAAAGCCTTCAACAAACATTGCACTCTGAAAAACCTGCGCCATTAACTATTCGTTCCTACACGGGAGATTTGACGTGTTTTCGTCATCGTCCCCCGGCTGAGCACGATACAGAACTGCGACCGCATCCTGGTGCTGTACAAGGGAAGGATCCTGGCGGGCGGGGCCCACGCGGAGCTCATGGACCGTGGCGGCTTATTTGCCGAGCTGATGGTGTGGCAGAGGGTGGATGCCTGAGGGATGTAAACAGGCTGGCTTCATAGAAAACAGCATACAAGAAATAATATGGAACCAGTCCCCGCAGAAGGCGAGGAGTCGGGTCCATAGTTGTTATGGGGCGAGAACAAAAACTGCGGAGCCGGACGATGCAGGATCACACACAATAGAAAAGACAGCCCCCAAAAGGAGGCTGTCAGAGAGAACGATTTGATCGCCGAAGCTTACTTCGTGCCGAAGATACGGTCACCGGCATCGCCCAGGCCAGGGACGATATAGCAGTGGTCGTTGAGCCCCTGGTCCACAGCAGCCACATAAATCTCCACGTCGGGGTGATCCTTCCGGACCCGTTCAATACCCTCGGGGGCAGCCAGGATGTTCATGAGCTTGATGTGGGTCACGCCGTACTCCTTGATGAAGTTGATGGCGGCGGAGGCGGATCCGCCGGTGGCCAGCATGGGGTCCAGGATGATGACGTCCCGCTCCGCGATGTCGTTTGGCATCTTGCAGTAATACTTTACGGGCTCCAGGGTCTTGGGATCCCGGAACAGACCGATGTGGCCCACCTTGGCCGAAGGGATCAGGGTGTGGATACCGTCCACCATGCCCAGACCTGCCCGGAGGATGGGGACGATGGCCAGCTTCTTGCCGGCAATCTGCTTGGTCACCGCCTTGGCAATGGGGGTCTGGACCTCCACGTCCTGAAGGGGCAGGTCCCGGGTGGCCTCATAGCACATGAGGGTGGCGATTTCGCTGACCACTTCCCGGAAATCCTTCACGCCGGTGTTTTTGTCTCGGAGGATGGACAGCTTGTGCTGGAGCAGAGGATGATCCAATACGTGTACCTTTTCCATATGATCTCTCCCTTTCTTTATATCATAGCATTTGCTTTGCGTATCGATAGATTATGTTCCGGCCTTCTCTCGGGCCAGCCGTTCCCGCTCTGCCTGAGACAGACGATGGTAGACCGGGACCAGATCCTGGGGAGATACGGTCCTGCCCGTCCGGGCCAGCTCCAGTCCGAGTCGGGCTACGCCCCAAGCGGTCTGCTGCCGGAGGTTGGGCGGGGCCAGCTTTGCGGGGATCCCGGCGGCCGTGAGGGCGTCATAGCACAGCTGCGCCCCGTCCCCCAGCACGATCTGCGTGGTCTTAGTCCCCTGGAGCTCGGCGATCAGATCATCCAGAGCAATGGCTCGGTCCTCGGTGATACGCTGGATCGTGCCCGCCGAAGCACAGAACCGGGCGTTGTAGATCTGATGGCGGCGGGCGTCCATGGCGGCACAGATCTCTCCGTCAAAGCCCGTCAGATTCCAGGCCATGGCCTCCAGGGTGGAGCACCCGGCGCAGGGGAGCTCCCCGGCCCAGGCCAGACCCTTGGCGGTGGCTACACCGATCCGCAGGCCGGTAAAGGACCCGGGCCCCGCCGCCACGGCGATCAGGTCCAGTTCGGCGACCGTCAGGCCGCAGTGGGCCAGAAGCTCCTGGGTCATGGGGAGGAGGGTCTGGCTGTGGGTGAGCCCGGTGTCCCGAAAGGACTGGGCGATGAGCCGTTCATCCTCGCACAAAGCAACCGAGGCCGCTGTGGCGGAGGATTCCAAAGCAAGGATCTTCACAGCTGCTCTACCCCCTTTACGGTGATGACCCGGCTGTTGGGGGCCGCGCCCCGGCGGATGTCAATATACACGGTGTCGGGCTCCAGGGCGTCGGCAACGTTTTCGCTCCACTCCACGGCGCAGATGCCGCCCTGGCGGAGAAAGTCCTCCCAGCCGATGTCAAAAAGTTCGTCCGAGGAGCCCAGCCGGTAGAGATCGAAGTGAAAGAGGGGGAGCCGCCCGCCCTCGTACTCATTGACGATGGTAAAGGTGGGGCTGGTGACCCGCTGGGAGATTCCCAGTCCTCGGGCCATGCCCCGGACAAAAGCGGTCTTTCCCGCGCCCAGATCGCCGGTGAAAGCCACCACGGCGCCGGGGGAGAGCTGACCCACCAGAGTCTCGCCCAGGGCCTCGGTCTCCTGTTCGCTTGCGGAATATCGTTCCATGGATGCAGTTCCTTTCAGAAGGTTCATTCTCTAGGGGGTATTCTACCATATTTTTTTCGCCCTTGCACCCCTCTCTGACAAAATTTCTTTACAATTCCGGTTATGATGAAGGGACAAGCCTCCCAATGAGCCGAATTGTCGCCGAAGCCTTCGCCGGGAAAGGGGAGAGGACCTTGGAAAGAACCGCCCGTCATCTTTTGCTGGTCTGTGTGACCGCGTCCCTGCTGGGCCTTGCGCTGATTTTCTCCGCCACCCGATACGATCCGGACCTTCACAACCTGGTGTGGAAACAGGCAGCCGCCCTGCTCTTCGGACTTTTGCTTTGTCTTCTGCTGCCTCTCCTGGATCTTCGAGGGCTCCTGCGCCGGGGGTGGTGGCTTTTGGCCGTGGGAAACGCCGCCCTGCTGCTCCTGCTCCTCCCGTTTGGCAATGATGACGGCACCGGCAACCGCAGCTGGCTGGCCCTTCCCGGCGGTGTGTTCAATCTCCAGCCGGCGGAATTGGTGAAGGTGGGCTTTCTCTTCCTGCTGGCGCTGCAGCTGGAACACCGGCGGCAAAGCGGCCTGAACCGGCCAACCTCCGTCCTTCTGCTGGCCCTGCACGGCCTGGGCACGGCGGGGCTGGTCTATGCTGTCTCCGGAGACATGGGCATGACGGCGGTTTTCCTGGCACTCTGGCTGGGGATGCTCTGGTCCGGCGGGCTCCATCCGCTGTGGCTGGCGGTCATTCTCCTGGCAGGAGTGGGAAGCGCGGCAGCGCTCTGGTCCCATCTGCCTGATTATGTCCGCCTGCGGTTTCTGGTGGTCCTGGACCATGACCTGGATCCTCTGGGAAAAGGCTTCCAGCAGGGGAGGAGCCTCCTGGCGCTGGGCTCGGGACGGCTCACCGGGCTTGGCTATCTGCGGGGGACTCAGACCCAGAGCAGTTCGGCCTCCGCCCTGCCTGCCCGTCACACGGACTTCATTTTCTCGGCGGCAGGGGAGGAATTTGGCCTGCTCGGCTGTATGATTCTGGTGCTCCTGTTAACATCGGTCCTGTTCCTCTGTGTCCGTCTGGCCCGGACCGCGGGGGATCCGATTTTCCGTGATGCGGCTATGGGTGCGGCCACGCTCTTTGGCGTCCAGACGGTTTTGAATCTTGGCATGTGCCTCTACGCGGCGCCGGTGGTTGGGGTGACCTTGCCCTTTTTCAGCTATGGCGGTTCCTCTTTGATCTCATCCTTTCTGCTGGTGGGCGTTCTTCGGGGGCTGGCGCATAAAACGGTCCCCGGCGGGTACACTGGGAGTATCCGAGAAGGAAAGAGGAGGCATCCCCATGTTTCGTGACGCTCTGCGTCGTCTGGCTGCCCTTTTGCTGGCATTATCAGCTCTGTGGGGTGGCTCCGCCCTGGCCTGGTTTGACAACGGGGACACCGGCCTGGGCGCGGGAGACCAGCCCATTGCCCAAAACCTCACATTGGACACCTACCGGAATGTCGCCGTGGACGGCGTGCTTTCCGGGAAGAGTTTCAGCGGCGACAGCGTGACCTACCGGGTGATTCGGCACCCAGCCCGGGGTTCCCTTACCTTCCCGAAGGAGGGCGGTCCGGCGTTTACCTACACGCCCTATGAGAACAAAACAGGGAAGGATCGGTTTACCTATGTGGCAGAGGACAGTCAGGGACGGGGATCCCAACCGGCGGAGGTGACTGTGACCATCACAAAGCCCGCCGTCAACGTGTTTTATCAGGACCTGGCGGGGCATCCGGCCCACAAAGCGGCCATATCTCTGGCCGAACAAGGCGTGTTCACTGGAGACCGGGTAGGGACTGCCAGCTTTTTCCGGCCCGAGCAGCCCGTAAGCCGTCAGGAGTTTCTGGTGATGGCGATGATTGCAGTGGGGCACCGGGCGGAGTCAAATTCCCTGCCTACTGGGTTTGTTGACAACACCGACATTGCGGTCTGGGCCCGGCCCTATGTGACCGTTGCCCTGCGAGAAGGGACCGTCCAGGGCAGAGAGACTGAAAGCGGCATATCCTTCCAGCCTGACATGTCCATTAAATGGAGCGAGGCGGCGGTGATTCTGAACCGTCTCTTGGGAGTCACTGACACGGCAGAGCCGGAGAGCAGCGCCGTGCCCGCCTGGGCCGGTCAGTCTGTGGCCAATCTTGAGACGGTGGGCGTTCTGCCTCCCGGCGGCAACCTGGATGCCATTCTGACTCGAGGAGACGCGGCGCTGCTGTTGGACCGGGCACTGGAGCTGATGGAGACCCGAAAACTGCAATAAGAAACAGCGGAGAGGCGATCTGTCTCTCCGCTGCTGTGTTTTTGTATGCGATTGGTCCATCAGTCCTTCATCAGAAGATACATGACCGCTTTCTGAGCGTGGAGCCGGTTCTCCGCTTCGTCGAAAATCTCATTGGCATGGGCTTCAAAGACCTCGGCGGTGATCTCCTCCCCCCGGTGGGCGGGCAGGCAGTGGAGAACGATGGCGTCAGGATGGGCAGCGGCCATGACCCGGTCATTGATCTGGTACCCGGCAAAGACCTTTTGACGCTCCTTTGCCTCACTTTCCTGGCCCATGGAGGCCCAGACATCGGTGTAGAGAGCGTCCGCGTCCTTGGCTGCTGCCAGGATATCCGGGGTGACCTGGAGCATCCCGGGGTATTCCTCGGCGAACTTCAGCACCTGGGGATCGGGCCGGTAGGCGTCGGGGCAGCCGATGGAAACCTTCATGCCGCACTTCAAACCGCCCACAATGAGGGAGTTTGCCATGTTGTTGCCGTCGCCGATGTAGCAAAGCTTCAGCCCCTCCAGCTTGCCCTTGTACTCCCGGATGGTCTGCAGATCGGCCAGCACCTGGCAGGGGTGGCAAAAATCGGTCAGGCCGTTGATGACGGGGATGGTGGCGTATTTGGCCAGGGTCTCCACTTCTTCCTGGGTGAAGGTGCGGATCATGATGCCGTCGCAGTACCGGGACAGCACCCGGGCGGTGTCCTCCACCGGCTCGCTGCGGCCGATTTGGCTGTCCTTGCCGGAGAGATAGATGCCGTTGCCGCCCAGCTGATAGATTCCCGTCTCGAAGGAGACCCGGGTGCGGGTGGAATTCTTCTCAAAGATCATCGCCAGAGTTTTCCCCGCCAGGAAGGGGTGCTGGATGCCCCGCTTGCGCAGGTCCTTCAAGGTGTCGGCGGTGTCCAGGATCTCAAGGATCTCCTCGCTGGTGAGATCCAGCAGCTTCAACAGGTCTTTCTTCATGGGTGACACTCCTTTGCTCGGCATTTTAGATGATTGATTGGATCGGTCACTCCCACAGCATGGTGCCCACGCCTTTGTGGGAGAGCATTTCGGTCAGGATAGAATGGGGGATACGGCCGTCCAGAATGTGGGTGCGGTGGACGCCTTGCTCCAGTGCGTCCACACAGCACTGGATCTTGGGGATCATGCCGCCGCCGATGACCCCGGAGGCCATCAGGCCAGGGACCTCGTGGAGACGGATCTGAGCGATGAGGGTAGCCTCGTCCTTGGGATCCCGGAGCACGCCCCGGACGTCGGTGAGGAGGATGAGCTTTTCCGCCTTCAAAGCAATGGCCAGCTCCGCTGCGGCGGTGTCGGCGTTGATGTTGTAGGCGGTGTCGTTGTCGATGCCAAGAGCCACGGTGGAAATCACGGGGATGTAGCCTGTGGACAGAACGTCCTCCACCACCTGGGGGGAGACCTTGACGATCTTGCCTACCAGACCGTACTTCTCGTCCAGCTTCTTCGCCTGGAACAGCGCGCCGTCCAGACCGCACAGGCCGATGGCCCGGCCGCCCAGGTTGTTGATGATGGACACCAGGTTCTTGTTGACCTTGCCGCAGAGGACCTGCTGGACGATGTCCATGGTCTCTTCATCGGTGTACCGCAGACCGTCCACAAACCGGGACTGCTTGCCCACCTTTTTCAGCATGGCGCCGATCTCCGGCCCGCCGCCGTGGACCACCACCACCCGGACGCCCACCAGGTTCAGCAGGATGATGTCGCTGATGACCGCCCGGCGGAGTTCTTCGGAGATCATGGCGTTGCCGCCGTACTTGATGACTACGGTCTTGCCGTAGTATTTCTGGATGTAGGGGAGGGCTTCCACCAGGGCGGTGGAGCGCTCCATATAGTTGTTCATATCCATTGGGGGTCCTCCCGGCGGCGCTCAGCTTCTGTAGTCGCCGTTGATCTTCACATAGTCATAGGTCAGGTCGCAGCCCCAGCAGGAGCAGGCGGCGTCCCCTTCGTGGAGGGTCACCAGAATGACGATCTCCTTCTCGGACAGGACCTTCAGCGCCAAATCCTCGTCGAAGACCACGCCCTGGCCCTTTTCGCACACCGTCAGCTCCCCGGCAGGGGAGAGGAACCGGACCTCCACGTCCGTGGGATCGAATTCCGCTCCGGAGTAGCCAATGGCGCACAGGACTCGGCCCCAGTTTGCGTCGGCCCCGAACATGGCGCATTTCACCAGAGGAGAGCGGACCACGGCCTTGGCCATGACCTCCGCCTTGTCCTCGGTGGCTGCGCCCCGGACGGTGCAGGTCACCAGACGGCCCGCGCCCTCGCCGTCCCCGGCAATCATCTTAGCCTCATATTCCAGCACGGCGCGAAGGGCTTCATAGAATGCGTCGCAGTCCGGACCGGGACCGGTGATGGGGGCATTTTCCGCCAGGCCGTTGGCCAAAACCACGCAGGTGTCGTTGGTGGAGGTGTCTCCGTCCACCGTCACCCGGTTAAAGGTTTTGGCAACAACCTCCCGCAGCATGGTCTGGAGAAGGGCGGCGTCAATGGCGCAGTCGGTGGTGACCACGCACAGCATGGTGCCCATGTTGGGGTGGATCATGCCGGATCCCTTGGCGATGGCACCCAGAGTGACAGCCTTTCCGCCGATCTCCGTGGTCACGGCGATCTCCTTCTTCCGTGTGTCCGTGGTCATGATGGCCAGGGCCGCGTCCTCGGAGGCTTGGGCGCTGTCGGAGAGCGCGGCGGTCAGGGCGGGGATGCCCTTTTCGATGGCTTCGATATTCAGCTCCACGCCGATGATACCTGTAGAGCACACGGCGAAGTCCTCCGGTTTGAGCCCAGTGGCCCCGGCGGCGACCTCCGCCATCCGTCTGGCGTTTTCCATGCCCTTGGGGGCGCAGGCGTTGGCGTTGCCGCTGTCCAGGATGACCCCCTGGGCGCTGCCGTCAGCCAGATGCTCCCTGGTCAGTAAGACGGGATCGGCTTTGACCACGTTACGGGTGTAGGTCCCGGCGGCGGCGCAGGGAACGGCGGAGAGGACCATGGCCAGGTCCTTCTTCTCGGGCTGGGGGGTGGTGAAGTTGTCTTTTACGCCGCAGTGAAGACCCGCGGCCTTGAAACCCTTGGGGGCGGTGACGCCTCCGGTGATGGTGGTCATGGTGGTGTTCCTCCTTTTTGGGATGATTGCTTAAAGAAGTCCGGCGGTTTCGTCGAAGCCCAGCATGAGATTCATGTTCTGCACTGCCGCGCCCGAGGCTCCTTTGCCCAGGTTGTCAAAGAGGGCAGTGATGGTGGTCTGTTGGTCGTGGCCGCAGACGATGAGCCGCAGCTGATTGGTGCCCACCAGCGTGTCGGAATAGATCACAGGCTCGTCTCCGCCGAAGGGAGCCACGGAGACAAAGGGGAGCCCCTCGTAGTAAGCGTCCAGGATATTGTAGATGTTGTAGGCAGTGGGCGCGCCGGGCAGGGTGTCGTTGCGGAGCATCACGGTGGTGGCCATGCCCTGGATGTAGTCCCCCAGGATGGGGGAGAACACGGGGGGCTGCTCCAGTCCGCAGACGTGGACCATCTCCGGCAGGTGCTTGTGCTGGAGATTGGTGCCGTAGATCCGGGCGGAGGCGTGGCGGGGATCCCGCTGGGGGTCCTGGTACTCGGCGATGAGCTTCTTCCCGCCGCCGGAATAGCCGGTGAGGGAGTAGCAGTGGAGGGCTTGGTCAGGATAGATCAGCCCCAGCTGCATCAGAGGATAGACGCAGGAGATGAACCCCGAGGCGTGACAGCCGGGGTTGGCCACCCGCTTGGACCGGATGATAGCCTCCCGGTGTGCTTTGCTCAGCTCCGGGAACCCGTAGTCCCAACCAGGGGCGGTGCGGTGGGCGGTGGAGGCGTCGATGACCTTCGTGTTGGGGTTCTCGATCATGGCCACCGCTTCCTTGGCCGCCTCGTCGGGCAGGCACAGGAAGACCAGGTCGGCTGCGTTGAGGCACTTTTTCCGCTCCGCCGGGTCCTTTCGCTTCTCGTCATCGATGAGAATCAGCTCAATGTCTTCCCGGGGGGTGAGACGGTCATAGATCTGCAGCCCGGTGGTGCCCTCCTTGCCGTCGATGAACACAACAGGTTTCAAGCCTTTTCACGCTCCTTGATAAATTCCTTCAGATTGTCGATCTGGACCCGGACGGCCTCGGGGGCGGGGCCGCCGTAGACCTTCCGGCCATTGACGCAGGTCTCCAGGGACAGGGCGTCGTACACATCTTCTTCGAAATAAGGGGAGACTTTCTTGTACTCCTCCAGAGGCAGGGTCTCCAGGGAATGTCCGGTGTCCACGCAGTGGCCCACCAGCTTGCCCACGATGCCGTAGGCCTCCCGGAAGGGCATACCTTTCTTCGCCAGATAGTCGGCGCAGTCGGTGGCGCTGATGAAGCCCCCGTTGGCGGCGTTCCGCATATTGGCCCGGTTGACCGTCAGAGTGTCGATCATGGCGGTGAACACCGGCAGGCACAGCTCCACGGTGTCGATGGCGTCGAAGACCGGCTCCTTGTCCTCCTGCATGTCCTTGTTGTAGGCCAGGGGGATGCCCTTCATCACCGTCAGCAGGGTGATGAGGGAGCCGTAGACCCGCCCGGTCTTGCCCCGGACCAGCTCGGCCACGTCGGGGTTCTTCTTCTGGGGCATGATGGAGGAGCCGGTGGCGTAGGCGTCATCCAGCTCGATGAACTTGAACTCCCAGCTGCACCACAGGATCAGCTCCTCGGAGAAGCGGGACAGGTGCATCATGAGGATGGAGCAGGCGGAGAGGAACTCGATGGCAAAGTCCCGGTCGGACACCCCGTCCAGGGAGTTGTCCATGGGCTTGGCAAAGCCCAGCAGTTCCGCCGTGCGGAACCGGTCCACAGGGTGGGTGGAGGTGGCCAGAGCCCCGGAGCCCAGGGGGGATTCGTCCAGCCGGGCCCGGCAGTCCTCGAACCGGGTGATGTCCCGGCGGAACATATTGGCGTAGGCCATCATGGCGTGGGCAAAGGTGATGGGCTGGGCCCGCTGGAGGTGGGTATACCCAGGCATGATGGCGTCCAGATTGCCCTCTGCCTGGCGGATAAGGGCCTTCTCCAGGTCCAGGAGCATCCCGGTGATGACGGGGATCTCCTCCTTGACGAAGAGGCGGAAGTCCAAGGCCACCTGGTCGTTCCGGCTCCGGGCGGTGTGGAGCCGCTTTCCGGTGGCACCGATGCGTTCCGTGAGCAGGACCTCCATGTTCATGTGGATGTCCTCACTGTCCTTGGTGAACTCCACCTTGCCGTCCTCGATCTCCGCCAGGAGGATCCTTAAGGTTTCCACGATCTTGTCGGCTTCCTCTTTGGCGATGATGCCCTGCTCTCCCAGCATGGTGGCATGGGCGATGGAGCCGGTGATATCCTGGCGATACAGCCGGGCGTCGAAGGAAATGGAGGAGTTAAAGTCGTTTACCTTGTCGTCGGTCTCTTTCTGAAACCGTCCTGCCCAAAGCTTCATAGGCGCGTTCCTTTCTTCCATATAAAGGCATAAGCAGGAGCGGTGACACTCCTGCTCATGCAGTGTGATTCGTATGTCTGCTGCTTTAGCTCTTACAGCTTGCCCAGCTCCCGCAGAGCCTGGACGGTGGTGGGAAGGCCCCACAGATTGATGAAGCCCGCGGCGTCCTTCTGGTCATAGTCGGACTCGTCGAAGGTAGCCAGCTTTTCGGAGTACAGGGAGTAGGGGGAAGTCATACCGGCGGGGATAATGTTGCCCTTGTAGAGCTTGAGCTTCACGGTGCCGGTGACGTACTTGTTGGCTTCGTCGGCGAAGGCGGTGAGAGCCTCCCGCAGAGGGGAGAACCACTTGCCGTTGTAAATGAGGTCGGCGAAATCCACGGCCAGCTTCTGCTTGAGGTGCAGGGTGTCCTTGTCCACCGTGATCATCTCCAGCTGCTGATGGGCGAAGTACAGGATGGTTCCGCCGGGGGTCTCATACACGCCCCGGTCCTTCATGCCTACCAGCCGGTTCTCCACGATGTCGATGATGCCGATGCCGTTCTCGCCGCCCAGCTTGTTCAGACCCTCGATGATCTTGGAGGCCTTCATCTTCTCGCCGTTGAGGGCCACAGGAGCGCCGGCCTCGAAGTCAAGGGTGAGATAGGTGGGCTTGTCAGGCGCCTGGAAGGGGGAGACGCCCATCTCCAGGAAGCCGGGCTTATCCAGATCGGGCTCGTTGGCGGGGTCCTCCAGGTCCAGACCCTCATGGCTCAGGTGCCACAGGTTCTTGTCCTTGGAGTAGTTGGTCTCCCGGGTGATCTTCAGAGGTACGTTGTGGGCCTCGGCGTAGTCGATCTCCTCGTCCCGGCTGACGATGTCCCACTCCCGCCAGGGGGCGATGATCTTCATGCCCGGAGCGAACCGCTTGATGGCCAGCTCGAACCGCACCTGGTCGTTGCCCTTGCCGGTGCAGCCGTGGGCGATGGCGTCGGCACCCTCGGCCAGCGCCACTTCCGCCAGCTTCTTGCCGATGATGGGCCGGGCAAAGGCGGTGCCCAGGAGATACTTCTCATAGGAAGCGCCCATCTTCAGGGAGGGGATGATGACGTCGTCCACCATCTCGTCCACCAGGTCGGCCACGATCAGCTTGGACGCGCCGGTCTTCAGGGCTTTCTCCTCCAGGCCTTCCAACTCGTCAGCCTGGCCCACGTTGCCGGAAACGGCGATGATCTCGGGATTGTTGTAGTTCTCCTTCAGCCAGGGGATGATGATGGATGTATCCAGACCGCCGGAATAGGCGAGGACGACTTTTTTGATCTCAGACATATTGATTACCTCCAATTAAATGATCCGGTCCTTCTCGATGGACAAAAGCATACCACCATTTTGCATAAAAAGCAAGAATGTAATGTATAATCATTCGATAAAAAGCCGCAAATCCCTAGGACAATTTGAACAAAAATGAATATCGAAGATGAATATACGAATATATATTCCGGAGTTATATCCGCTCCCCGGCAGCGGGAAAAAGATTGTGGTTGTTTTTCCTCAGCCGTTACGCTATAATAGTCAGGATAAAAAGATGGGGGAGTATACCTGTATTCCAACTCCCCATTTCCTGAGGTGAAACTATGTCTTACCGCATTGGCATCGACATCGGCTCCACCACCGTCAAGGTCGTGGTGCTGGATGAAGAGAATGCATTGTTGTTCCGCTCCTACGAGCGGCATTATTCCAAGGCCCGGGAGAGGGCCTGCGAGACCCTCCGTGGCCTGAAGGACATGCTGGCGGGGCGAGAGCTCCAGCTGCTCATCACCGGGTCCGCCGGTTTGGGCGTGGCCAAGGCTGCCGGCCTGGATTTCGTCCAGGAGGTCTACGCTACCGCCGCCGCCGTCCGAACCTTTATCCCCGGCACCGACGCGGTCATCGAACTGGGCGGCGAAGACGCCAAGATCATCTTCTTCGGCAACACTCTGGAGGAGCGGATGAACGGCTCCTGCGCCGGGGGAACCGGGGCCTTTATTGACCAGATGGCCACCCTGCTCAACGTGACGGTGGACGAGCTGGACGAGCTGTCCCTGAAGCATGAGAAGATCTATCCCATCGCCTCCCGCTGCGGCGTTTTCGCCAAGAGCGACATCCAGCCCATTCTGAACCAGGGCGGGCGGAAGGAGGATGTGGCCGCCTCCATCTTCCAGGCAGTGGTGGACCAGACCGTGGCCGGCCTGACCCAGGGTCGGGAACTGGCGGGGAAGATCGTCTTCCTGGGCGGCCCCCTCCACTTCCTTCGGGGCCTGCGCCAGCGGTTTGTGGAGACGCTGAAGCTGGACGACGAACACGCCGTCTTCCCCGAGGACGGGGACTGCTTCGCCGCCATCGGCGCGGCGCTGTGCAACGACGGTCAGTCCACCCGGACCTATGAGGAGATCCTGGACCTGCTGGAGCATGCCGCCAGCCACGGGGAGCCAGTGGACACCATGCCGCCCCTCTTTACCAGTCAGGCGGAGTATGACGAGTTTGCCGCCCGCCACGGCTCCATGAGCGTACCTTATGTGGACCTGGCCTCCTATAGCGGCGACGCTTATCTGGGGATCGACGCCGGCTCCACCACCACCAAAATGGTCCTCATCGACCCGGACTGCAACATATTATATGACTTCTATCATTCCAACCAGGGCAACCCGGTGAGCATCGTCCTGCCCCAGCTGAAGGACATTTACAAAAAATGCGGCGACCGGGTGACCATCAAAGGCGCGGCGGTCACCGGCTACGGCGAGGACCTGATTAAAAACGCCTTCTCCTGTGACATTGGCCTGGTGGAGACCGTGGCCCACCTGAACGCCGCCCGGCACTTCACCCCCGACGTGGACTTTATCATCGACATCGGCGGGCAGGACATGAAGTGCTTCAAGATCCGCAACGGTGCGGTGGACTCCATCCTGCTCAACGAGGCCTGCTCCTCCGGCTGTGGCTCCTTTATCGAGACCTTTGCCAAGGCTCTGGGGTATTCCATCTCGGATTTTTCCCAAATGGGCCTTTTTGCCAAATACCCGGTGAACCTGGGCTCCCGCTGCACGGTGTTTATGAACTCCTCAGTGAAGCAGGCCCAGAAGGACGGCGCCTCCGTGGAGGATATCTCCGCCGGTCTGTCTATCTCCGTGGTGAAAAACGCCATCTATAAGGTGATTCGGGCCGCCAGCGCCGACGATCTGGGCAAGCATATCGTGGTCCAGGGGGGCACCTTCCTCAACGATGCGGTCCTCCGTTCCTTCGAGCAGGAGATCGGCCGGAACGTCACCCGCCCCACCATCTCCGGCATGATGGGGGCCTACGGCGCGGCGCTGGCCGCCAAAGAGGCAGGGCTGGAGACGTCCAGCCTCCTGTCCGCCCAGGCCCTGGAGACCTTCACCCACACCGCCAAGCCTGCCACCTGCAAGCTGTGCACCAACCACTGCTCCCTGACCATCAACCGGTTCGACGGCGGGCGGCGGTTCATCTCCGGCAACCGCTGCTCCCGGCCCCTGGGTCAGGAGAGGGTGGATATCCCAGACCTGATGAAGTTCAAGTATGACTACCTCCGCACCCTGGAAGGGAAAGGGGAGGGGAACGGCTCCCGGGGAAAGATCGGCATCCCCTTCGGCCTGAACATGTACGAAAACCTGCCCTTCTGGTTCAAGCTGTTCACCGACCTGAACTTTGAGGTGGTTCTCTCGCCGGAATCCACCCGTCGGCTGTACATCAAAGGACAGATGACCATCCCCTCGGACACCGTCTGTTATCCCGCCAAGCTACTCCACGGACACGTTACCGCCCTGCTGGAGAACGGGGTAGACACCATCTTCTATCCCTGCATGTCCTACAACTTCGACGAGCACCTGGCGGACAACCACTACAACTGCCCTGTGGTGGCGTACTACCCGGACCTTCTCGGGGTCAACATCCCGGCGCTGAACAAGATCACCTACCTCCACCCCAATCTCGGCATCCATCGCCCCAAGGACTTTGAAAAGAAGGGCGCGGAATTCCTGGCGGAGGCCTTCGGGATTCCGAAGAAGGAGAGCGTCAAGGCCATCCGGGCCGCCTATGCCGCCTACGATGATTTCCGGCTCCTGGTCCGGAAAAAGGGGGAGGAGTACATCCGGTGGGCCCGGGACAACGGCCGCAGGATCCTGGTGGTGGCCGGTCGTCCCTACCACATGGACCCGGAGATCAACCACGGCATCAACGACCTCATCACCTCCTTTGACTTCGTGCTGGTGACGGAGGACGCGGTCTTCCACCACATGGACAAGCAGCCCCGGACGGTCCTCAATCAGTGGACCTACCACGCCCGGATGTATAATGCCGCCCGGTACGTTTGCACCCAGCCGGACATGGCCTTCATCCAGCTGGTGTCCTTCGGCTGCGGCGTGGATGCCATCACCACCGACGAGCTCCGCTCCATCCTGGAGGACAACGGCGAGCTCTACACGCAGCTGAAGATCGACGACATTTCCAACCTGGGCGCGGTGAAGATCCGCATCCGCAGCCTGATGGCTGCCCTGGACGCCCGGGACAAGGAGGGAGCGTAAGCTATGGCAGAACTCGTATATGACAGCACCGGCCGCCTGCTCTTCACCGAGGAGATGCGCAAGGAGTATACCATCCTCATCCCCCAGATGCTTCCGGTCCACTTCGGGCTTTTCGCCAAGCTCCTCCAGCGGACGGGCTATAACGTTGCCATCCTCAACAACGAGGGGCGAGACGTGGTAGACAGCGGTCTGAAATACGTCCACAACGACGCCTGCTATCCCGCCCTGCTGGTCATCGGCCAGATGATCGACGCCATCCAGAACGGGGGCTATGATCCCCATAAGGTAGCTCTGCTCATCACCCAGACCGGCGGCGGCTGCCGGGCCTCCAACTACATCCACATGCTTCGTAAGGCGCTGAAAAAGGCGGGGCTGGACTATATCCCCGTTCTGTCTCTGTCCTTCGGCCTGGAGAAGAACCCGGGGTTCCATTGGTCGGTGGGTCTCATCCGCCGGCTCATCTATGGGATCATGTACGGGGACCTGATCATGAACGTGGCCAACCAGATCCGGCCCTATGAGGTCAACGCCGGGGACACCACCGCCAAGGTGGAGTGGTGGCTCAACGAGCTGCTGGACCGCTTTGACAAAGGCAAAGGTATGTCCCGGAAGCAGATGCGGGCCATCCTGGATGAGATGTGCGCCGACTTCAAGACCATCCCCGTGGCCGGAGAGCCCAAGGTCCGGGTGGGAGTGGTAGGGGAGATCTACATCAAGTTCTCCTCCCTGGGCAACAACCGACTGGAGCAGTTCCTTCTGGACGAGGGCGCGGAGCCGGTGGTCCCCGGCCTGACGGACTTCGTTATCTTCAAGATCTACAACCGGGTCTCGGACATCGAGATGTTCGGCGGCAGCAGGGCCAAATACCTCCTGTGCAAATTCTTCATGGGCTATGTGGAGAAGTGCCAGGCCGACATGATCGCCGCGCTGGAAAAGGCGGGCTTCCGGGCCCCTGGGACCTTCGCCGACCTCCACAAGCTGGTGAAGGGCTATCTCAACGACGGCGTGAAGATGGGGGAGGGGTGGCTCTTGACGGCGGAGATGCTGGAACTCATCCACAGCGGAACCCCCAACATCGTCTGCGCCCAGCCCTTCGGGTGCCTGCCCAACCACATCGTGGGCAAGGGCATGATCCGGGTGCTGAAGGACGACTATCCCGACTCCAACATCGTGGCGGTGGACTACGACCCAGGCGCCACCAAGATCAACCAGGAGAACCGCATCAAGCTGATGCTGGCCAACGCCCGCCAGCTGGCCGGGGAGGAACACGCTCCGGCGGCGGGACAGTGACTTCGACAGCGGAAAATGACAGAATAAGACCACAGCTGTCCCGGGATGGCTGTGGTCTTTTTGTCAAAAGATGACGTTTGTTTTCTTGTGTTACGGATTTATTTTATTTTTAATCTTGATTGCGGTTGATTCTTTGGGGGAAAAGGTATAAACTAGAAAAGAAGACAAGGAAGAATTCGATTCTATGAATCAATACACATACGTTTTCATCAAACAAAGGAGGAGACCCAATGCCCAGAAGACCCAAAGGAACCCCCAAGCCCATCGCAAAGACGGCTGCCCGGATGTCCCGACGGGCGTCCCTGACTCCCAAGCAGCTGGAGCAGATCGACGCCTGGTGGCGCGCGTCCAACTATCTCTCTGCCTGCCAGCTCTACCTGCTGGATAACCCTCTGCTCAAGGAGCCTCTGAAGCCTGAGCACATCAAGAAGAAGATTGTGGGCCACTGGGGGACCGTCCCCGGCCAGAACTTTATCTACACCCATCTGGACCGGGTCATTACCAAGTATGACCTGGATATGATCTATCTCTCCGGTCCCGGTCACGGCGGAAACGCGCAAGTGGCCCAGACCTACATGGAGGGCGTTTACAGCGAGGTCTATCCCAACATCAGCCAGGACGTGGAGGGTTTGCAGAAGCTCTTCAAGCAGTTTTCCTTCCCCGGCGGCATTCCCAGCCATGTGGCCCCGGAGACACCGGGCTCCATCCATGAGGGCGGCGAGCTGGGGTACTCCCTGGCCCACGCTGCCGGCGCGGTGCTGGACAACCCCGACCTCATCGCCGCCTGCGTGGTGGGCGACGGCGAGGCGGAGACCGGTCCCCTGGCCACCGCCTGGCACACCAATAAATTCCTCAACCCCATCACCGACGGCGCTGTCCTGCCCATCCTCCACCTGAACGGCTTCAAGATCCACAACCCCACCATCCTCTCCCGCATCCCCAAGACCGAGCTGGAGAGCTTCTTCCGGGGCTGCGGCTGGGAGCCCCGGTTCGTGGAAGGGGAGGAGCCCAAGGAGATGCACCAGAAGATGGCTTCCGCCATGGATTGGGCCATCCGGGAGATCCAGCGGATCCGGGACCTGGCCCGGACCACCGGCGACGACAGCCGACCCACCTGGCCCATGATCGTCCTGCGCACCCCCAAGGGCTGGACCGGCCCCAAGGTGGTGGACGGCCAGACCATCGAGGGCAGCTTCCGGGCCCATCAGGTGCCCATCGACATGTCCAAGCCCGAGCATCTGGGGCTGCTGGAGGACTGGCTCCGCAGCTACCGGCCTGAGGAGCTCTTTGACGAGGACGGCAGACTGGTGGAATCCCTCCGGGATTTCGCCCCCAAGGGTGACCGCCGCATGGGCGCCAATCCCCACGCCAACGGCGGCAAGCTGCTGCGGGACCTGAAGCTGCCCGACTTCCGGGACTACGCCCTGAAGCTGGACGCCCCCGGCTCCGTCGAGGCCCAGGATATGACTGTGCTCGGATCCTACGTCCGGGACGTGGTCCGGGACAATCCCACCAATTTCCGGGTTTTTGGACCGGATGAAAGCAAGTCCAACCGGCTGACCCCCATGTTCGAGGTCACCGACCGGGTGTGGAACGCGGAGACCCAGGAGGGCGATGAGTTCCTGGGCCGTTCCGGCCGGGTGATGGACGCCATGCTCTCCGAGCACATGTGTGAGGGCTGGCTGGAGGGCTACCTCCTCACCGGCCGCCACGGCTTCTTCAACAGCTATGAGGCCTTCATCCGCATCGTGGACTCCATGTTCGCCCAGCACGCCAAGTGGCTCAAAACCTGCAACGAGCTGCCCTGGCGTCAGGATATTGCCTCCCTGAACTATATCCTCTCCTCCAACGTCTGGCAGCAGGACCACAACGGCTTCACCCATCAGGACCCGGGCTTCCTGGACCATGTGGCCAACAAGAAGGCCGACGTGGTGCGGATGTATCTGCCTCCCGACGCCAACTGCCTGCTTTCCTGCTTCAACCACTGCATCGCCAGCCGGAACTACGTCAACGTCCTAGTGACCTCCAAGCATCCCCGGCCCCAGTGGCTGACCATGGAGCAGGCGGTCAAGCACTGCACCCAGGGTATCGGCATCTGGCAGTGGGCCTCCAACGACATGGGCGAGGAGCCCGATATCGTCCTGGCCTGCTGCGGCGATACCCCCACCCTGGAGACCCTGGCCACCGTGACCATCATGCGGCACTACTTCCCCGACGTGAAGATCCGGGTCATCAACGTGGTGGACCTGATGCGGCTCCAGGCCGACAGCCAGCACCCCCACGGCCTGTCCGATCAGAAATATGATATGCTCTTTACCACAGACAAGCCCATCCTCTTTGCCTTCCACGGCTATCCGTCCCTCATCCATGAGTTGACCTACCGCCGGAAGAACAAGAACCTCCATGTCCGGGGCTATATCGAGGAAGGCACCATCACCACGCCCTTCGATATGCGGGTGCTCAACGGTCTGGACCGGTACCACCTGACCATGGACATCATCAACTATCTGCCGGAGAAGATCGGCGCCCGGGGCGCGTTCCTGATCCAGCAGCTCCAGGACAAGCTGGTGGAGCACAAGCAGTATATCGCCAAGTACGGCCAGGATCTGCCTGAGATCCGCGACTGGAAGTGGAACGACGGCAAGGGCAACTACGCCGACTGAGTTCCGGAACACCTGAGAATGAACCATGAAAATACCCGCCGGAATGGACATCTGTTCCGGCGGGTGTTTTCTTTCTCTGGATATCTGCGAAAGCTCAGCCTCCCGTTATCTTCAGCCCCACGATCCCTGCCAGCAGCAGAGCGGCGAAAAAGATCCGCGCGGCAGTAGCGGGCTCCTTGAATACAACGATCCCCACAAGGACTGCCCCCAGGGCGCCGATGCCTGTCCAGATGGCGTAAGAGGTCCCCAGAGGCAGCGTCTTTGTGGCCTGGGCCAGAAAGACATAACTGGCGGCCATGCCGATGAGCGTCAGCACCGCGTAGCCGTGATTGTGAAAGCCGTCAGAGAGCTTGAGCATTGTGGCCCAGAACACTTCAATGAGACCGGCGGAGAACAGCCAAATCCACGCCATTTTCATCCCTCCAAAAAATAAAATCGCGTTTCCTCCTGTGCCTTCAAGGGCCTAACGGCACAGGATAAAACGCGATCACCCTACCCGGCGGCAGGGGATGAAAAAAGGATACCATGAATTATGCCTGAGGTCAAGAGGAAACGCCGCCTCAGTCACAGGACCGAAACGGCGTGCATCCTCGAAGAAAGGGAAGAAATAGGTGTTGGTAACTGGTGTGGGATCAAAGAATCAGCTCAAAGCCATAGCAGCTGCGCTCAAAGCCGTAGATCTCATAGAACCGATGGGCGGGCTTCCGGGGCAGACCGGAATCCAGGGTGACGGCCTTGCAGCCTCTCTCCTTGGCCAGACGGACCGCTTCGTCCATCAGCTTGATACCATAGCCCTTGCCCCGGTCTTCCTCATTGGTGATGATGGAGGAGACATAGCAGGTCAGGCCAGACATCCAAAAGGTCATGAAGTAGTCCCCGTGGCAGAAGCCGTGGTACTCATCTCCCTCCATGCAGAAGAAGGCAAAGGCGTTTTCATCCTCAATGACCTCTTCATAAACCTTTCGGATGACTTCTTTGTCATAGGTGTTATAGGTCCAGAGCTTGACGATATAATCAAAGGCGACGTCAAAATCCTCCATGGTGGCTTTCTTGAACTCCATAGGAACAACTCCTTTATACCATTTTTGTCTATTTTATGCGCATTGGCCCTTGCTTTCAATGATAAATCATAGTAAAATAACTACCAAAGAATTATTATAAATACCAAATAATAAGTACTCAAGACGGAAAGGCGGCATCCGCCATGGAAAAAAACGAATTTCTCCTCTACAACGACATCCTATACCAGCTCTCCCGATGCCAGACCATGGAGGACCTGAAAAAGACCTTCCTGCCCCAACTGCGTCTGCTCATCTCCTTTACCCACGGCAGCTATATCTCAATCACCCAGGGTGGAGAGGATGGAGAACTGATCCACACCCTGCGGTTCTGGCAGCCGGACAGCTTCCGGACAGTGGAAGAAGCGTGGATCCGGGAGTATCGGCAAGCGTATACCGCCTGGCTCAGCCACACCACGGAATCTGTGGTGATCCGGGACAGCGAGCTGATGGAAGGGGACAAGCGGTTTTCCTCCCATTTCTATAAAGGACTGTTCAAGCAGCTGGGGGTCCGGGACACCATGCAGATGAACGTGGTCTCCGGAGGGCAGGTCCTGGGCCGCATCGCTCTGTTCCGAACGGAGGAGTACGGAGACTTCACCGATCAGGACGCCTTCTATCTTCGGGCCCTGTCCAACCATATCGGCCTGGTCTTTGCCCGGTGTGACGGAGAGCGGGATCTGACCCATCGGGATGCCGCCGGACGCCTGGCCAAGACCTACGGGCTGACCCGGCGGGAAGAGGAGGTCCTGGCGCATATCCTCACCGGTCAGTCCAGCGATGAGGTGGCCGCCAGGTTGTGTATCGCCAAGAACACGCTGTTCAAGCACAGCCAGAACCTGTATCGCAAATGCGGCGTCAAGTCTCGATGGGAGCTGTTGTCTCTCCTGCGGGAGTCGTGAGCAGGCAGACGCCTTGGGGAACCGAGTTGAATGAATCGGTGCCTGTGAAACGGCTCCGAACAGACAAAAGAAAAAGCCTTGAAACACATAGCTTCAAGGCTTTTCTCATGGCAGCGGGAGAAGGATTCGAACCCTCACAAACAGAGTCAGAGTCTGTCGTGCTACCCTTACACAATCCCGCTATTTTAATTTTTGTGGGGCCCCTTCTCGTCAGGACCGAGGATTATTATAGCACGCTTCTGCAAATTGTCAAGGAAAACTTTCGGCTTTTTCAAAATTATTTTTGTCCGGTTGGAAGGACAACAATCCGGTTTGCCGCCTTGACAATTTTACCAGTTTTGGTAGAATAAAACCAACGCCTGCCAACAATACTACGATACTACGATTGCAGAGAGGACGATTCCATGGGATTCCTGGATCTGTTTCTTCGCGCTGACGTCAACGCCGGCGTCAGAAACTGTGAAAACGACCCGGAGGGCATTCTGATAGACGTCCGGGAGCCGGATGAGTACAACCATCGACGGATCCCCGGCAGTGTCAATCTGCCTCTGTCCGTGATCCAGACCGCCCCGGAGGTCTACCCTGAAAAGGACGCGCATCTGTATCTCTATTGCTACAGCGGCGCCCGCAGCGGACAGGCCGCCGCCGCATTGCGGAAGCTTGGGTACACCAATGTCCGCGACATCGGCGGCATCAAGGGCTATACCGGCGCCACGGAGCGCGGCCCCAAAGAGGGATGAGGTGATCAAATGTTAGAAGATGCCAAGCGTTCCATCGCGTTTATCTGCCCGGTCTGCCGCCAGCCGGTGATCCTGGAGCGGACCGCCTTTCAACTGGCTGCGTCCGGCAGCCGGCTGCCCTGTCCCTGCGGTAAGTCCGAATTGGATGTGGAGTTGATGGGCAGTCAGGTGCGGATGCGGGTGCCCTGTCTCTTCTGCGAACAGTCCCACACCGTTGCCTGTTCCACGTCTGCCTTTCTCCATGAGCGTACGCTGGCCTTTTCCTGCGCCGCTTCTGGGCTGGACTGCTGCTATGTCGGGGAGGAGGAGCCTGTCTTCGCAGCTATGAAACGGTTGGAAGAGACTGTGGATGTGCTGGAGTCCGAGGCCGGCGCCCAGGGCACGTTTCTCAACGACCTGGTTATGGAGGAGATCCTGGAGGAACTCCGGGACATCGGCCAGCGAGGCGGGATCTCCTGTACCTGCGGCTGCCGGGAGTGGAAGATGAAGATCAACTACAGTTCGGTGGAGTTGTTTTGCGCCCGTTGTGACGGGGCACTGAAGATTCCCGCGGCCACCATGTCAGACATCGAGGACCTCTGCTGCAAGCCCACCCTGACCATTCGGGGGAAGGGCTGAGGCGCACATCCTGCTCCCTGTGGCATAAGATGGACTGAGACCGACAAGGGGTCTCCATTTTGACAGGGAGGTTCTTGACTATGTGTTGGAACAATGGGAACAACTGCCTGTGGATCATTCTGATCCTCATTCTTTTCTGCGGCTGCGGGAACAATGGCTGCGGCAATAACGGTTGCGGCGGCAATAATTGTGGCTGCAACAACGGGTGCGGCTGCGATTGCGGCTGCTGAAAAAACGACACGTCGCCGGGAGGTCCGAGCTGTGGATCTCCCGGCGCTTTTCAGAAAAGAAAAATCAAAAAATATGAAAATAATGCTTGCAATTTGTGACAGTCTGTGGTATTATTCAATGGTCGCCAAGAGAAGCGCGGCATGCGGCAGTAGCTCAGCTGGATAGAGTAACTGGCTACGAACCAGTAGGTCGGGGGTTCGAGTCCCTTCTGCCGTACCAGGAAGACCCTGGACCATTCGGTCCGGGGTTTTTCTATACCCTAAAATGGATCGGTTCACTGGAGAGTCCTGCGCCGATCCGGGCCTGAGGGACCTGACGTTACTCCGGTACGGCGATTAGAATAGGGAAGGGATCGAAGGAAGATCTCCTTTTAATGAAAGCGCAGCGCCTGACACAATCTTCGTGTCAGGCGCTGTGCTCTTCTGTGTTTTGTTATGCGTAATGCTTGCTTGATGGGATACTGGTATCAGTGATGAACGTGTTCGCCGAACACACCCTCCTGCAATTCTGCCTCGGACAGGCCCTTGCGCTGACCGGAGGAAACCAGATACAGGACGATGCCCACCACCATCCACACGATGAAGACCTTCACGGCCAGACCGGTGGCGTAGAAGGGGCTGGCGGGAACGAAGGACATGATGAACACGATGGAGGTGACGATGGCCGCGAAGTAGCCCATGGCGATGCCGCCGGGGATCTTGTAGGGCCGTTCCATGTCGGGATACTTCTTCCGGCACATGACCAAAGACCAGCTTGTGATGGCCCAGGACAGCAGGAAGGCCATGGCGGAGAAGCAGGTCAGCACGTCGATCATGTTGGCGCCCAGGAAGGGACCGGCCAGGGACAGGACCAAGCAGACGATCTGACCGCGGACGGCAACGCCGTTCTTGTTCTGATAGGCCAGAGCCTGGGGGATCAGACGGCCGCGGCCCATGCCCATCATCAGGTTGGCGGAAGCGGTGAAGAAGCCGTTCCAGGTGGTGAACAGACCGGCGATGGCGCCGATGGTCAGGATCCAGTACAGAACTGCGCCGGCAGCGCCGGGATACAGGCTCTGGAACATGGTGGCGGCGGCGGGGCGGGCCATACCCACGAATTCCTGCCAGGGCCAGCCATAGCCAAAGGCGAACAGAAGGACAGCGTAGAAGATACAGGCCAGGGTGACGGACAGAACCACGGTCTTGCCCACGGTCTTCACGTCGCCGCCGGCGTCTTCGACGCCCTGGGGGATGGTCTCGAAGCCAGCCAGGAAGAAGGCCGCCTGGACCACGATGGCGAAGCAGCCGCCGAACATGGTGCTGTGGGAGACCTCACGCAGGCCGGGGCCATAGATGTCGGGGTTGGACACGTCATAGATGGGCTGCCAGTTGCCGGCGTTTCCGCCGACAAAGGCCGCGATGGCGCCCAGGATACCGGCGCCCACCAGCACGAAGCAGAGAACCTTCTGCAGGAGAGCGGCAGTGGCCAGGCCACGCATGTTCACGGCGAAGAGCAGCAGGGAGAAGATGGTGCCGATGATGACCACGATGAGATAGATGTCGTAGTCCATGATGTTGTACAGGATGGGACCGGACTTGATGCCAGGGATCAAGTACCCCAGCACGTCGGTGATCTGGATGGCTTCCCAGGGGATGATAAAGATAAAGCCGCCCAGGGAGGCCCAGCCGGAGATCAGGGCAACCTTGTCGTTAAAGGCCTTATAGGCGAAGGCCATGCCGCCGCCAGCCACGGGGAGCATGGGGACCAGCTCGGCGTAGCACAGACCGATGGGGACCATCATGATCAGGACCAGCAGATAGCCCAGAGCAGCAGGCACAGGTCCGCCGCAGGAGGCCATCCAGCCGTTGATGGACACAGCCCAGCCCACACCGACGATGGCGCCGAAGCCGATACAGAAAAAGTCTACCGCGCTGACGCCTTTCTTTTCAGGTGTATTACTCATACGTACCTCTTTTCTCGTCATATGTTACAAGTACAGAAGTTCAGTCCGGACAGAACTCTGGTATCTATTATAAAAAGTTGTGTCTAATTTGTAAATTGAATGTTATTTATAACCGATATAACAAAAAAATATTACAAGCAGAGGACAGAAAAAACGGGCTCCGGCAGCACTGGGCATCGGAGTCCGTTTGCGGTATCAAGAAAGGGGCAGGGTCATGATGGCGGTGAACACTCCGTCGGCCTCAGTGGTGTCAAAGCCGCCGCTGTGGAGGGCCAGGACCCGCTGGCAGGTGTTCAGGCCGATACGGGTGCTCTCCTTCTTGTCTCGGTGGGGGGAGACAGCGTTCATCACCCGGAGGACCAGCCGATCTCCCTTCCGCCTCCAGGAGATGGCGACGGGCAGAGTAGGGTCTGCGTATTTCAGCAGGTTTGAATACACGTTGTCAAAGGCACGACGAAGCAGAGGAAGACTCACCCGGATCGTCCCGTCCAGCGGCGATCCGTCCAGGTCCACCCGGAAGCCCTCGCTCTCCAGGGCAAATGCGTACTCCTGCCAAATGGAATGAATGAGGTCATCGGCGTCTGCGGGCTCCAGTTCGGGAGGCTCCCACTGGGTTGCGTAGACCAGAGAGTATTCAAAGAGCTTGTCCGTCATATCCTTGATGGACTTGCTCTGGGATAGACTTTGCTTAATGAGATGCCGCATCTGGTCCTCGTTGGCATACTTTTTCCGGTCCAACAGTTCCAGGTATGCCATAAGGGAGGTCAGGGGGGTGCGCAGATCGTGAGACATTGCGGTGACTAGCCTGGAATTGGCCGACCGCATCTGGTCTTCCTCATACTGCTGTGACAGAAAGGACCGCCTCATTTCGTCCATCCCTGCGGCTAGTTCCCCCAGCTCATCCCGGCCCAGGACAGTCACCGGGCGTTCCAGATCGCCCCCCGCCATGCTTTCCAAGGCTTCTTTCAGTGCCTTGATGTATTGCAGCTTGCTGTGGACCAGCGCGGTGAAGGACAGGGAGAAAGCAAGAAAGGCTATGGCAGCGCTGATCCCAAACTCCCAGTGACGAACGGTCCGGTCAAGATTGTAGGACAGCGCGGCCCGGACCTCTGTGCCGTCATAGAGGGCCAGCTCAAACTCGCTCTGCCAGGAGCTTTCGTCCCCCCTTGCAGATACATCGTCAGGCGTTTCATAAAGAAGCTTGTCTCCCTTGCGGAGAGTTAGATAGATAAGGCTCTGGCGGCACCAGGTGGTCAGGCGGTCCGTGGTGTCCGCTGTGATTTTCTGCTGCTCCACACTGACCCGTAGTTGAGAGATCAAAAAGTTTTCCACAGCGGCATCCAGCGGACGGGGAGCCCCATGACTTGTCAGTTGGATGTCTGTGAAGGTCAGGAGGAGGAAAGCCAGAATAAAGGCCAGGCCCCCGGCCAGAACGGACAGGTACACGTTCCCCAGTAGCTGGCGGGTGAGGCTGGAGGAGGGACTGCGGCTATTCAATCCGGTACCCCCTTCCCCAAACGGTGCGGATGGTCCGGGGGCTCTTGGGGTCGTCCCCCAGCTTTTTCCGGATGTTGCGGATGTGGACCATCACCAGGTTGTTGGAGTTATAGAGGTAGGGCTCGTTCCAGATGCTCTCATAGATACTCTGGGCGGAGAAGATTTGTCGGGGGTGGGAAGCCAGCAGCAGGAGAATGCGGTATTCCAAGTCGGTCAGCAGGACCTCCCGGCCGTCCTGCCGAACCTGGCACTGCTTCGTGTCGATTTCAATGTCTCCGCAGCAGCGGAGGATTCCTTTTTCTTCCCCGGCTTTGGCCCCGTAGATGTAGTATCGCCGAAGCATAGCCTTGACCCGGTTGATGAGCTCGTTGTAGGAGAAGGGCTTGACCAGGTAGTCGTCTCCGCCGCTGGAAAAGCCCATGGTAAGGTCTGAATCCTGGGACTTGGCGGTGAGGAACAGGATCGGGACCGTGGAGGTCTTCCGAATCTCGGCGCAGGCGGCGTAGCCGTTCATGCCTGGCATCATCACGTCCAGGATCACCAGGTCCACGGTGTCGTCCAGCCTGTCCAAGACCTGTTGCCCGTCCTCGGCCTCCACGGTGTCATATCCCTCGCCGGCCAGGATGAGCCGCAAAACCTCCCGGATCTCCGGATCGTCGTCTGCGAACAGGATCTTCTTTTTCTCCATGGCTCTTCCCTCCAGTCTGGTTATCATTTTCTATTATAGCATTTGTAGTATACAGCAGATCGGTTGAGCGGGAAAGCGGGCTTCATACTTTTTTCAGATTTCTTCAGATTTTTCGCCACCGGGATTTCAGGTTTGTCCGTTATAATCCAAATCAATAATCATTATAACGGAGGGAAGGACCATGGGAAAATATCTTCCTATCATCAAGATCGCCCAGTGCGGCAGCTTCAACAAGGCAGCCGGAGAACTGGGATACAGTCAGCCCAATCTGTGGCACATCGTCAACAACCTGGAGGATGACCTGGGGACTAAGCTGTTCCACCGATCCCGGCAGGGCGTCACCCTCACCGATGCAGGGAAGCAGCTGCTGGAAAAGATGGAGCGCATCGAGGCCCAGGAGAGCAGTCTGTATCAGTATGCCCAGAACTACAAGGCTAATCAGGTCCGGGTGGGACTGTTTCCGGCCCTGACCGGTCGCTGGACAGCGGATCTCCTTGCGGCACTGAAGGCGGAATATCCGGCGCTTCATGTGAAACTGGAAAATCCGGAGACCTATCAGGGTGGGCTGAGAGCGGTGACGGATCAGGGCTTGGACTGCTGCTTTTCCATCCTGCCCGGCTCGGCAGAGGTGGAGGCCATCCCGCTATGGGAGGAGCCTTATTACCTGGTGGTGGGCGCTGAGCATCCGCTGGCTGCCATGGAAGAGGTATTACTGCAGGATGTGATGGGGAAGTATCCTTTGCTCTCAAACAGTGATAGTTTTGATCCGGACAGTCCTCTCTGGCCTGTCTATCGCCGGACAGAGCATGTTTTTATGGCAGATTCCGCGCCGATGGATCCGCTGCTTTCCGTTGCGCTGGCGAAGAAGGGGTTGGGAGTTGCCCTCCTGCCCCAGACAATGTCGGAGGGAGCGACGGAGGGAGTGCGGTGGATTCCGCTGGCAGAAAAGCTTTCCCGGCCTGTAACCCTTCTGTATAGCGGGAAGGGTCTCCTTTCCTCCTATGTAGAGAGTATGGTTCGGCTGATGAGTATTCCGGCCTTCGGACATCATGAATCCGGTGTTTTGGGCATCACGATTCCGGTGTAGTGGAAATCATGAATCCGGCGTTTTGGAAATCAAGACCTTATAATGAATTTACACATCATT
>Ga0079305_1001606_pt1 | contig 27488 bp, 22 predicted proteins | sample LMS_cellobiose_e_FD_79183 | JGI IMG/M metagenome (GOLD analysis project Ga0079305, IMG submission 79183) | Rumen-fistulated moose microbial communities from Alaska, USA - LMS_cellobiose_enrichment | ecosystem: Host-associated > Mammals > Digestive system > Stomach > Rumen fluid ... | reverse complement strand
GCCTGGCAGCTGCTGTATGAATGTTTGCCCTACGCCCACAGCGATACCCCGGAAAAGGCCCGCGTCTACCGGCTGGAGCCCTATGCCCTGGCGGCGGACATCCGCCCCGACGGCCGCGGCGGCTGGAGCTGGTACACCGGCAGCGCGGGCTGGCTGTACGAGGTGATGCTGCGGGACTTTCTGGGCTTTGACAAGCGGGGGAACGCCGTGACCCTGCGCCCCCGGGCGCCCGCCGACTGGGAGGAATGTACGCTGGTGTACCGCTTTGGCGAAAGCCGCTGGCAGCTGACCGCCGCCCGGGACGCCCGCTACGTGACCGCCGACGGCGAAAAGATCACGGGCCTGTACGTGCCCCTGCGGGACGACGGCAAGGCCCACGAGGCGCGTTTTCCCCTGCCGGGGCGGGAGGAATGAGTCCCCTTGAAGGCGGCGCGGAAAACTGATATACTGCATAGGAGAAAACCGCACGATCGCGGCATGGGAGGAACGACAAAATGGAGAAAAGGGCCCTGGGCAAAACGGGCGTCAGTCTATCCCAGGTGGGATACGGCGCCGCATCGCTCTTTGGAAAGGACGTGCTGGGAAAGCAGGGCGTAACAGAGGAAGGGGCCTACGCGCTCTTCACCGCCGCGCTGGAGCGGGGCGTTACCTTTTTTGATACGGGCATCAATTACGGCTATGCTGAGGAGCGGCTTGGCCGCTGTATCGCCCGGGCCATCCGGCAGGGTCTGGCGCGGCGGGAAGACCTGGCCATTGAAAGCAAATGCGGCGAAACGATCCTGCCGGACGGCTCCTGCGGGCCGACAGACTGGTCTCCCGACTGGCTGTGGAAAAGCCTGGAAATCAGCCTGAAACGGCTGCAGCTGGAGTATCTGGATCTATACGCCATGCATGGCTTCTGCGCGCCCGCACAACTGGAGGGCGTGCTGGGCGCTTTTCAGCAAATGAAATCCCAGGGCCTGATCCGAGCCTACGGCGTGAATACCTTCGATACGGATTATCTGGAATGGGTGGCCCGGGAAAAATGCTTTGATTACGTGATGCTGGATTACAACATCCTGCGCCAGGACCGGGAGCCGCTGATCGAGCGGCTGACCGACGGGGGCGTGGCGGTGCTGGCGGGGGCGGCGCTGGGAGAATCGCTGTATTCCAAAAAGCTGTTCCGGCCCCGCAGCCGCAACGACCTGTGGTATCTGGCGCGGGCACTGATGAATTTCAAGGAGCTGATGAACAGGAGCAGGGATTTCCGCTTTCTGACAAAGCAGCCGGGCTTCACGGCCAATCAGCTGGCCCTGCGTTACGTGCTGGACAACCCCCGGATCACCGCCGCCTGCTTCAGCACGGTAAACGTGGAACACCTGATGGAAAACCTGCGGGCCGTAGACCTGCAGATGCCCCGGCGCATCCGGGAGGAGATCATGAAGCGCCGCACGCCGTGACGGACGCTGGAAAAATTTCCCCGTCATATTAACGAATCGTTCACATTTCTGTAAAATATCAGCGCTATCCTATGATTGCGTTGAAAGAGACGCGCAAAATTGTGAAGCATCGCACACAGGAAAGGAGCGATTGATTTATGAGAAAGAATAAACTGTTTGGTCTGCTGGCCCTGGCGCTGGCGCTGACCATTGCCCTGAGCCTGGCGCTGGGCGCCAGCGCCTCCGGCACGCTGGAAAGCAGCGAAATCGACAAGATCCTGAACGCCAAAACCGACGCAGCCCTGACGGCGAATCCCTTCACCGCGGCGGTGGCCAAGGCGAAGGAGAGCGTGGTGCTGGTGCGCAATTATACCACCGTGCGCTCCAACGGCTACGGCTTCTACGGCTTCGGCTGGGGCTACGGCGACGGCAGCAGCGGCGGCAGCACCGGCCGTGAGCAGCTGGCCGGCACCGGCAGCGGCACCGTGATCACCGAATACGGCCACATCCTGACCAACTATCACGTGATCGAGGACGCCACCCGCGTGACCATCTATGACGGCGAAAAGGAATACGAGGCCAGCGTGGTCAGCTACAGCGAGGAGAAGGACGTGGCCGTGCTGCTGTGCCCCGAAATCAAGCTGCCCGCCGTTGAGCTGGGCGACAGCGACTCCCTGCAGGAGGGCGAATGGGCCATCGTGATCGGCAATCCCCTGGGCGAGGATTTCTTCCGCAGCACCACCGTGGGCGTGGTTTCCGCCCTGGGCCGCGAGGTGGAGACCCAGTCCACCGATAAGTACGGCCGCCGCGGCACCACCACCAATTCCATGATCCAGGTGGACGCCGCCATCAACAGCGGCAACAGCGGCGGCGGCATGTTCAACGTGCTGGGCCAGCTGATGGGCATCCCCTCCATGAAGTACACCAGCAGCTATTTCTCCAGCACCAGCATCGACAACATCGGCATGTGCGTGCCCATCAACGTGGCCAAGGAATACATCCGGGAGGCCCTGGAAAAGTACAACGCCGAAGAGGTGCAGGAATACCTGGAGGAAAAGGCCAAGGAGGACGACCGCAACACCACTGCCAACGACATGACCGATAAGCCCCGCCTGGGCGTGACCATCATCACCATGGACGCCAGCAACACCGCCGTTTCCCGCGGCGTGCTGCCCCGGGGCTGCATCGTGAGCCAGGTGGAGAGCGGCTCCCCCGCCGAGGCTGCCGGCATCCAGGTGGGCGACATCATCGTGGATGTGGACGGCCAGGTGATCACCGACACCGCCAGCCTGCAGAGCCAGATTCTGGCCCACAGCGCGGGCGATACCCTGACGGTAAAGGTGTACCGCGCCGAAAACAACCCCCTGGAGGCCCAGTACATCAGCGACATCGGCGAGGGCGATTACATCGATCTGCAGGTGACCCTGCAGGTGGTGGAAGCGCCTGCGGCCTAACCCTGAACCCGCATCAAAAAACGGACTGCTCACCGCAGCCCGTTTTTTATTATTCAAATTCTTTCCGTCAGCCTTCCTTTTCCGGAAGCGCGCGCTCCTGCAGGCGGCCGCCCACCTCGAAGGCCAGCTTTTCGCCGTGATAACCCGCCAGGCGGTATTCCTCCCCCCGCCGGGTCAGGTGCAGCGTCACCTGCTGGCCGGGGCGCACCTCGGCGTTGAAATTCAAAATCAGGCTTTGCAGGCTGCACCGGCGCATGGCCTCCACCCCCAGGGCGTTGCACAGCCAATCGGCATAGCGGGTGTTGTTCACGTGGCCGTTCACGTCCAGATCGGTATACACCGGGGTATACTCCATCACGGTTTCATCCCCCTGCAGCTGGCCCACGGTGGCGGGCAGGGCCATGGGGGCGGCCAGGTCGCTGTTGTCGGGCAGCAGGGCGGCGATCTCCCCCGCCGGGATGGTCTGGCGGGTGTGGATATCCATCAGCAGCCACAGGGTGCCCGCCTTGCCGATCATCCGGCCCTGGGCGTCGGTAAAGGTGTAATAGCGCGGGAAAAAGCGCAGGCGCACCGGCTTGTTGAAGGTCTGCACGGTGATTTTTTCGCCGATGGCGGGGTAGCGCTCCATCTGCACCTCGCTGCGGGCCAATATCCACACAATGCCCTTTTCCAGCAGCACATCCCGCCCGCAGCCCAGCAGGGCGCAGTGCGTGCCGGCGATCTCCTGCATCTCCTCCAGCACGGCGCTGGGCCGCCACTGGCCGTTTACGTCGCAATCCCGGGTACGGATCATAATTTCTTCCTGATAAGTTTTCATAACTCTTTCTCCTCTGATGACCGAATGGCAGCTCCCTCCGGAAGCTTTCCCCCTTTATTTTACTCCTTTCTGTCAACCAAACATCAATCAGACCGATAAAACCTGTCAAAAAAGGGGCTGCGCCCTCCGGTTCTCCGCCGGTTTGGAGGCAGCCCCGATCCTTGTCCGCCGGTTATTTCAGCTCTACCTTCCAGCCGGAAACGGCTTTCAGCAGGCGGATCACATCCATGATATCGATCTTCCCGTCGCCGGTCACGTCGGCGTTCTTCTCCACGATGTCCACCTTCCATTCGGACACCTTTTTCAGCAGCCGGATCACGTCCATGATATCCACCTTGCCGTCGCCGGTTACGTCGCCGGGCAGGCGGTCGTCAGCTGGCGCGTCCTTCCAGAGGGCCTTCACCGTCAGATCCTCGGTGACCTCTATCGTCTCCCCGGGCGCGCCTTCGTCCCATTTGTCAAACACCTGTCCCTCGGGGGCGGTGAAGGCGCACTCCGGCAGCGTCAGCTTATCGCCCTTGATCACCAGAATATCGTCCATGAAGCCGGTGCCGCCGTGGGCGCTGAATTTCACCCTCCAGGTTTCCGGATCGGGCCATTTCCACAGGGCCTTCAGCTTCACGTTGCCGGTGATGGGGATCAGCGACCAGGGATCCACTTCGGTTTCATCCTCCCGCTGCCAAGTGTCGAAAACCATATTCTCCGGCGGGGTGAATCCGCAGGGCGGCACCAGATAATCCGACCCCTCCGTGGCGAAGCCCGCGTCCATGGTGCCGGTGCCTTTGTTGGGATCAAAGGAGATGGCGTAAATCACCGGCAGCTTGCGCCAATGGGCCACCAGGGTGATGTCGTCCGACACATAAAACTCAGTCCCTGGGGCGAGCACCACCTCGGGTTCGCCGGTCTCCCAGCCGTCAAAGGCATACCCTTCCGGCGGCGCAAAGCCGCATTCCGGCAGCTTGTATAAGCTGTAGCGGTCGATGGTAACGCGCTCCATGGCGCCGGTGCCCCCGTGCGGCTCAAAGGTGATTTGGCACGTGCGGCGCACCCAGCGGAGCGTCAGATCGGCCTCAGACAGCTTTACAAAATCATAGCCCATCTTGGTGCCGTCCGCGTCGTACCACAGCGACATCTTGCCGTTCCAGTCGTCCTCTCCCCAGCCGGCCTCCGGCGTGATCGAGAACGCGGGACATTCTTCGCCGGGCTTCAGCGCCGTCTTGCCAACGTCATTGCGCCCCACCGTATAGTAGCTTTCTATGCTTTCATCCAGGAGCAGGCTGAGGTAACCCTCCCCCAGCACCAGGTCCGTTTCGCCCGTGTTGGCCACGGTGACGTACAGCGGGCCGTCCACCCCATCCTCCAGGAAATTGATGCCGAAGTGCACGCTGTCGATCCTGGCGCCCACCGTGGGCTTCGCCTTCCAGAGGGGGCGCAGCTCCGCGTCGTCGGAGAAGGTGACGATGTCGTTGGTCTTGCCGATGTTCTCGCCGTTGACGCTCCACCCATCAAAGTAGCACCCCTCGGGGGTGACGAACTGATGCAGGGGCAGCATATAGGGGGTGTTGGCCTTGATGGTGACGGGATCCATACTGCCATCCGCGCCGTTGCCGTCAAAGGTCAGGGTCACGTCCTTCTCCTCCACGGTGAGCACGTAATCCTTCTGCACCAGGCGATATGACATTCCGGTTTCATCCATCACGCTGGGGTCGCTCCCCACCTGCAGCCGCACGATGTAGGTGCCCGGCTTGCAGTCGGGGGTTCCACGCAAACGAAGGATGTGATCAACGTCCATCTCGAGCCCAAGGCCGATATCCGCCACGTTGCCCTCGGCGTCATAGATGCTCGAATCAACCCACATGTAATCCGGGTCATACAGGCCGATGGGCGGCAGCTGGACGGAATAGGCTACGCCGATCTGGGCCGCGGGGAAATCTATCTCCGGCAGCTGGGCCACGTCGTATATGCGCATATACAGCGCCCCGGTGGCGTAGCCATGATTTTTATCCTTCACCAAGATGCTCAGCTGGATCTCATGCTCCGTGCCGCCCAAGCTGCCCAGCAGCGCGCACTGATGGAAGCCCAGCCCATAGCCGTTCACAATGGCGTTCTTGTCCAGACGCAGGCCCTCCACGTCGTTGATGAATTCCCAGGTTAGGTTGTCGGTGTCCGGGTTCGTGGCCTCAAACACCAGCTGAACCTGGCCGTTGCGCCAGGTGCCGGGCAGATACTTCTTTCCGTCCAGCTCATAAGCGACCGGGCTAATGATGCCCAGCGTTTCCGCCAGTGCCGCGCCGCACAGCAGCGTAAGCGCCAACAGCGCGCAAAGTATAACGACGCTCCTTTTCATTTGTGTTTCCTCCTCTTATTCTCAGGCTTTTCTGCCCAGTTGCTCATGCTGCAAAAGCCGAAAAATGTATATAAAAACAGCGCTATTCCGCTTTTATCAGCGGATAGCGCCGCAGTCAACCAGGGACAGATCACGTCTGTCCGATTTTAAGGAAACAAACCATGCTTTTGCTTTTTTGGGGGGCGGCAATAACAGAATGCACATTTTCACTTACCTGTTGTTTGTGTCGGCAGGGAAAGGATATGCAATATTCCGTCTTTTTTTGTATAGCACATTCCGTTTGAATTGTCAAGGATTAATTATTCCCAGCGTGTCGGCGCCCCCGCCTCCATGTGCCAGATCTCGTCGGCATAGCGGGCGGCCTCGGCCTCGTGGGTCACCAGCAGCACGGCGGCCCCCTGGCGGGCGGTATCCCGCAGCAGGCCCAGCACGGCGGCGGTGTTCTCGTCGTCCAGATCGCCGGTGGGCTCGTCGGCCAGCAGCACGGCGGGGCCGTTGATCAGCGCCCGGGCGATGGCCATGCGGCGCAGCTCCCCGCCGGAAAGCTCCTTGGGCCGCACGTCCGCCAGGGAGGCGATGCCCATCTGCTCCAGCAGGTGCCGGGCCCTGGGCAGGGCCGCCTTTCCATCGCCATACAGCTGAGCGGGCAGCAGCACGTTTTCCAGCACGGTCAGGCTTTGCAGGGCGGTCTGCCCCTGGGGCACCACGCCGATATGCCGGTTGCGCAGCCGGGAAAGCTGCCCGTCCGGCAGGGCGTACAGATCGGTATCATCCAGCAGTACCCGGCCCGCCGTGGGGGTCAGCAGTCCTGCCAGCATATTCAGCAGGGTGCTTTTGCCGCTGCCGCTGCGGCCGGTGATCTCCGTCACCCGGCCCGCCTCCAGGGCGAAATCCACGGGCTGCACGGCGGTAAAATAATTGCTGCCCGCCCGCAGCCGGGGGTATTCCTTGGTGATTTTTTCCGCCGTCAGCTTCATCCGTTTCCCTCCCGCAAGATCAGGCTGGTATCCAGGCGGCTGATGCGCGCCGCCGACAGGCCCGAGATCAGCGCCCCCACCGCGGCGCAGGCCGCCAGGGAGAGCAGGGCCAGCAGCAGTGCTCGCCCGCCGCCGGGCGCCACAAAGGGCAGGCCCAGCGCCCCCTCGATGGCCCGGCTGAAGGGGAACACCGCCAGCGCGGCCAGGGCGATGCCGGCGCACCCGCCCAGCAGGCACAGCAGCACCGCCTCCGCCGTGACCAGGCCGGCCAGGCGGCCCCGGGCGGCCCCCATCACCCGCAGCACGGCAAATTCCTTTTTGCGCTCCTGCATCAGCAGGGTGAAGGCGATCATCATGATGACCAGGCACAGGGCCCAGATCACGGCCACAAACAGGCCGATCAGCCGGGAAATGCCCTCCAGGTTTTCGGCGATGCCGCTGATCATGTTGCTGGCCCGGGCCGCCGTGACCTTGCGCACGTGGATGTTGATATCGTTTTTCACCGCCTCGATGTCATAGCCCTCCGCCACCTTGACCAGCACGGTGGAGATCACCCTGTCCGGGTCGACCTCGTAGCGGTTCAGCCCCCTTTCCTCCGAGGCGGCGATCAGGGCCTGGAGGGTCGCCCGGTTGGCGTACACGGCGCTGTCCAGGGTGGAGCCGGTTTTGCTCAGCTTGGCCGCCACATGGCAGTCCACGCCGAAAAAGGTCATCACCCCGCTCACGGGCACGCTCACGTCGCTGCCCGCCAGCAGCTCGCCATCCCCCAGCGCGCCGCCGTAGGTTTCCTCCGCCCAGGGCTGGATGGTGAAATCCGTCTCCGGGTCAAAGCCGATCAGCTGCACCGAGGCGCTGCAGCAGCTGGCGGTGACGCTGGCCAGATACACCTGGGAGGACACCCGCTCCACGCCCTCCCGGGCGGCGATCTTGCCCTCGATGTCGGCGCTCATGTAAAAATAGCCGGGGCTGCCCTGCATGAGAATATCGTCGATGTTAAACTGGGAGCGGGCGGAGGAGGGCACCACGATCACATCGGCCCCCAGCCGCGCCCGCAGGCCGCCCAGGCCCTTTTGCAGGCTTTGGATCATCAGCGAGCCCCCGAAAATGGAAAAGGACAAAAACCCCGCCAGCAGCAGCATGGCCGCTGTGCGGCCCGGCCTGCCCTTCAGGTTTTTCCAGCACAGCCTGCCGATCACGATTGCCGCTCCCTTCTGATCTGCAGCGCCGCGTCCAGCAGGGCCGCCGCCGCGATCACAGCGCACAGCACCGTCACCGCGGGGCGCGTCACGGCGCGGCAGCGCATGCTCTCCATCATGCACAGGTGAATGAGCGTGCCCGGCATGGCAATAGCCGCCCCGGCGCAGGCAATCAGCCCCGCGTCCGCCCCCAGCCGCGCCCGACGGGGCAGGAGCAGGCGGATCAGCGCCAGCGCCGTCATGGCGATGCCCAGGCCCAGCACGGCCCGCCCCGCCCAGCGGCAGGTCATATAGCCGCCATCCTCCTTTGGGCCGCAGGGGCCGAACACAAAGGCCACCCCCAGCGCCAGCGCCAGGCACAGCGCGGGCAAAAGGATGTCCAGCGCGCCGATCTTCCGTTTCACAGCAAAAGCACCTCCAGTTAGTTAGTATAAACTAATTTCAGCTTATTGTATCACATTCCTTCCGGGGATGCAATGCACAAACGTAAATATTGTGCAAAAAGCGGGGGAAAGCATTGAAAAACCCATTCAAATGATATATGATGAACAAAAGGGGTTGATTTCCATGAAAAAAACGGCGTTTTGCCTGCTGCTGTGCCTGGCGCTGGCGGCCTGCGCCCTGCCCGCCGGGGCGGAGAACGAAGGCCGGCTGCGCTGTTTCCTGCTGGTTTCGGAGGAGGCGGACGCCCCCTACGCCGCCCAGGGCGCGGCGGGATTGCCGGACGGCACGCCCCTGCCCGCCGCCCGGTATACCCTGTACGCCGGGGAGGACTGGAACGGCATGCGCGCGGCCCTGCTCTATGAGGCGGAGGAGGATACCCGGGTGGTCGCCTTCACCGCCCCGGCGGAGGCGCTCGCGGAGCTGACGGCCCTGCTGCGGGAAAGCGGCATGGCGGCGCTGAACCGGGAAGACCGCTGGAACGGCGGGGAGGGCCTTTCCCTGGAGCTGGCAGCGGTCTATGACAATTATGAAATCCTGCAATTCGACTGTGACGGCGACCTTTCCCTGCGGCCGGAGGGGTGGAACGCCGCGCCCTTCATCTGCTGGTTCGACGCGCTGGCGGAGGCGGCGGGGCAGCGCTTTTTAAGCCCCGAAAAGGCCGCGCCCGCCTCGTTGGAAAGCCTTGTGCGGGTCAGCGACCAGAGCGGCGGCGGCATGGACGGCGGATCCTATGAGGCCACGCTGCAGGCCGATGAAAGCGGGCAGCTGACCCTGACCGTGACCCAAAGGGTATTTTTCAACGACCTGAGCAGCGTGCGCGTGTACCGGGCGGGGGACGACGCCCTGGAGCAGCTGCGGCAGATCGCCCGGGAGAATAACATGACCGCCTGGGCCGACCTGCCCATGGACTTTACCATGCTGGCGCTGGACGCCCCCAGCACCGGCATCCGCCTGACGGCGGATGAAAGCGCCCAGGGCGGCAGCCGGCAAAAGAATTACTATATCAGCGACGACGCCCTGCTGCCCCGCAGCGGGCGCAGCGCCCTGCGCGCCCTGCGGAATTGCCTGCTGCAATGGGCCGTGGAAGAAAACCTGCTTCACTCCTACGTGGAGGGCCTGGACGCCATGACCGGCCTGTGGGCTGACGGCGCGGGCGGGGACGCCAACACCCTGAACGTGCTGGCCGTGAACGGCGATACGGTCACGCTGGAGCTCTCCTTTTACCGCCTGATGGCCTTTGGGCCACTCACCGTAACGCTGGACGGCAGCCGCGGGGAATTCACCACCGAAAACGGCATCCCCTGCGAAATCACCTTCGCGGAAAACGCCATCCTGCTGGAGGTCGGCGACGCGCCGAACGTGTACTTCGATCAGTCCGCTCACCAATTTTTGGGCGATTATTTCTGGTTCAAGCGGCCCTGATCGCCGGTTATTTGCAAAAAATGTTCCAAATGGTCTTGTTTTTTCCGTTTACAGCATATACAATGTTGATATCAGAATACAAATACCGGGAGGTGCTTTCATTTGAACTACGCAGAAGAATCCCTGCGCCTGCACGGCGAGTGGCAAGGCAAAATTGAGGTCGTATCCCGCGTACCGGTAAAGAACAAGGAGGATCTGTCCCTGGCCTACACCCCGGGCGTGGCGCAGCCCTGCCTGGAGATCCAGAAGGATTACGATAAATCCTTCACCCTGACCCGCCGCCACAACCTGGTGGCCGTGGTCACCGACGGCACCGCCGTGCTGGGCCTGGGCGACATCGGCCCCGAGGCCGGCATGCCGGTGATGGAGGGCAAGTGCGCCCTGTTCAAGGCCTTTGGCGATGTGGACGCTTTCCCCATCTGCGTGCGCAGCAAGGACGTGGATGAGATCGTGCGCACCATCTACCTGATCAGCGGCAGCTTCGGCGGCATCAACCTGGAAGACATCGCCGCTCCCCGCTGCTTCGAGATCGAACGCAAGCTCAAGGAGCTGTGCGACATCCCCGTGTTCCATGACGACCAGCACGGCACCGCCGTGGTGGTGGGCGCGGCGCTGATCAACGCCCTGCGCGTGGTGAAGAAGGATATCAGCGCGGCGAAGGTGGTCATCAACGGCGCGGGCAGCGCGGGCATCGCCATCGGCAAGCACCTGATGAACCTGGGCGTGAAGCACCTGAAGATGGTGGATCGCTTCGGCGTGCTGTGCGAAGGCGAGCAGATGAACCCCGCCCAGGAGGAAATGGCGAAGATCACCAACCCCGAAAAGTTCAGCGGCAAGCTGGCGGACGCCCTGAAGGGAGCCGATGTGTTCATCGGCGTCAGCGCGCCCCACATCGTCAGCAAGGAAATGATCCAGTCCATGAACGAGGGAGCCATCGTGTTCCCCATGGCGAACCCCGTGCCCGAGATCGAGCCGGACGAGGCCCTGGAGGCCGGCGCGGCGGTGGTGGGCACCGGCCGCAGCGACCATCCCAACCAGATCAACAACGTGCTGTGCTTCCCCGGCCTGTTCCGCGGTGCGCTGGACGTGCGCGCCAAGGACATCAATGAGGAAATGAAGCGCGCCGCCTCCTTCGCCCTGGCCGACCTGGTTTCCCCTGAGGAGCTCAGCGCCCAGTACATTCTGCCCCTGGCCTTTGACAAGCGGGTGGGCCCCGCCGTGGCGAAGGCCGTGGCCCAGGCCGCGCGGGACAGCGGCGTAGCCCGCCTGTGAGCGATGAAAGAAAGAAGGACCAGCAGATGAGCAAAGTGCAAATGGCGACCAAAGAAAAACAGCCGCTCAAATTCTTTAACCTGCCCTGGCCGATCTTCGCCGTCATCGCCCTGGTCACGGCGGCGGCCACCTATCTGGGTGTGCTGCCCAAGGGCATGGCGGGCTGCTTCCTGTTCATGATGGTGCTGGGCGAGATCCTGAGCTGGATCGGCGACCACACCCCCATCATCAAATCCTACCTGGGCGGCGGGGCCATCGTATGCATCTTCGGCTCCGGCCTGCTGGTGTACTTCGGCCTGCTGCCCACCGCCGATATGAAGCTGCCCCTGGGATCGCTGGATCTGGTGGGCAACATCGGCACCTTCTTCAAGACCACCGGCGGCTTCCTGGATTGGTACATCGCCGCCCTGATCACCGGCTCCATCCTGGGCATGAACCGGAAACTGCTGGTGAAGGCCGCGGCCCGCTACTTCCCCGCCATCTTCGGCGGCCTGATCCTGGCCTTCGGCCTGTGCATGGGCGTGGCGGCCCTGATGGGCTACCCGGTGATGAACGCCCTGCTGCTGATCGCCCTGCCCATCATGGGCGGCGGCATGGGCGCGGGCGCGACCCCCTTGTCCAAAATCTTTGAGGCCAGCAGCTCCATGAGCGCCGCGGAGGCCCTCTCCGTCATGACCCCCGCCGTGGCCATCGGCAACGCCGTGTCCATCGTGCTGGCGGGCCTGCTGGTCAAGGTCATCAAGGGCAAAATGAACGGCAACGGCAGCCTGATGAAGGCCGGCCATATGGATCCGAAGGAGCTGGAAATCAGCCCCGAAATGCAGCAGAAGCGTGATCACATCGACCTGAAGGGCATGGGCATCGGCCTGCTGGTCTCCGGCGCGTTCTTCGCCTGGGGCTTCATCCTGCAGGGGCTGTGGAACGCCCTGGGCACCGGCATCACCATCCACGCCTACGCCTGGATGATCATCACCGTGGCCATCTGCAAGATCACCAATATCGTGCCCGAACGCATTGAGGTGGCCTGCTACCAGTGGTTCCAGTTCGTGATGAAGAACCTGACCAGCATGCTGCTGGTGGGCATCGGCATCTGCTATCTGGACATCGGCACCGTCATCAGCAGCTTCTCCGTCACCTACCTGCTGCTGTGCCTGGCCACCTGCGTGGGCGCCTTCGTGGGCGCGGCGCTGATCGGCCGGCTGGTGGGCTTCTATCCCTTCGAGGCGGGCGTTACCGCCGGCCTGTGCATGAGCAACATGGGCGGCACCGGCGACGTGGCCGTGCTCTCCTCCGCCAACCGCATGGAGCTGATGCCCTTTGCGCAGATCTCCTCCCGCCTGGGCGGCGCCATCATCCTGCTGCTGGCCAGCCTGATGCTCTCCGTGCTGGCCCAGTACATCGTGACCTCCAACCCCGAAGCCGCGCGGCAAATGCTGGAAATGGTCAAATCCGCTTCCGCCGCCCTGCCGCTGGGCTGATCGCCTGAACGCATAAAACAAGCCGCCCGCCGGTTTTCCGGCGGGCGGCTTCTGGGCATCCCGGGTTTTTAAGGAAGCTCTGATGAAATGAGTTGGCTGAATAGCGAGCATGTTTTATGTGAGATGCAAGCGTGAAAATCGAAGGTTTAGTGGGGCCGAAGCGCCTGGAAAACCTGCCCTTGGGCTGGTTTTCAGCGCAGGCCGGGCCGGAAGGCCCAGGGCCAAAGGCTAAATCGAGATTTTTACGCGCGGCAGATCGCTTAAAAGACGCCGCCAGGCGTGCCGATGAATTCATCAGAGGTTCCTTAACAATAGGTTTTTTGATGGTCTGATTTCCCGTCCTTTGCCAAGCAGAGGGCGAGGAAATTTGTTATTTTCCCCTGCAATCCACCATCTTCTGCCGCCCCACGGTGATGTTGTCCTCCGTGCGGCTGCGCAGGGCGGGCACAGGGCTTTCCGCCGTTTCGTAGCGGTAATCGCCGCTGTGGGCGTCCATGTACTGCTGCAGGGCAAAGTGGGTGGGCACCTGCTCCGGCGGGCAGTTCAGCGCCCGCTGGAAGGCATAGAAGGGCGCGTCCTCCGGCAGCTGCTTTTCCTCCACAAAGTTTTCCAGGCGGCAGGTCAGGTTTGCCTGGCTGCCCAGCACCCCGCGCACGTAATCGATGTTCTCGTGCAGCCGCAGCAGCTTGGGGAAATTGCCATCCGGGATCACCTGCTGCCAGTCCTTCTTTTCATACTTTTTCAGCAGGCCGGCGGCGGCGTGCAGATGGGCCACCTCCTGCGCGAAAAACTCCTCCCACAGGGCGCGCACGCGGGGATCCGTTTCATCCTCATAGCAGGAATAATACAGATAACATTCGGTGTATTCGTGCATCAGCAGGCTTTCCAGCAGGGTGCAGCGGGGATCCATCAGGCTGCCGTAATGGGTCACATGCTGCTCCTCGATCAAGCCGATCTCCTGATACAGCCTGCGGCCCACGTCGGTGGGGTACAGGGCACAGGTGTTCATGTAATAGTTCATGGTCTGCTGCTCCGCCGCGGTGATGATGGCGGTGTGCAGCTTGGTCAGGGGATGGGCTGTTTTGTTGTCAATGGCAAAGCGCACGTTGTCGTTGGGGTGGCGGTGCTCCGCAATGGTGGGGCGGCCGGGCATGATCTCGGTGTACCGGCCCACCAGCCGCTCCGCCAGCACGCCCTCCTCCTGCTCCAGCAGATCGCTGTAGCGATACAGGTGGTCAAAATCCTCCAGCAGGGCGAAGTCCAGCGCCGCCTTCACCATGGGATCGGGCTCTTCCCGGGCCATGCCGGCGGTCAGGTCGACGGCCAGCTGCTCATAGCCGATGGTGTGCTCCAGCGCCGTTTCGTCCCCCGGCTTCAGGGCGGCGATCTGCTTTTGCTGCTGCTGCTCCAGCCGGCGGGTCAGGGCCAGGGCGCGGCGCAGCTCGTTATCCTGCACCCGGCGCTGGAATTGATGGCTGAACCACACGGCCTCATACTCCGTGCCGTTCATCAGGATCACGCGGGTGCGGGTGTAGGGATCCACCTCCCGCTTGTCATAGGCCTGGGTGTAAAGCTCCTTCCAGGGCTTGAAAAAGCGGTTCATGTCCTGAACGGGTTTTTCCGCAAAGGGATTCACAGGGGATGCACTTCCTTTCCACATTTGTCTGGATACAGTATGCCCCCGCTGCGGCCCCTCCATACCTGTTTATTTGTCTTTTTCCGGAAAGTATGGTAAGATAATTTGCAACAAAAGCGAGAGGTGACTTGCAATGCGCGTAGCGCTTTTGAATGATTCCTTTCCGCCGGTCATCGACGGGGTTGCCAACGCGGTGGTGAATTACGCCGCCGCGCTGCACAGCCACGGGCAGCAGGTCTGCGTGGCCACGCCCGAATATCCCGGCGCCAAGGACGAATATCCCTATCCCGTGGTGCGGTACAGAAGCCTGGATACCACCCGGCTGGTGGGCTACCGGGCAGGCTATCCCTTCAGCGCCTCCGCCATTGGCACGATGGAGCAGTTCATGCCTGACCTGATCCATTCCCACTGCCCCGTATCCGCCAATCTGCTGGCCCGCACCCTGCGGGAGCGCACCCACGCCCCGGTAATATTCACCTATCACACCAAATTCGATATCGACATCCGCACCGCCGTGCGGGGCCACCTGCTGCAGAACGAACTGATCAACGCCCTGGTGCGCAACATTCAGGCCTGCGACGAGGTATGGACGGTCAGCCGCGGCGCGGGGGAAAACCTGCGCTCCATCGGCTTTAACGGGGATTACATCGTGATGGAAAACGGGGTCGATATGCCCCAGGGCCGCGCGCCCCAGGCGGATATCGACCGGGTCAGCGCGCTGTGCCCCTGCCCGGAGGGGGTGCCGGTATTCCTGTTCGCCGGGCGGCTGCGGTGGTACAAGGGCATCCGCCACATCATCGAAGGGCTGGCCCTTGCCATGCACGCCGGGGCGGATTTCCGCATGATCTTCGTGGGGGACGGCAGCGACCGCGCCTCCATCGAGGCCCTGTGCGCCCAGGCGCACCTGACGCCGCGGTGCTTTTTTGTCGGCGCGGTGCAGGATCGCTCGCTGCTGCGGGCCTTTTACAGCCGGGCCGATCTGTTTTTGTTTCCCTCCACCTTTGACACCAACGGCATCGTGGTGCGGGAGGCCGCGGCCTGCGGCCTGGGGGCGCTGCTGATCCGCGGCAGCTGCGCGGCGGAGGGCGTGACCGACGGCCAGAACGGCCTGCTGATGGAGGAAAACGCCGAAAGCCTGTGCAGCCGGGTGCTGTTTGCCTGCCAGCATCCCGAGGCCACGCGCCGCATTGGGGACAGCGCCATGCGGGAGCTGTACATCAGCTGGGATCAGTCGGTAAGCCGCGCCGAAGAGCGCTATCAGGTGGTGCTGGATCGGTACCGCTCCCGGGAGCACAAGCCGCGGCACGACCTGTTTCCCTTCGTATCGGACTGGGTGGGCGCCGTGAACAGCCTGCGGGAGGTGCAGCAGCAGATTATTGATCTGCTTCGATAAGAATTCAAGAAGATGCAGGTTTTCTGTGCGACTATTCAGATTAAGGATCGTACTTTTTCATGAATTAGTCCATTGGACGCCAGGAATGCGTCGTGCCCCCGAAAGGATGGCGTTTGGCCAGTCAGCGTTGAGAAGCGGCCGCCGGTTTCCTCCAGAATCAGGCAGCCAGCGGCGTAGTCCCAGGGGTACAGATAGTCAAAATAAGCGGCGGTGAAACGTCCGCAGGCGACATAAACGATATCCAGGGCGGAGGAACCGAGCATGCGGATGCCATTGGAACGGATATAGCATTCCTGCATCATGCGCGTGATCCGCTCGGAGGTATGTTTTGACGCGGGTCCGGCCTCGAAGCCGATGAAGGCATCTTCCAGCCGATCCACATTGGCAACATGGATGGCCTTGCCATTCAGTGTTGCACCTTCTCCGCGCTTGGCGAAGAACATTTCTTTCAGGAATGGATTGATGACGATACCTTCAACGGGGATGCCATCTCGCAGCCGCCCAATGGACACGCAGGCGTGCTGCGTGCCATAAACGTAGTTGGAGGTGCCATCCAATGGATCAATGATCCATACATCTCCCATCAGGCTTTCGGATGCGTGCTCATCCTCCTCCGAAATCACAACGCTTCCGGGCAGCAACTGCGGAAGCTTTTTGCGCAGCAGATTGTGGATGGCAATGTCCGTCTGCGTCACAAAATCAGACTCGTCCTTTTGCCGTACGTTTTCAACAGCGCGCAGCGCAATCATCTCCGCGGCGTCCCAAGCGATTTCCTTCAGTGTCATATGGCTTGCCTCCTCAAATGATCAGGCTTTTCTGTAATCGACAGGGGTTTTGCCGGTGGCGCTTTTGAACACAGCGCTGAAGTACCGGTAGTCGCTGTAGCCGACCATGTCTGAAATCTCGTATACGCGGTAATTGGTGGTTTTCAACAGCTCGATCGCCTTCATGATGCGGTAGGAGTTCAGATACTCGTTGAATCTCTGTCCCATGCATTTGGAAAACACCTTGCCCACATAGCCTTCGCTCAGGTACAGGTGCTGCGCCAGCGAGCTGAGGGAGATGTCCTTCTGATAATTTTCATCTACGTAGTCCAGGATCATTTTGCAATAACGGTTATTGGGAATATCCTGCGCCGTATCCTCCTGCGTTTCGGCTGTGTCCTGGTGCAGGCGCTCCTCTTTCTCTGCGATGATCTTGCGCAGGGTATCGAGCAGCATGGTTTCATCCACGGGCTTGATTAGATAATTAGATACGCCCAGCCGAATGGCGCGAAGGGCGTAATCGAATTCACTGTAGCCTGATATGATCACGCAGGAAAGATCATCCCGCTTTCTGCGCGCCTCTTCGATCACGGTCAGGCCATCTTTACCGGGGATGCGGATGTCCGTGATAAAAAGATCGGCCCCGGTGGATTCCAGCAGCTGTAAAGCGGTATTGCCATCTTCCGCTTTGCCTGCCAGCTCCAAGCCCAACGCTTTCCAGGGGATCATGTCGGCCAATTCCTCCAGGATCAGATATTCATCTTCTGCGATTACGACTTTGTGCATGCTCATGGAATAGCATTCCTTTCAGCAATACGGAAGTGCCGTCTTTCTGCTTCTTTCACACAATCCATGCTATCAAAATGCATCACGATAATCCGGTTGCGCAAGGGCCCGTCCGGTACGATATCACAAAGCTCGTCCAGCGTCAAATGCGGCCCTCTCCTGATGCCGCTGAGTGTAATATCCTGATAGATCGCGGTCAGTTCTCCCGCTACTAGCATGGCTAATATCTGCTGAGAAAGGCAGTTGGCGTCTCCGCTATAATAATAACAAGCCTTGCCAAACCGCAAATAATACCCATAGCAATCCATCCAGGGAACGTGTGATGTCCGTGCCGGCGTGATCTCCAGGCCGCTGTCCAGGCGGAGGGGGAAGGCGGTGCATTCCAGATAATGGGACTGAGGCACGCCCATGAGGGAGAGAAGCGCGGAAACGGTGCCCGCCGGGAAGCAGATCCACACGGTCTTATGCAACGTATCATGGCAATACAGGCACAAGGTGGCCAGGCTGCCCACGTGATCGCTGTGCAGGTGGGTGATGATGCAGTATATCTCGCCTTTACAGCGATGCAGGTTCTGCTGGAGGATGGGGCTACTGAAGGTATCCTCGCCACAGTCGATCAGCAGAAGATCCTTCCCGGCCCAAAGATGCGCGCAGCAGTTACCGAGCTCCAAACAATGGGAGGATCCCGTTCCTGTGAAGATCAGCATGGATTTTACCTCATTTGATGCCGGAGGAGATGAAGCTGTTGATGAATTTGCGCTGGAAAATGAAGAAGCCAATGACCAGTGGAGCGATGATCATCAGCGTGGCGGCACATACGTAAAACCACTGGGTTCCACTCTCTTTGCTCTTGGCGAATATGGCCAGGCCAACTGTCAGGGGGCGGTTTTCCACGGAGCTGGTCACGACCATCGGCCAAAGGTAGTTGTTCCAGTGATAGCTGACGGACATCAGCCCCATGGAGACAAAGGCCGGCTTGGAACAGGGAACATAGATCCTCCAGATAATGCTCCAGGTGCTGCAGCCGTCGATGCGGGCAGCCTCGCTCAGGGAAACGGGGATAGTTTTGAAGCTTTGACGTACCAGGAAGGTACCAAAGGCTGAGCCCAGATAGGGCAGCATGATGCCCAGCTTGGTATCGGTGAGGCGCATGGCCGCGAGTGTTTTGTAATTGGCCAGGATCAGCACATCGTTTGGGATGGTAAGCTGGATAAAGATCAGCAGGAACATGATCTTTTCACCGCGAAAGCGCATAGCTCCCAGCGCATATGCGGCCATGGAAACGGTGATGAATTGAATACCAAAGGTGAGAATGACGATTTCAACTGTGTTGATGAAATATCTCCAGAAGGGAATGATGTCCAGAACATACTTGAAATTGCTCAGGGAAGGCATGGTATGCGGCAATAAATGCATGGAGTATTCCGGCGGGGTGAACGCCGTCGTGCACAGCCATACCAGCGGGATCAGCCAAAGTAGGGAGACGAGCCCGGAGAAGCCGGATAAGAGCATGCTGTTAATGCGCCGTTTCATCTCTCATCGCCCCCCCTTAATTATAGTGAATACGGTTGTCGGTGCTCAGATACTGGAGCATGGTGACGGCAACCATAATGACCAGCATGATCGTGGTGAGTGTGGACGCAATGCCCTGATCGAAGTTGTTGAATGCATTCAGATAGATGTAGTACAGCAGCGTCGTGCTGCCGTTGCTGGGGGCTCCCTCTGTCATGACCATGATATGATCCACCAGCTTCAGGGAGTTGGTCAGCGCCATGGTGGAGACGAACAGGAAGGTGGGCATCAGCAGTGGCAGGGTAATGCTGAAGAACGTGCGGACAGAGGACGCACCATCTATTTCAGCGGCTTCGTAGAGCTGCTGATCGATGCCCTGCAGGCCGGACAGCCAGAAGACCATCAGATAGCCGGAATCCTTCCAGATGTAGACCACCGCCAGCGCTGGCAGCACCAGGGACCGGCTGGAAAGGAAGTTTTGCTCCCCGACGCCGAAGGCAGCCAGAGTTTTGCTGATCAAGCCCAGCTGAGGCATGTAGAAGAACTTCCAGATACAGGCCGCGGCGATCATGGGCATGACCACCGGGTAGAAGAAAGCGGTGCGCAGCAGGCCGATCATGCGAGAACGACGGTTGACAGCCAAGGCGAAGAGCAAGCCGATCACCATGGTGGGAATCACCGTCAGCAATACAGAGATCCCTGTGTTGCGCATGACTTTTTTGAACAGGTAATTGTGGAACAGGTATTGATAGTTGGCAATGCCGATGGGTTCCGGCGTGCGCATGCCCAGCTCCAAACGGAAAAAGCTCAGATAGATGCTGCGCATGATCGGATAGATGGAGAAAGTGAGCATGAAGATCAGGGTGGGCAGCAGCAAAAGCCACGCAGCCATATCATTGCGCAGCTGCAGGCGGCCAGATCTTCGCATCATAGCTTTTTCTGGATGATTCACAGAGCATGACACTCCTTTCCTGGAGGTTGCCCCCTCAGGACAGCCTGAGGGGGCAACGGGATATGTGCGTTCTTGTCAGATCACTGATACTTTGCCAGGGCAGCAGTCGCCTCCTGCTGGGCGGCTTCCATGGCTTCGGCAGGCGTCATCTCTCCGATAATGGCAGCCTGTACGTAGTCATTGAAGATGCGCCAGATCTTTGCGCAGTCAAACACGGTCAGCTCGGGAGCGGCATACTTGAGGGCTTCCATGCCGATAGCAGCCTGGGGACGGTTCTCAAGATACGTCTTGTAGGTTTCAGTCTCCATGGCGGAATACCTGGTGGCGACGTAGCCCGTATCCACAGCCCACTGGGCAACGCGCTCGGGCTCGGTAGCAAAGCGGATGAATGACCAAGCAGCCTTCTGATGGGACTCGGGGATACCGGAGCAGATGTAGATGTTACCGCCGCCGGTGGGAGCGCCGTTGCGGCGCGGGCCGGGCAGCATCGCCACGCCAAAGTTGATGCCGGAGGAAGCGATGCTGGTCATGCCGCCGGTGGTGTTCTCGATCATGGCCACGACGCCTTCCTTCAGCATGGTGGGCAGATCGCCGTTGGCAATGATGCCTTCCTGCATCACCTTATACTTCTGCTGCAAATCGATGACGAACTGCAGGGCTTCAATGTTTTCATTGGTGTTGAACAGCACGGCCTTGCCGTCTTCCGTGGCCAGACCGGAGCCATCCAGGCTGTTTTGCAGCGCCAGTCCGGTGAACGTCCACTGGGCGGAGCCGGTGCTCAGACCCAGAGCAACGCCCCACTGGGTCACGTTGCCGTTATCATCGCGGATGGTCAGCTTCTGGGCATAGTCGATCAGCTCTTCCCATGTGGTGGGCGGCGTATCGGGGTCAAGGCCGGCGGCGACGAACATATCCTTGTTGTAGTACAGGATGTTCACGCTGCGCTGGAAGGGGATAGAGTAGATCTTGCCATCCACATAGGAGTCGATCATGAAGGATTCCACGAAGTCGTTGATGAACTCGTCTCCGCCGTCGCTGGCGATCAGATCATCCAGGCACAGCGCATAGTCGGAGTAGACCATGGAGAAGCGGTTGGTGCCTAGGTTAATGACCATATCGGGCTGATCGTTTGCTTCAAACGCGGTCTGCAGCTTGATGATGTTGTCATCATAGTTGCCCGTGTAGATGGGCTTGATGATGATGTTGGGGTTTTCGGCCGTGAAGTCAGCGCAGATTTTCTCGATCAGAGCGACCAGGGGACCATCTACGTTTACAGGGTAAAACAGCTTGAGCTCGATGGCATCCTCCGCCAGCGCAACGGGAGCAAGGCCGATCAGCAGCATGACTGCCAAGAGCACTGCGAGCAGCTTTTTCATTGTGTTCCCTCCTTTAATCGTTGTGACAATCATTATGTCCGCGATAACCGCTGCATGCTTACGATTATCAGCTTCTGACTGTATTGTCACCTTTCTTTCCCGGCTTTTCAATCCGAAAAATCAGATATTTTGTCAAATAATCAGTTATTTATCCCATTTTCTCCATCTCTGATGACTTTGATGAAGATGTGCACGATGGTGTATTTCCCCAGCTCGCTCTCCACCCACAGCTGGGATCCCTCGCCGAAGCACAGCTGCAAGCGCTGCTTTGCGTTTTGCAGGCCGATGTGATCGCCGGAGCGTTCACCGGCGTTGATCCGGTCGACTACCGCGCTTTCCATCCCTTGGCCATCATCCTGGATCATGATGTGCATGTATTGCCCATTGACCCGGTCTGCCGAGATGCAGATGGTTCCGGGACTGATCTTATTTTCCAGCCCATGGATGATGGAATTCTCCACGATCGTCTGCAGAACCAAAGGCGGCATCAACGCGTTCATCAGCGTGTCTGGAAGATTGATCTGCAAATCAAACTTGTTGCCGAAGCGAACATTCTGTATCGCGATATATCGCCGGATCAGGCGGATATCCTCTTCCAGCGTGATCATTTTATCTGCGCCGTAAGCGCTGTAGGTAAACAGCGCGCTCAGGTCATCCACGATCTGCCGAATGTCCTTTGTGCCGTGCTTGCGGGCTAATGCGCGTACGGTTGCCAGGGTGTTCAGCAGGAAGTGCGGATTGATCTGTGCCTGAAGAGAGCGCATTTGCGCTTCCTTCAGCAGGCGTTCCTGGGCGATGCGCTCGTCGGTATATTGCTGCAATTGGCTGACCATGGTGTTGAAACCATCCTCAAGCACCCGCATTTCATCGGTACGGTGCAGGGAGAGGCGCACGTCCCAGTTGCCCATAGCGGCGCTTTCCATGGCACGGCGGATTTCGTGAAAGGGCTCTGTTTGCCTGCGGGCTATCAGCAGCGCCGCGGCCAGGCATACGGAGACATCGATCAGCAGGATCGGCACCGTCCAGTAGCGTGATGCCTTTTGCGCCTGTGCCTGGATGGAGGTGCCGCGCTCATTCAGCACGGTCAGGTCGGAGCCCTGTCCCCTGTAATACGTGGAGGTTTGCCCCGGCGTCTGCACGGAAAAGGGCGTTCCGGAGGAGAGGGATGGCAGCTCCAGATCCGGATCAACAAGGCCTTCCTGATAGCCGTTTGACGTATCCAGCATCACGTAATTCGTTTTGTAGAATACGGCGATGCGTTGGGTATCCGGCGAACGGTAGGACTTGATGATGTCATAGAATTCGCTGCGGTATATGTCGATGATCACGCAGCCAACCATCTGATCTTCATCCAGGATGGCCCGTGCCATGGTGAGGGCGATGCTGTCGCTGGAAGCGTTGGTATAATGCGTCGGATGGATGACGGTCTGATAGGGAGCGTTCTGAATATCGTAGAAAACCGAATGGTGCCATTGGTGATATACTGAATAGCGGTACAGATGCGGGATCGTACCGGAGGAAAACCTGAAATCGTTGTCGAGAAAAGAGATGAGGTGGATTTCGATGCGTCCTTTCATTCGGAACATACGCTCGGAAATTGTGGCAGTGATCACGCCGCTGTCCGACCTGGTGTGCATAGCATGCTGGATCTGGGGATCCTTTACAATGCTCTGCACGATTTCGTCATAACCGCTTAGCAGCTCGCTGATGCTGTCCGAAACCTGACGCGCTGTCATCTCACTCTCCTGCGCGACATACCGGTATTGAGAGCTGGAGTAGATGGTATTCAGAAAGACCATCAGCAAAACCGCCGGCACGGTGGACAGCAACACCATGGGCAGAAAAAGACGGATGAAATAATGATCCTTCCACTGGATTTTCATATCTGTTCCGCTGAATGGATCTTGTCATTCAGCGCCTCGATTTCCGTCTTTGTGGGCATTGAATGAAGTGCACCGGGGCGCGTCACCGCAATCGCCCCAGCAAGCGTTGCGTACCGGATGGCGGCATCTGTACTTTTCCCATCCAACAAGGCGCAGGCGAAAGCGGCGGTAAAGGCGTCTCCGGCTCCTGTCGTATCCACAGCCTGCACTCCGCGATAGGCGGGGTATGGAATGGCTTCCTCCTGGGTGACCCACAGTGCGCCTTCGGAGCCCAGCTTCAGCAACACGGCTTTTGCGCCATGGCGCAGGATCTCATGACAGGCTGCCATGCGATCTATCGGTTTGATTTCGCTGCGGCCAAGCAATGTGGCAAGCTCCGTCTCGTTGGGGCTGACCACATCGACTGCTGAAAACAGCGGCAATATGCCGGGCTTCGCCGGACCGGCGTCTACAATGATAGGAATATGCTGCTTTGCCGCATACGCAATCGCACCCGATACAGATTCGAGATTGGTTTCCAGTTGCATCAGCAGCATGTCCTGCTCGCCGATCGTTTTTTCCATGTCCGCTATATCTTGTCCATTGAACCCCTGGTTAGCGCCGCCATGCACGATGATCCGGTTTTGCCCGGTGCTTTCCAACATGATATACGCCGATCCAGTCGGCTGGTTAGAGGACAGATACAGCCGGGAAGCAATGCGCTCTTTTTCCAGAATGCCGCGGATCTCGTCGGCTGCGGCGTCTGCGCCGACCTTTCCCACATAGGTCACCTGCGCACCACAGCGCGCGGCAGCCACGGCCTGATTGAGACCCTTACCGCCGACCTGCCGGGTAACCCACTGTGCCGTCAGGCATTCTCCTGCCGCGGGCACTCTGTGCACCTGCAGCGTTATATCCATGTTCACACTGCCCAGAACCATCAGCTTTTTCATATTGCACCACCTTTTTCTCCATGTTCGCGGTGTTCTTGATATCTTCATTATGGCGGAAACAGAAACAAAAAACAAGTGCAATAAACCGCTGATTTATCAGAATAGCCGCAATGTATTCATGCAACGAACAGCAAAAATGAGGATCCCCCTTTCCCCCTTTTGCGTATAGTACACTTGTCATCTTTGGTTCCATTCTTTCCATTGACAGCGGGTGTATATTCCTATTAAAATATACATAACGAGACCCCATACTAAAACACATGAAGGGATGGACGTTCCATGATTCGTAAAAAGAAATGCGTCGCCATGCTGCTGGCAGGCGGCCAGGGCAGCCGCCTGGGCGTGCTGACGCAGCAAATGGCAAAGCCCGCCGTGCCTTTCGGCGGCAAATACCGCATCATCGATTTTCCCCTTTCCAACTGCGCCAACAGCGGCATTGACACTGTGGGCGTGCTGACCCAGTACCGCCCCCTGGAGCTGAACGCCTACATCGGCTCCGGCGCGCCTTGGGATCTGGACGTCAGCCAGGGCGGCGTTTACGTGCTGCCCCCCTATCACACCGGCAAAACGGGCGAATGGTACCGCGGCACCGCCAACGCCATCTATCAGAACATTCCCTTCATTCAGCAGTTTGATCCCGATTACGTGCTGGTGCTCTCCGGCGACCATATTTATAAAATGGATTACGCCGCCATGCTGCGCCACCACATCGAGCACAACGCGGACGCCACCATCGCCGTGCGCCCCGTGCCCTGGGAGGAAGCCAGCCGCTTCGGCATCATGAATACCGACGAAAACGGCAACATCACCGAGTTTGAGGAAAAGCCCAAGAATCCCAAATCCAACAACGCCAGCATGGGCGTGTACGTGTTCACCTGGAAAAAGCTGTACGAGCATCTGGTGCGCGATGAAAACACCCCGGGCAGCAGCAACGACTTCGGCAAGAACATCATTCCCAACATGCTGGCGGACGGCTGCGTGCTGACGGCCTACAACTTCAACGATTACTGGAAGGACGTGGGCACCATCGAAAGCCTGTGGGAAGCCAATATGGACTTGCTCACCTTCCCCCTGCCCATCGACCTGCACGATAAGAAGTGGCGTGTGTACGCCCGCAACTTCGGCAGCGGCCCCCAGTACATCGCCGATACCGCGCGGGTGTCCGATTCGCTGGTCACCGAGGGCTGCAGCGTCAGCGGCACGGTGAAGCACAGTGTGCTCTCCACCGGCGTGACCGTGGAGGCGGGCGCCCAGGTGACGGACAGCGTCATCATGCCCGGCGCCGTCATCAAGGCGGACGCTGTGGTGCTGCGCGCCATCGTGGCGGAAAACGCCGTGGTGGAGCCCGGCGCCGTGGTGGGCGAGCCCACCGGCAATATCGCCGTAGTGGGCCAGAACGTGACCGTGCACGCCGGGCAGAAGGTGGCCGCGGGCGTTCAGCTTGAGCAGTGAGGAGGGTACAGCCATGAGTGATTTGATGGGCCTGATCTATACGGGAGAAAAAGGGGAGCACATGGGCGACCTGACCTCCCTGCGCGACGTGGCCGCCGTTCCGGTGGGCGCGCGCTATCGCGCCATTGACTTTGTGCTCTCCTCCCTGGTAAGCAGCGGAGCGCGCAACGTGGGCGTGATCATGCAGAAGAACTATCACAGCCTGATCGACCATCTGGGCAGCGGCAAGGAATGGGATCTGCACGGCAAGCGGCAGGGCCTGGTGATCCTGCCCCCTTACCAGACGCCGGATAACATCGGCGTATACAGCGGATTGCTGGACGCCATCCGCAGCAACCAGATCTTCCTGCGCCGCAGCCGGGAGGGCCACGTGCTGGTGACCGACTCCAGCATGCTCTACACCGCGGAATTTGACAAGATGCTGGCCCAGCACATCAAAACTGAGGCCGACATCACCCTGATGTACAGCACCAACCAGGGCCTCAAGCGCAACGGCAGCGGCCACTACCTGCGTCTGGATGAGGAGGGCCGGGTATGCGAGCTGGAAAACGCCCCCATGCTGCCCCGGTTTGAAAACGTGTATATGGAGGCCTTCCTGATCCGCCGCGACCTGCTGATCGAGCTGACCGACCGGGCCGTGAGCCGCGCCCAGTACCACTTCACCCGGGAGCTGCTGCAGCAGGCCATTCGGGAAAAGAGCCTGAGCATCTACGGCTGGCGCAATGAAAACCCCGCCTGGCGGCTGGACAGCGTGCAGGCCTATTACAACTGCTCCATGTCCCTGCTGACGCCTGAGATCCGCGCGCAGCTGTTCCGCCCCCACCATCCCATCTGGACGAAGATGCGGGACGAAATGCCCACCCGCTACGCCGCCGACTCCAAGGTGAGCAATTCCCTGCTGGCGGATGGCTGCGTCATCGAGGGCACGGTGGAAAACAGCATTATCTTCCGCGGCGTGCACGTGATGAAGGGCGCGGTGGTCAGGAACGCCGTCATCATGCAGGATGGCTACGTCATGCCCGGCGCCCACGTGGAGGGCTACATCCTGGACAAGCAGGTGACCGTGCGCGACGGCGTGACCCTCTGCGCGCCGCCCACCTATCCCGTTGTTATTGCGAAAGGCACATTGGTGTAAGGCATAAAAAGCTTCCCGCTTTTGAACGAAGCGGGAAGTTTTTTATTAACTGAAAAATGAAGACTGAAAAATGAATAATGAAGAATTTTATAGTGTTTGATGCCAATACTGATCCCTAATAAAAAACAGGCATATAATTTGACGGGGAGAGGATACGGCGGGAGCGTTCCTTTTCGAGCCCGAAAAGGAACCGAAAAGGGCTGCGTTTGTGGACGTAAAAGCTGCAAATGTAATACTAAAATCTTCTTAAAAGTAGACATCTTTTCGGCTCTTTTTCGCTCTGACATAGCTTCATTCCGGTCAACGTAGCGCTGCTACGCCTCCCTCCATTCAGCTTCATCAGAACGAAAAATATCTCGAAAATCTTGTCTCCTTTTAATCAGGTTTTAGTATAAGATGAAACAAGGCCGCTGGCCATCGGTTTTTCTTATGCCCGAAAGCTCTCTTTGCGTCATCCGAGTTTCAGGCGCAAATTGTTTATTATTGCTTTCAAGCCGGTTCGCCCGCCGGGATTCCAAAGGGATGAATCCCTTTGGCGCGGGTCTGGGCGCGCGGAGCGCCCAGTGTTTCCCTTTGCCGACTTCTGTTTGTTCATTTCTTAATTGGGATTCGTATATTACGCATCAAAATATATTGCGTTCTGTACCAAAGGTTGGCTTTCACAGCGCAAACCATATTATTTTTGGTTCTTCACGGAAAGTTAGGTTATGAAAGGGACGCTTCCCTTTAGCCTTCTCCTGGGAGAAGGTGCCGAACGAAGTGAGGCGGATGTGGGCCTCCCCGCCGCAGCGGGCCTTTTGCCAGCAGAGCCCACATCAGTCACCCTGCGGGTGACAGCTTCT
>Ga0079305_1001604_pt1 | contig 27567 bp, 18 predicted proteins | sample LMS_cellobiose_e_FD_79183 | JGI IMG/M metagenome (GOLD analysis project Ga0079305, IMG submission 79183) | Rumen-fistulated moose microbial communities from Alaska, USA - LMS_cellobiose_enrichment | ecosystem: Host-associated > Mammals > Digestive system > Stomach > Rumen fluid ... | reverse complement strand
GGTAGCCTTGGCTTCCTTGCCTTCCTTCAGCGCTACTTCAAACTCGTCGTTCGCTACCGTGGCCTCGCCAGCCTTCGCGCTGTATGTGTAGCCTTCAACGCTCTGCTCGCTGCCGTTGTACACCTTGCTGTCGTGGTTGCCCTCGATTGTCACCGTCACCGCATCGGTATTCGGAGTGATCGTCAGAGTTCCGGTCTGAATAGTTACTTTATAATAAGAATAGCCTTCTTCAATCGCGCTCTTCAAAGTATCCGGTTCACCTGGATATGTCACACTGCCCACATTAGTAATACTGGGAGCAGCAGCTAACAGACCTTTAATTGCGTCTTCATCACTATCCAAATTATTGGTAACAGTATAGCTTCCTTTTAACTCACTCCCATCGTAAGGCTTACTATCCGTCTTCGCCGTAATCGTCAACGGCAGCGTATAGTAGATCGTAATGACATTCCCCTCTGCGGAAACTGTCACCGCCTGACTGGGATTATAGGAATCCACGGTCAGGTCCTTGAACTGATAGGTCGTCACAGGTTGTGCCGTGTATTCCGTCCCGATCGTCTCCTGCGACGTCGTATCCTCCGCCACCTTGGTGGTCGTGCCCTTCAGGTAGTGGTGCACGGTGACTGTGGCCTTATTCAGCTTAAAGTGTGCATAATAGGTATGCGCCTCATACAAACCTTCGCTGTTCTTGTCGGGAACAAAGTTCGCAGCATCACCCACATGCTCCGTCCCGCCATCCACGGTCCAGTAGTCGAAGACATACGTGTCCGAACTTGCGGTTGCGGTGGAACCAGCCGCTGTGCCGGTAGCCGCCTTAACAGTCTCAGAGGTAGGAGTCACGGTTCCCATGCCGGTGCTGTCAGAAGCAACGGCATAGTTGATGGTGACGTCCTTCTCCTCCCACACCGCGAACAGATCCTCATAAGGCTGCTTCTCATCCGCGGCGACCTGGGTGGCATCGTGCGTAGTACCATTAATCGTAGTCGTGTACTTCTCACCTGTCCACTGGAGGAAATCAGCGGTCGTGCCGCCCTGGGTCTTGGTCCAGCCCTTGAAGGTGTAACCCTCGCGGGTCTGAGCGCCAAGAATGTCAACAGCCTCATTGATCTTGAGGATGTCATTACCCTGATCATCCTTCTTATCATAACGATAGAGATCACCCTTGCCGTCGTTCTCACCGCCATAGTTGCTGTACCAAGCGATATGCGTCGGGATCGCTTCTTCTTCTGGCTTGTAGATGGCCAGCAGCTGGACGGTGTAGGTCTTTGTTTTCCCATCGGCATTCGTTACGACCTTCGCGTCATCGCCGGAAATCGTAAAGGCTTCGCCGGGGAGTGCCGTCTCACTGTCGGAAGTATAAGTATACTCGCTGCCATTCCAGGTGCAGACCACCCAGTGGTCGAACACGTATCCCTCGGGGGCGGTTGCTGCCGCACCGGCGGTGACATCCGTGTTGTCCAGGTAAATAGCGTTGTCGGTGGGGGCGTTGGTGCCTGTGACAGGCTCGCCAGCAGTGTCATAGCCCGCTGCGTTGTAAACAACGTTAATGCCGTTCGCGCCGTCAAGCACCTTGCTCCACTTGGCGTAGAGATCGACCCGCTTGGTGATCCAATAACGAGGGGCATCACCCGTATTATCCCCATCGGTATCCCAGCCGGTGGCATCGGAGTTGGTGGCGCCGGCTGTCTCCACATCCCAGGGGCCGTATATCGATGCCCCATTAGCATTCTTCGTCTCATCGTCTGTCATCGTGACGTCCATGTCATAGGGCGTGGTGACAGTCTCTTCATTGAACACGAACGCATTCTCATTGAACGCATTCGAAAAGTCCGAATCCGTATACCAGCCGAGGAAATTATAGCCGTTCCGCATTCCGGTCGGCGCACTGAGGTGGTCGCCGTAGTCAACACGGAAGGAAAGCGCCTGGCTCACTTCATTGCCAAGCTCGTCTTTGCCCCAGGAGAGGTTCGTGCCGTCATCGCTGGTCAGGCCGGTGTGCAGGAACGCACGATACTGGACCTGTCTCCACTTGGCATAGACCGTTACACCGCCGACCGGCATAGTAGAGTGCTCGAAATCAAATTCCCGGTTACAGGCTTCATCCATGTACCAGCCTTCAAAAACGTATCCCGTTTCTCCTGCAGGAAGGGTCGGTGTGATGTTGCAATCGTCAAGACTTGCGCCGTAGTAGATTGGGTCACTATCAGTAAGGTGATGGTCCGAATGGCTTTGAAGCGTAACATCTCTGCCGCTTACATACAGGCCATCCATATAGTTTACTTCATAGCTATCCCGCAAGTAGTAACAATATACATAAATGGCATTTGAATTGTTCCACACGGTATTCACTCGAGTTGTCCCGTTGGACTCATACCCTTCCGGCGGATAATTATTATCCTTGGAGAAGCCGACCAGATCAATATAATCTTCTGCTTCTGTGAAGAAGTTATAGTTGGCGTCTATCGGTTTATAGAGAACAAACTCTTTTCCGTTGTATGTTCTCGTCTCTCCAGTTTCCCCTTCCAACGCTTCCACATAGTAATACATGTGCTTTGTGGTGAAATTTGCAGTACTCTGATGGAAGGTAACGTTGCCGCTTGGCATGACATCCAGATAGACGATTACCTGATTCAAACCGACTGTGTTTGTCTGCGGTGACCAACGCGATGTGCTGTAGTCAGTACCATCTGTTCCAACGATCGGGAACGAATCTGAAATATTCTGCTCGTACAGGGCCGTAATCGCTTTTACTGTAATCCAATCATTTCCGCTGGCGACAGACGTCCTGGTAAATCTTGGGCCGGTATAAGTTTTGGTGCTTCCGTCAGTATCACGGTAGGTATACCCGATCACGTCTTCAGTAACTTCTCTGGAACACCAATACAACTCATGGTATTCTCTATTTCCAGGGCCTCCCGTTCTATAATAATAGGTGTTCGGATGTGTCGTACTATTGGCTTGCTGATAATCATTATTCCAATAGCCTCTATAATAGTAAACTGTTCCTGTATACCTGTTCTCATACGATGCATTTTCCGTTTGTGCCAGATAGTATTCCGTAACCGTGATGGTATCAACGACCTGAGTACCCAGTTCCACCCAGGTATCGTTGATATATCCCCACGTACCGGTGTCATCGTTCCGGGTATATCTGTACTGTGTTCCGCTCCCGTTTTGCCTTGGAACTTCAAAGGTCAGAACGTAGATATTCCGGTCGTAATAAACATTGATCACCGATGTGCCTTCCGGCGCGATCTCAACATCCTGATCAAAGCTTTTCAGGTGGAATCCCGTGTACTGGACAGAGGACCCGTTGATGACAGCATAAGCATCATCTCCCGTTCCCTGCTGGACCACACCGCTGGCGGCCTGGCCCACGGTTCCATTGAGGATTCTGGATCCCGCAAAGTCGTAGCCGTTGCCGTCAATATTCTGCTTCCAGATCAGGACCGTATAGTCGGCATTTTCATTCGGAATCCAACTGGCATACACCGTGGTGTTCGCTGTAAGCTCGCCGCCAAAGGCAAATTCGCCTTCATTCACTTCAGTGGGATTCGCCGCGTGGGCCTCAGCATGTTCCTTCGTGTCATACCATCCGCCGAAGGTATAGCCGTTTCTGGTCATACGGTCGATCGTGGACGGCGTGGTCGTCGTAGCGCCCTTCAATACGAACTGAGGCGCGGTATAGGTGGCGCCTTTGCCGTTTTCATCAAAGACCAGCCAGTTTCCTTCCGGCGCACGGGCCGTAAAGCTGACGTTACCGGTCAATGTGATCTCGGTGCCGTTCTCGTAGTAATAGACCGGTCCGTCTGTGGTAGTATCTGACTTTGCCCCCGCTGGATACCCTTTGATATTGTTCTGGGATGCCTCATCCGCCGGCATCCAGCCTTCGAAGTTGTGGCTGTCGTCGACAGTGTAACCCATGTTGACGGTGTAGCTGACTTCCCCATTCTCAATATAGGCCGGATACTCCACAGTGGCAGTACCGACGGTGATGGGCTGTGCGTCGTCAGAAAGATAGGTGATGTTGTAGGTCTTGAATGTTGCGGGATAGTAGATGACTGTTGTGTCTTCTGTAATCGTATCAGCCTGTGCCATGACAGCGCTTCTTACTTGGGCGATGGAGAGCAGCTCTGTGCTGGTCGTATAAGAATCCTTATTCTCCTCTGTGGTCCAGCCCTTGAAGACTTCGCCATCTTCCAGTGTTCCCGCACCGGGATCATAGATGATCTCATTGACCTCCGCTTCGGTATCAGCACCCTTCACGATCATGGAGGCGATCTCAGTTTCACCCTTCATGAACTGAACCGTCAGTCTCGGCACGACCGATTCCACCACCACATACACGGAGAACGAGGGGGTGGTGAAGGCCTGGAGGTTCGAGGTGGCCAGGGTGGTGTCCATCTCCTTGACGGCCTCGGGCTTCTGTGCGGTGCCCTCCTCCACGTGGAAAACCTTCACATCGTTCCCGGCGGAGACGTTGGCCTTGCGGAACACGACGCTCACGTCGCCGGTGGGCTCGATCTCGGTCCCGTCAGGACCCCAGATGGTCACGTCATAGGCCACCACGTCCTGGATGTAGGCGGCCGCGTCGCCCATCTCGTCTTCAATGAGGGCGGTGACCGGGGTAGTGTTCCGGACCACCTTGGCGGTGACGGTGGATCCCTTGGGGATCACGTCGGACTTGGCGGTGATGAGGACTGTCATGCCGTCCTCCGCGGTGTCGGAGAGGTTCACGTCCACAATAGCGGGAGCCTCCACAGGGGCGGGCTCTTCCACGACAGGCTCTTCCACGACAGGCTCTTCCGCCGCAGGCTCCTGGGCAGGGGCCTCGGTCTGCTGTTCCTGGGCAGCGGGGGCCTTGGTCTCCTGCTCGGCAGCAGCGGGCTCAGTGGCGGTCGCCTCGGCGGGCGCCTGGGCCTCGTCGGCGATGTCGGTGTTCTCCGCCTGAGCGGCGTCCTCGACTTCGTCCGCGTCAGCCTGCTGCTCGGCCTCGCCGGCCTCCTGGCTCTGGTCGACCACAACCAGGACCGCGGGGTTCTCGGCGGTCAGCTGCACCGCGCCGTCCTCGGTGTTGATCTCCACCTCCGCGTCCTGTTCATCCACAGGGGCGGCGGTGTCCAGGTCCACGTCCACGATGACGTTGTCTTCCACCTGGGGATCCTCCGCCTGGATCACAGTGAGGGCGTCCTCCTCGGTGATCTCGGCGATCTGGTCGGATTCCAGGGTGACGTCCACGGGAACCTGGGGCTCCACCTTCTGGCCGTCCACCTCGAAGGAGACGCCCACAGCCGCCACGGGCTGGGCATTCTCATCGCCGGTGGCTGCCACGGCGGCGTCCTTGGCTGCCTGGCCATCCACGTCGGAGAGCACCAGTTCCGTGTTCTCCGGCAGGGCGCCCTCGGGGGCTTCCACCTTGACGGTCAGGCCCGTCTCCTCGATGGTTGCCTCAAATTCCTGGGCAGGATACGCCTCCTCCGAGGCGGCTTCTTCCGCCTGGGAATCCGCTGGTTCTGCCGGTTCTGAGGCGTCTGCGGCCTCAGCGTCGGTCTGTACAGAGGTGGTGACCTCTGCGGCATCGGCGTCGCCGGCCAGCCCCTCGGCCAGTGCGTTGGCGGGCAGCAGCCCGATGCACAGGACGATGACCAGCAGCAGCGCCATGATGCGTTTCATCAAACTGTTATTACTCATAAACCTTCCCTTTCTTGATCAATCTTGCTTGTCATTTGGTCTTGCTTCCTTGGAGCGGTGGGCTCTAGAGATCGGTCAAGGCTTGCGCCCCATTCAAGGGGGATGCCATCTTGCTCTGGGACATTTCATCACTGCCATTCCTCTATTCCCCTGTTTCCTTGCCATCGGTCTCATGAGACGGCCCCTCCTTTCTCCGATTCTGGTTCTTCTGCGGTGAGCGCGCTGTTCATCAGCAGGATCAGTTCCAGCACGCTGCGGAAATTTTGCTCTCCCCGGCCCTCCAGCCAGGTCACGGTCCCCTGCCAGGTGGTGTGCTGCCGAAAGATCAGCCGGAGGAGGAAGGTCCCCCGGGCGCCAAATTGTTCCCGTCCCAGCGTGTCCATGCCGGGCGGCATCACCGGGGCCGGTGCGAAGGTCCGCTTGGCGGTAAAGGATTGGGGATAGTTCATTCCGTCCAGCAGTTCCTCGATCTTCAGGATCAGTTGGGTCAGGCTGCGGAACTGGAAGACCCCGTTCTCCAGGTTGGGGTGGAAGAGGCGGCCTTCCGGAACGCCCTCTTCGTAGGAATCCACGCACAGCCGGAAGAGGCGGTTGGATTCCCCGCTGATTCTTTTCACTGTCCGGATCCCCCCTCTCCCGCCGCGGGGTGCTTCCCCCGACGATGAATGATTCACGGATATTGTAGCATCCCCCCTGTCACAACAAGCGTCACATTTTCAAGAAAACTTTGTTTTTCTAAAAATTTTTTGTTGCGAACTTTTTGCGCCCCATCTGCGGTATAAAAAGCACCCTTTTTTCACGGTCCGGCGGACAAAAAAGCTGGGCGGCAGGCCGTCAAACGGCTGCTCCGGGCGTCTGTTTTGCGAAAAAATGTGTAATGGAGAAATGCTTTACATTTGTTTGTTTTTATAGCTTTTCCTGGATTGAAGCGTTTAAATGCAGCACACAAACGCAAATCGCTCGGTGTCTGGCTCGTGGGTCCATGGGTCCCTTGGCGGAACCTGCGGATTGCACGCGCCTCCCGGTGAATTCGTCACCGCCAGGGTGTGACAGCCCTTCGGTGCCAGCCGTTCCGTCCCTTCGGCACCGTGTTTGTCCGTCGTTTCCGTTACATCTCGGCGATTATATTCATTCCTTTCTTTGCACTGCTCGTTTCCTCAACTTCACTTGTGCGAAGGCAAAGCCTCCGCGGCCGGTGCGTGTCTTCGGCCCTCCTCAGGGCGGATGTCATCTGGCCCTGCGAACGCTGGCTGCCGACACGCTCCTGTTTCTCCGGTTCCTTCCTCTGGACCTCATGAGACGGCACCCCCTCCTTCCTTCGAATCTGGTTCTTCTGCGGTGAGCGCGCTGTTCATCAGGAGGATCAGCTCCAGCACGCTGCGGAAATTCTGTTCTCCCCGGCCCTCCAGCCAGGTCACGGAGCCCTGCCAGCTGGCGTGCTGCCGGAAGGCGATCCGGATCAGGAAGGTGGCCCGGTCCCCGTTTCTCAGGGGGCCGCCCGCCGACGCCGGTTCCAGGACGATGGGGGCGAAGGTCCGCCGGGCGGTGAACGACTGGGGGAACCCCGTCTCGTCCATCTTGGCCTCGATGGCCGTCAGGAATTGGGTCAGGCTGCGGAAGGGGTGGTCTTCAGGCTCCAGCCCGGGAAAGGAATACCTGCCTGCCAGCACACCGTCAGCATAAGAATCCACGCACAGGCGAATGTTTCGATAGGCTTCGCCAAATGCCCGTTCTGCCATCGCACGACCCCCTTTCCCAGGTTTCATCTGGAGTATTCTAAACGGATTTTTTTATCTCGCGTTTCCGTCTTTTTTAAAGGACAGAATAAGATGCTTTTTATCCGCTCCCAATCCCCAAAATGACTTGGAGTTATTTTAGCATATAGGGTGTCACAGCAACCGTCACTTTTTCTCCCTGACTATGTATGTTTTTAAAAAAATTATTACGAAGTATGTCGTATTTCACAATTATCTTCATTTTGTCCTATATATCATGCACAGAAATGTTAAAATTTGGCATCCAAGGCACAAAAAATACACGGCCTGCTCTCTCCGACGGAATGATGGGGCACACATCATTCTGATCGGAGCGCGCAGACCGTGTCCGAAAAAAGCGTCACAACGAAGCGAGTATGGGGGCGGAGGTCATAGCCCGGACCCTCCTCCGGAGTATTCATTCACACTGACATTACATTCTGTCCAAATGGGTCTCCAGGGGGATCACACCGCTGCGGATCTCCGCCTGGGACCGGGGATAGGCCTTCTCAAAGGCCCGGATGACCCGCTGACAGACCATCTGGCTGTCCTCGAAGTTGGCCTGGACCAGCAGCGCCACATACTGAGAGGCGCTGCAGCTGGCCACGATGTCTCCGCTCCGGAGGGTCTGGTGAAGCTGCTGCCGCAGCTGATCCATGGCCCGGCTGAGCACCGGTTTGCGCAGGACGGCTCCGTTTTTCCCCTCCACGGAGAAAAGCCCCAGGTGGACGGCGTCTCCCCGCCGACTGGCGGAGCGGACCTCCGCCTGATAAAACAGCCGGAATGTGCTGAAGTCGCAGACCATGGCGCCGGAGGAATCCCTCTGCTCCCGGAGAGACTGCAGCAGCAGGTCCTCGGAAATGACGGTCTCATCCATGTGGCGAAGGGCCTCCATGTGCAGTTCTTGGAGGTCCTCGGAGGGAGTCACCCCCAAGTCGTTGGACAGCAGCTGGTAGACGTTGCGATAGATCTCCTCGGCAGCCGCGTAATTCCCGGCCGCGATCAGGGCCCGCATCTGGAACGCATACAGGATTTCCTCATAGGGGGAGATCTTCACGGCCACCTGGCCGAAGCGGTTGATCTCCTCCAGGCGTCCCGCCTCCAGGAGCAGGGGCATCGCCTCCTCCAGCGTAGTCAGATACATCCCCTGATAATAGGCCGTCAGGGGCCGCACCCAGGGCTCCGCGGAGAGCTTCTCCAGGAAGGAAGCATCGTAAAGGGATAGCGCTTTACAATATAGGTCCACCAACTTGTTTTTGTTCTTCTCCTCCGCGGCGCGGCGGCAGAGGGCTTCAAGCTGCTCGGCGTCCACTTCCATCGGGACGTCCGGATTCCAGATGATGGATCCCTCCCTGACAAGGACCAGTTCCGCTCCTGTCATGTCCTGCAGTGGCTCCAAAAGCCGGCGGGCCCGAAGGCGGACCATCCGCAGGGCGCTTCCGCCCCCCGCGTTGTTCTCCCGCTCGCCCAGAAGCCGGATCAGTTCCTCCCGGGGGACCGCTCGCTTCCGGTTGCAGAGCAGATAGGCCAGCAGCAGCCACACCTTGAACGAACGGGATTTGGCATTGCTTACGCTGACTTCGCCGCAGGAAAAGGTGAAGTCTCCGAACATTTTGACATAGATCGTCGCATGAGGGCGCTGCTCTGTTCCGCCTGCCGTATTCGATTGTTCAGGAAAACGTTCCCGCACGGAGCCTCGCTCCTTCCGTTCTTTCGATCGTGACATTTCCAGCATCCTGCTTTTGTTCCCCGCCAATTACTCTGGGCAGGTCTCAAGAAAGGTAGTATTTCGGAGGTTCTTGTTCTCCTCCGTAAACTGCCAGCATTGTTGTATCAGGCACACTTCTGTTGGCAGAATCAATCTCTGCCGCAAGCACGATGTTGCCGCAAGGGGCTAATCCCCCTTTTAAGCGAGTAGTATTATATAACATTTTGATTCGGATTGCAATGGATTTTGTAATTCTGCTCAAAAGTCCGGTTTTTCTGCACGAACGTCAGGGCGCAACGCCCGGGCCGTCTCTGCCAATCTATGACGGTCTCCCCCGGTTTGATCCCTTCCCTTTTCCGGCCCGGTCCCCCATCACATGAATTTCACTTCCGCCAGCTTCTCCTCAAAGAACCGGTTGAGCCGGATGATGGGCCGCCGCAGGACCAGCCCCAGCAGCAGGGTCGGGATGAGATACACCAGCAGGATCCCCAGCTCCCGCCAGTAGGTGTTCTGATACATCCCGGCGATGCACTCCCGCATGGCGGTCATGGTGTGGACGAAGGGCAGCAGCGGATAGAGGGTCCGGAACACCGGCGGGGCCACCTCAATGGGGAAGGTCCCCCCGGACCCGGCCACCTGGATCACCAGCAGGATCACCGCCGCCGCCTTGCCCACGTCCCCGAAGGAGATGGTCAGGGTGTAGATCAGCAGCACATAGACCACGCTGGACACCCACCCCGCCAGCAGGAACAGGAACGGATGCTCACACTGGATCTGGAGGAACAGCAGATCCCCCAGGCAGAGGATGGTGGTCTGGATCAGCCCCAGCAGCAGGAAGATCAGGCTCCGGCCGAAATACAGCTCCGAGTGCCGCACCTTGCCGTACTGCCGCAGCCGTTCCACCTTCTCGTCAGAGACCATCACCTGCATCATGGCCACCAGGATGACGCCCCCCACCCAGATGGACAGAGTGGAATAGAAGGGGGCCATGGCTGAACCGTAATTCTCGATCTCATAGACCAGATGGGTGTCCACCTGCACCGGGGAGGCCCACAGGGAGGCCAGCAGCTCCGGGTCCTGAGAGAGCAGGTCCCGCACCTGGGCCAGCTCCTGGTTGTCCGACGCCGCCGCGATCCGGTCAAACCAGGTATCCAGCTCCTCGGACGCCGCCCGGAGCTCCGCCGCGGCGTCCCGGAGCAGGTCCTGGATATCCTCCAGGGCCCCTCCCCCGGTGGTGAGCAGGTCCATGGAATCCTTGGCGGTCCTGTCCAGCAGGGCCTGGATCCTGACCCCGTCCTCCCCGGCCCGGGTCAACTTCCCGGCCAGGTCGTCCAACCGGGCCTTACAGTCCCTGTCAAAGTCGGTCCGCAACTCGTCCAGGTCCTTTTGAATGGCGGCGGCCGCCTGGGTCAGCTCGGCCTGATACCGGGTGTGATCGGCCTCAAGGTCCGACAGCAGCCGGTCCGCGGCGATCAGCCGGTCGTGGAGCCCCTGCTGCTTCTCAATGACCCGGTCCAGCCTCAGGATGGCCTGATGGAGCTGGCCACGCAGCAGCACCTCCCCCTGGGGCAGCGCCTCGGACAGCCGCTCCAATTCTCCCCGCCACCCCTCATACCGGTCGATCAGGGTCTGGATCTCGTCGGCCAGGCCGTTGAGATCCCGGGAGACGGCGGTCTGGTCCCGGGACAGGCTCTGAAAGCTCTCCTGGATCTGCGCCTGCACCCCGGAATAGGCTTGGGCCCCGGCGGACAGGGCAGCGTCCATCTGCTCGGATACCCCGTCCAGGGCCCCGGCCAGGTCCTCCGCCTGGCCCGCCGCATCGGCCAGCTTCTCCCGGTCGTTCCGCTCCGCCTGGTCCTTTTGGGACAGGAGGTCCGACGTGGCCTCCAGAACCCTTTGGAGGGAGTCGGTCAGGTCGGCGAAGACCTGGATGGTGTCGGCGGAGGAGACCAGGTTCCCCTCAATGGACTGAAGCCGATCGTACAGCCCCTCCAGGAAGGAAGCAGCCAGCCCGTCGTCCACATAGCCGGAGAGGGTGTCAAAGGTGTTGAGGATCACCTCCGAGGCAGTGGCCACGAAGGTCTCGTCGATCTTCTGCTGCAACGCCCCCGCCACCTTGTCGGTCACCTTGGGGGAGATGGCGTTTTCCTTCTCGTTGGAGTAGTATCGAATGACCGGGTTGGTCCCCTCCGGGGAAAACAGGCTCATCATGTCGGCGCTGAAGTTCTGAGGGATGACAAAGGCCGCGTAATATTTCCCGGACCGGGTCCCCTCGATGGCGTCCTCCTCCGAGGTGAAGACCCAGTCCATGTCCCTGTTCTCCCGCAGGGCGCTCTCGATCCGCTCCCCCACGTTCAGCTCCAGGGGCAGCAGGTCCCCCCGGTATCCCAGGTCCGTGTTGGCCAGGGCCACCTTCAGGCTGCCGGTGTTCCCGTAGGGGTCCCAGCTGGCGGCGATGTTGAACCAGGCATACATGGAGGGAATTATGGCCAGGCCCAGAATGATAATCAGGGCGATCACGTTGTGCCGGATGTGGCCCAGGTCGTCCCGCACAATCCGAAGTATCGTTCTCATGAGTTTCCGCGCTCCGTCTTACTCTTTTGGATCTCTTCCGCCAGCTGGTCCGGGGTCATGTCCATCATCCGCCGCTGCCGGTCCAGATGCTCCCGGAGGTACTCCACGATGAGCAGAAAGAAGACCACCGCCAGGATGGAGACGATCCACAGGATCAGGAAGGTCAGCTTTTTCGGGATGAGGAACATCAGGGCCAGGAAGACCACGGGGATGAGGATCACCAGCAGGAAGGCCCGCCGGACAATGCTCTGGTACCTGGCCTCGAATCGGTCGATCCTGGCCTTGAGCCGCTCCCGCATGGCGGCGTCGGCAAAGAGGACCCGGGCTCCCATCATCAAGTTCATCCGCTCCCGGATGAGGCCGTTCTCCTCGCAGGACATCAGGTCGGTCTCCGCCAGCCTGCGGTCAAAGAGGTAGTTGAGGTTCAGCAGCAGGGGCCGCAGCAGCAGCCCGATGACCAGGGCCGCCGGCAGGAACACCAGCAGCATGGCCATGTTCCAGGCGTAATGGTGGCCGTAGACCCCGGCGATGGCCTCCCGCATGGCCCCCACCCCGTAGGTAAAGGGGAGGAAGGGGTGGAGATTCTGGAAAAAGGCCGGGGTCATCTCAATGGGATAGGTCCCGGAGGAGCCGGGGATCTGGAGGATGACCAGCAGCACGCACAGGGCCTTGCCCACATGCTTGAAGGACACCGCCAGGGCGTAGACGATGTTCATGAACACAAAGGCCGTCCACAGCCCGCTGAGGACGAACAGCCCCGGCCGCTGGCACTGGATCCCCAGCAGATACAGGTCCCCCAGGCAGACGATGGCGGCCTGGACCAGAGCGGTGAAGACGAACAGGAACCACCGCCCGAAGTAGACCTCCCGGGGCTTCAGGTCCCGGAGCCTCTCGTCCTGGTCCACCTCCATCTTGAAGATGTTGACCAGCACCACGCAGCCCACCCAGATGGCCAGGTTGGTGTAGAAGGGGGTCATGCCGGTGCCGTAGTTGGCGATGGGATAGAGGACCTCCGTGTCCATGGTCACCGGCGAGGAGAGGAAGTGACTGACCTGGTCCGCGTCCAGAGCCTGGGCGGCGTCCTTCAGCTGGGTGTAGACCTGCAGGCTCTCAATGGCGTCCAGGTCGGTAAGGGCCTGGTCCATCTGTGTCTGGATCCGGCCCAGGGCCTCCTCAATGTCCCCCAGGGCGGCGTCCGTGTCCTTCAGGACCCTGTCGATGCTGTCCAGCAGGTCAGACAGCAGGTCCAGATCCTCCCCGGCGGTCTCCAGGGTTCCCCGCAGATGGGCCGAGGCGGCGGCCGCCTGGTCCAGAGCAGCCCCGCCATGGTCCAGCAGGGCGGCGTCCATCCCCTCCAGGGCGGACTCCATGGCCGCCCGGCTGTCCGCGATCCCGCCGCTGACGGCGGAGAGGGCCGAGGAGGAGAAGGAATACAGTCCCCGCGCGCCCCCGGCCGCCGACTGCAGCAGGGACAGGATCTGCCGGTGCCGCTGGTTGTCCGCCTGCAGGTCCTGGAGCATGGTCCGGATCCGCCGGTTGTCGGGGAAGGCGTCGTTCAGGGCCGACAGGGTGTCCAAAAGCTCCCCGTTTCGCTGCTGGATGGTCTCCACCCGGGAGACGATGGGGTCGGCCTTCCGGCTCAGCTCCTGATCCAGCTGACGGATCAGGCTGTTCAGGTCCCCCAGTTTCTCTCCCGCCTGGCGGTTTAACCCGGAGAGCTTCCCGTCGGCCTCGGTGAGCCCGGCCCGGAGTTGGGCGGAATACCGGCCCAGCCGATCCCGCTCCTCCGCGAGGGCCGTGTCCAGGTCCCGGGTGACCTCCGCCGCCTGGTCCAGCGTCTCCCCGGCCTGGACCAGCCCCGCTCTGCCGTCTTCCGTCACCCGGTCCGCCTGGGCCTTCAGGGCATGAAAATCCCCCAGGCAGCTTTGCAGCTCCCCGGTGAGCGCAGACACCTGTCGGATACTCTCCTTCAGGTCCGCCATGGACTGGTCCAGATCCCGGTCCGCCCGGTCCAGCTTATTTTCCAGAAGATCCGTCACGGTCTCCGACACCGAGGCCACGAACTGGTCGTTGATCCCCTGCTGAAGGGCGGACACGCCGCTGCCGGTGATCTTGGGGGCCACGGCGTTTTTCTTTTCATTGGAATAGTACGTGATCCTGGGCTGGTGGATCTCCGGGGAAAAGACGCTGGCCAGATCCGCGCTGAAGGTCTCGGGGATGACGATGGCGGCATAGTAGTCCCCTGCCTTCACGCCCTCCACCGCCGTGTCCTGGTCGGTGAAGACCCAGCCCAGCTGGTGGTTGTCCCGCAGCTTGTCCACCACCGCCGCCCCGGCGTCCAGATGACCCACCCGCTCATCGTCGGTCCCCCGGTCCAGATCCACCACCGCGATGCGGATGTTTCCGGTGTTGGCGTAGGGGTCCAGATTGGCGTAGATGTTGAACCACGCGTATAAAGACGGGATCACGCAGATCCCGGCGATGACCACCATGGCGACCAGGTTTCCCCGCAGCCGCCTCAGGTCCCGCACAAAAATGCTCCAGGCTTTTTTCATCACTGTTTTCGCTCCATATCACATCTGATAGGAAATGCTGGGATAACGTTCCCCTATTATACCAGCTACTTAGCGGAGAAGCAAGACGGAAGGCCCCGCCCACGCGGCAGGGCGAGACCTCTCCCCACTCCGCCGTCAAACGCGGCGCGGCAAAGAAAAAAGGCGGTGGGTGCCGCCTTCTTCCCATCTCATGGTTTCTCTTCGCCCTGTTCCCCAAGCCGGTACTCATACAGTTTAAAGGCCGTCCAGCCGGTGTCCTCATAGAACATGGGAACAGTGTCCACATAGGAAAACCCGAACCCCTCGTACAGCCGCTCCGCCGGAAGGTTCCCCTCCAGAACGTCCAGCCGCACCGCCTTCATCCCCAGGGACCGGGCCCGGTCAACGGCAAACCCCACCAGCTCCCTGGCGTACCCCCGGCCGGCGAAGTCGCCGTGGACGCCCAGCATGTGGATCACCAGGTACTTCTCTGGCTCCAGCTTCTCCGGCCAGGACACGGTCCCATAGGCCTCGTTGCTCTGGTGGTCCAGGACCATGGCGGCGGCGATCCGGTCCCCGTCATAGCCCAGGTAGAGGGTCTGCCCCTCCACGGCCCTTCGCAGCTGGTCCGGGGCGGGGTAAATATCCTTCTCCCACATGGGGTGATAGGGCTTTCCCTCCAGGGCGTCGATGAGGGAATGGTAAAAGGCCCGGACCTCCCGGAACTGTCCCGGGGCCGCCTTTGTGATCCGCATTCTTCCCATCCCTCTCACGAAAACCGGAACAGGTTCAGTCCGATCTCCTGGCTGAACGCCCGGTCCACCTGGCCAGGGATGACCCGGATGACCATCTCGCAGGTGGCGCTGACGTTGGCCCGGTTCAGGTGCCCGCCGAACACCGCCCCGGATCCATCCCCGGCGCTCATGTGCAGGTGCAGATAGAACGCCCCGTCCATGGTGCTGATCGTGCCGGTGAGGGAGACGATCTCATAGGCCCCCCGGAACCGGTTGGAAGCGTAGGTCTTTGTCTTTGTGTCAAAAACGCCCACGGTGAAGTCGTCCACCGCCCCCAGCGCCTGGACGGAGGCCAGTGTGATCCGCTCCCGCTCCGCCACCGCGCGGATCTGTTCGGTGATCTCCTCGTTTTTGTCGATGCGCACCACCAGGGTGTCGCCGAATCTTCTGTATTCCATCAGACATCCTCCTTTTTTCCATAGCGTAGCCACAGAACGCCGTCCTCCGACCCCTCCGCGGCCCGCAGCGTAAAGTCCATGATCTGGCTCCGGTCAAACAACGGCTTGTCCGCCGCCTCCGCCACCACCGGCGTCTGAACCAGGCTCAGCTCATCCACCATCTCCGCCCGGAGGAACGCGCCGTTTATCACGCTTCCGCCCTCCAGCAGCAAGGTTCGGATGGGAAAGAGCGTCCCCAGCTTGTACAGGGCCAGCCCCAGGTCCAGGTCCTCCTTCCCCGCGAAGAGATAGGACACGCCCACGCTTCGCAGATAGGCCAAATACGCGTCCGTGGGCCCCGCTTCGCACAGGACCTGGACGATGTGGGCGTCCCCGTATCCCGGGTCCTCGTCTATGATGCGGGGGCCTTTCCAGCCCAGCCGCCCCCGGCGGTCAAAGGCCACGGCGTACCGTCGGGCCGACCGGTCGGCAACAAAGTCGGTCCGCTCCACAGACCCCTCGGAAAAGGGCGTCAGGTCGGGGTACCATCCCCCGGTGAAGCTCTCCTCCATGGTCACCCGTCCGCAGGCGTAGGCCTGGGCGGGAAGGTCCCGGTTGATCTGATAGTACCGGGCCTCCGCCGGGCCGCACTCCGTCCGGGACAGGAAACGCCCCGTGACCTTTCCGTCAATGGATGTGAGCATGTGGCAAATCACATAGGGCCCCATGATGATCTCCTCTCCTTCCTTTCGTTGTCCCGCCACGGCGGCGATGGGCGGCAGGGGCCGTCCTCAGCCGTTCTTTTCCCGCTCCATCAGCCGCGTCAGGATGACGGCCCCTTCCGCCCGGGTGACCGTCCCGCCGGGGACCAGGGTGGTCGCCGTGCGGCCGGTGATGATCCCTTCCCCGTTGGCCCACTCCATGGCCTCCAGGGCCCAGCCGTGAATGTCGTCCCTGTCCTCATAGCCGGAGAGGTCCGCCCCCCTGCCGGTGGGGTATCCCTTGTATCCGGCATACCGGAACAGGATCACCGCCAACTGCTCCCGGGTGAGCCGGTCCGTGGGGCCGAACCTTCCGTCAGGGTAGCCCAGGACGATCCCCTGCTCCCCGGCCCAGAGTACCCCGTCGGCAAACCACCGTTGGGCGGTCACGTCCGAAAACGGGCTGGCTCCGCCGACGGCGGGCTCTCCCTCCAGCCGGTGGAGGATGGTCGCCGCCATAGCCCGGGTCATGGCAGAGCCGGGGGCAAAGGCCGTGGCGGAAACGCCCCTCATAAGGCCGTGCTCCACGGCGTAGTCCACGGCCTCGTGATACCACGCCTGGGGATCCACGTCCGCAAAGTCTGCTGACGGGCAGGTGTGGACAGCGGGGGCCGGGGTGTGGGCCTGGGATCCGCTGTCGTCGGGCCGGGCCGCCTCCTCCGGGTTGGCCACATAGATCACCTCGTTGGACACCTGGGCTCCCTGGTCGTCCACCAGGGAAAAGCTGATCCCCAGCAGCCCCTCCTCCAGGCCGTCGGCCCAGATCCGGTCCATGTCGATGTCATAGTGATAGGCCTGGGGGACAGCCTCTGTCCTCTCCGGGTCATATTGATAGAGCCGCTCCCCGGTGGGAAGCCGGAACTGCATCGTCTTTTTCTTCCCGCTGTCGGCATACCGGAACACCCCCTGGATAACGGGGGGCTCCTGGCCGATGATGGTGTTATTAGTAATGGTGGCGCTGACGAAATGCCTGCCGCCGATGAGAGTGTTCTCCGCGGAAAGAGCAGTATTGTCCGCCTTGACCACCCCGGAGCTGCCCACGTCATCCAGACTGCCGTTATACCTGATGTCGTCCGTCACCTCTACGATGAGCTCGTGTTCTTCGTTGAGCCTCCATTTGGGATTGGGCTTGATCTGAATCTTGTCCACCCGGGAATCCCCCGTATACAGATCGGTCCCCGAATAGGAGGGCTGTCCCACATCATAGCCGTTGATATACTGGGTGAACCAGTCGCCGGCTTCGTCATGGATGGTATACGCGACCACGCCTTCCCTGGTGTACCCGTAGTTTTTCACTGTGACGTACAGGTCGATATAGGGCTGCCCCTCCCGGATGAGATAGTCCGGGATCTTCACATCCGTCACCCGCAGGCCCCGGTCCGCATTCTGTTTCCACATGCGCAGCATTGCGGCACTGCCTGTGGGGTCGTCCGTCCTCGGTGTGCTGTACACAAGGGTCAGGCCCTTTGCCGACGAGCCGCCCGGATCGTATGCCGCCGCAAAGTAGGTAACGGGCTCGCCGCCGGCAAATTTCAGAGCCAGGGGGCCGTGGAGCACGCTGTTCTTCTCCCCGGTGGTCCCGTTCCTGTCCCTGGTGAGCGTATAGATCTGCACGCGGTTGTCCGCCTTCGCGGCGGCGCCCTCCTCCATGTTGACTGTGTAGTCCCCCACCACACTGATGAGGTAGACGGCGGACTGATCGTTGTTGGTAATCATGGCGTAGCGGTTGTCCGCGGATACAATCCCCGCGCCGCCCTCCACCTTCTCGGCGGACCACTGGTAATCAGCCGGGTCGCTTTCTCTGGCCTTCCGGTTCATGGCGTAGACGCTGTCCCCGGCGATGAAGTAATTGCAGCCGTTGATATACTGCCAGTTTGTGAGGATGGGATCGAAGAGATCGAAATCTCCCTTCGCCATATCCTCCGGGTCCAGGATCCCGTCGATATCGATGCGGAAATGGCACCGGGGATCTGTTGCCGCGTAATATCCGTTGGCGCCGTAGCCCTTTGCCACCAGGGTCTTGTCGGTGGATTGAATCCGGTCGGCCATCCAGTAGCTGGGCTCATTGGGGGTGATGACCCCGGTGGAATGGACCTTGCTGGTCCCCAGATTTGTGAAGCTACGGTTCTCCGGGTCCCCTGCCTGGCAGGAGGAGAGCCAGTAGTTGGTTCTGGTGGGGATCGTCCCCAGGAGGGATCGCAGGGTGGTGACGGTCTCCCCGTCGTCCCCGGCAAGCCCGGTGGCGGCGTAGGCCACGGAGCAGTAGTCCTCCCGGCCCGCCGGCATGGGGGCGCTGTAGAGGACCTGTCCCTTCATTTCGGGGTCGCTGGCGAGGACGGCGCTGGTGGTCTGATGCTGATCCAGATCCACCACGATGGCCGCCACGTCGGTGCTGCGCATCCGCTGGGCCTCCCCCTGTGTGTTGTCCGCCAGGATGGCGCCGATGTAGACCTTGTCACAGCAGCTGGGGTCGTCCGGGTTGGTCTTGTTGGGCACTGCCACAAACTCCGAAATGGAGCGGGTCTCTCCCTCAGGCAGCGTCACCAGGTAGAACGTACCGGACAGGTTGCCCGTTCCCTTCTCCTGGTACTGATAGATCAGGTGGGTCCGCTGTCCGTCAGAGGCCAGGCGGAACAGGGCAGTATAGTTTTTGGTGGCCACAAACTGCGCCTGCCCGTCGGGATAGGTGTTGCCGTCGATGGTCATGATGCTTGAGCCGGCGTCCAGCGTGTTGCCGGCGGGCATCTGATAGGTCCGGTCTCCGTTGTGGGGATCGTCGCCGAGCGCCGGCACAAAGCCCGCCCCGCAGGCAGACAGGTCGAGGTCCCTGAATTCGATCTCCGGAAGCTCCTCTGTAAGCAGCCGATCGGTCTCTCCCTGGCTGTCGTAGATCCTCTGGGCTCCGTTCAGGCAGTCCAGCTTGATGGAGCCGCTGTAAAAGAGCAGGTAATAATCGAACCGCAGGCCGTACAGAACGTCGATGAAGGAATGGGGATCCGCAGTGAGCATGGAGGCGTTCCCTTTGCCCAGAACCGTGGCGATGTCCATGTTGGCGTATCCCGTGGCGCCGACCCCCATGATTCCCTTCACGCCTACGCCGCCGAACACGGAAAAGCTGACGATGAACTCGATCCGCGCGGTCAGGTCGGTGTCGCCGTTGTTGGCGTACTTCCATTTCGCGTCGTTCTCCTCCCCCGCCGGGGGCTTGTCCGTGGCAAAGTTCACGTTCAGGCCGGCGTTGACGGCAAACCCGGCTTCAAACCCCACATAGGCGGGGATCACCACCGGTCCGGCGGTAAAGAGGAAGTATTCCGTAATGCCCCCCGTCAGACCGCCGCTGAACAGGATGCCGCCCGACCCGTACAGGTCCTGGGTCTCCTTGTTCCAGCAGGAGCGGAGGAAGACGGAAAAGCTCATGGAGAAATTGTAATTCTTATTGGTCAGGCACTTGATCTTGTCCTTGGACTCCAGGACCGCCTTGCCTCCCTTCACCTTTTTCGCGTTCTCCCAGAAGCTTCGCTCAAACACCTGGAAGGTCCGGTCTGTGCTCTCCAGGGTCTTGGGGTTCCAGGACTTTTCAAACAGAGAGTTGTATTTGTACTGGGTATTCTTGTCCAGCTGGGTGATGTCGTAGGAGGCCATGATGATGACGTTGCCGTCGGGGAAGAAGCCCACGGTCACCGGCACCTGGAGGACCTGGGCGGTGATGTTGAGAAGCCCCGTCCCCCCCAGCCGGTCCGAGATCTCCCCGGGCATGGGCTTGGTGGTCACCGGCATGTCGGTCTTCTTGGCGCCCAGGTCATCAAACACCGCGTTTTCCACGGTGAGATGCTCCAGGGGGAAGGCCTCTCCGTTGAGCCTGACGGAAACCCGGTCGTTCTCCCGGAGTAGCCCCGCCTGCTGCTCCGCCCACCGTTTTTCCGCGGTGTAGACTCTGGTGTTGGAATCGTAGTCGTACCCGGAAGCGCCGCCGATGGTCAGCACGACGGCGCCCCGGTTCTCGGAATACACCTGGATGGACGCGGGGAAGGCGGCCGTGCCGGTTTTGGAGACGATCACCTTCAGGGAAAGGTCCCCGGTATCCCGGCTCATCAGGGAGAGGGTGGTCTCCTCGTTGACCATGTCCTTGCCGGAAAGGTCCACGCCCCGGAGGTACAGGTCGTTCTCCCTGGCCTTCTCCAGGGCCAGGGTGTAGCGCGCCCCGGTCTCCATCCGCTTGTCCAGAACGGACACGGCCCGGTAGCCCTCGGCCTGGATGTCAACGAGGCCGTAGAACACGTCGGGGAGCTCGTCAAAGACAGCGATGCCGGGGGTGTTGCCCGCCGTGGCCACAACGCTCCGGGTGATCCGCTTCCCGGAATCATCGAGATAGGAGATGGTCACCAGGGCGTGGGGGATGCCCATGCCCTCCTGGTCCTGGACGACGAAGCACATGGCGTCCTTGTCCACCACATAGACCCAGGCGCTGGCGTTGGCGTTCGTCCCCAGGACCTTCACCTTGTCGTCCCGGTTGCCGCACAGACCGATCCCGGCCCCCGCCTGGAGGTTCCCGCTCCGCAGATAGGCGTTCAGGCCGCCAGTGGAGAGAAAGTTCTCCACCTTTCCCAGCACGGGAGCCACCGCGGCGTCCTCCACGGGCCGGAAGTCAAGGATGCGGTCCAGGTCCTTCGAAAATCGGTCCCGGGCCTCCTGGGAGAACAGGGTGTCGAGCTCCTCCGCTCCCGTGGCGTCTACCTGACCGTATAGGTCGGAGAGCTTTGCCGTGTGGGCGGGCAGGCGGCTGGAGTTTGTGGTGTTGCTGAGCATGGGGCTGTCCGTCTGCGGAAAGTCATCGGGCTCCTCCCCGGCTGCCCAGGCCGGAAGGGCGCCCGCCAGCATCAGAACGGCCAGCAGGATGCTTATGATCCGTTTCCAAGGTTTCCTCATGGTGGTGTCCCCCTCCGGCTTCGGCCGATCGATCTGTCGTGTAACTTCGGGTCTGTTTTCGTGCAGGGATTAAGATACCCCCATTATAGTAACTGCAAAGGAGCAAGTCAAAGGGTTGGTGAAGTTTTTTCTTGTCGGAGGATAAGCCGAAGTAAATCCAGCGCTTCCAATCTGTTGGGTGCGGCTGTTATGATGTTCCTTTTCTCCGGTCCGGTTCCTCCCACCTGTTTAAGATATGTCCCTTTATCGTTCCTCTGTGATCTCCTGCTTTCCTATTCCCACCGTAATAGCGGCAATTCTCCGTTACATATTATAATAGTAAGCGCTCGGGCCATCTGTCCGAGCGTATTTTTCTGTAAAGGAGTTTTCTGCCATGAACGACCTCTACCTCTGCGCCCTCTGCGGAGCCAAGACCCAAGAGGATACCGGAGAGCGCTTCCGCAATCAATTCCTCTGTCACGACTGTCTGGAGGAACACACCGTTCTCTGCACCCGCTGCGGGGAACGGCTCTGGACTGACGACAACGCCGGAGACAACAGTACCCCTCTCTGCCAAAGCTGCTTTGACCGATACTACACTACCTGCGACAACTGCGGGCGGGTCATCTCCAACAATGACATTTATTATGAAGACGAGGATGACGACAACGGATACTGCTGGCGGTGCTATGAAGACCGGATGGCCCGCCGAAGAGTGATCCTGGACTACTACACCAAGCCGGCCCCCATCTTCTACGGAGACGGTCCCCGCTACTTCGGCGTCGAACTGGAAATCGACGGCGGCGGCGAAAACGGCTCCAACGCCCAGGAATTGCTGGACTGCGCCAACGGTCCAGCCATCGAGCGAATGTACGTCAAGCACGACGGCAGCCTGTCGGACGGCCTGGAGCTGGTAACTCACCCCATGTCCCTGGCCTATCATCTGAACGAGATGCCCTGGCCGGAGGTGCTGCAAAAGGCCCGGCTCCTAGGCTATTGCTCCCACCAGGCCAGCACCTGCGGCCTGCACGTGCACATCAGCCGGGATGCCTTCGGGAGCAGCGAAACCGGGCAGGACGCCGCCATCGCCCGGGTCCTGTATTTCGTGGAAAAGAATTGGCTGGAGCTTCTCCAATTCAGCCGCCGGACCCAACGGCAACTGGACCGCTGGGCCGCTCGATACGGATACAAGGAACAGCCCCGGGACATTCTGGACCACGCAAAGAAGGGGTACCACGCCGGGCGGTACACCTGCGTAAACCTGGAGAACTTGGAGACCGTGGAGTTTCGGATCTTCCGGGGGACCCTGAAACTGAACACTCTGCTTGCCACCCTGCAGCTGGTCAACCGGATCTGCGAGGTGGCTCTTTTTCTGTCTGACGAGGAAGTCAAGGCCATGTCCTGGCCGGTCTTTGTGTCCGGGTGCAGAGAACCGGAACTGGTCCAGTATCTGAAAGAACGTCGGCTCTACATCAACGAGCCGGTCTGCGGAGAGGAGGAACTGTAATGTGCTGCTTGTTCGGACTCATGGACCGGAGCCATCATTTCTCCGGAAAGGAACGGAGCGTTATGATCAACCACCTGGCCCGCGCCAGTGAAGCCAGAGGGACGGACGCCACGGGCATTGCCTACAACAGCAGGAAGCGGATGCGGGTGTACAAGCGGCCCATGGCCGCCCATCGTCTGCGGCTCAAGGTACCGGAAGACGCAGTCACGGTCATCGGTCACACCCGGCTCACCACCCAGGGCAGCGCCAAGTTCAACGAGAACAACCACCCCTGGCGATGCCAGATCAGTACCGGTCCCTTTGCTCTGGCTCACAATGGTGTCCTCTATAATGACACTGCCCTAAGAAGAGAGCTTGCCCTCCCTACTCCAAAAATCCAGACCGATTCTTACATCGCCGTGCAAATCATCGAACAACAGAGAACCCTCAGCTTCGACAGCCTGAAAACCATGGCTGAACAAGTTGAGGGTTCGTTTGCGTTTTCTGTGCTGGACCACAAGGACCGGATTTACCTGGTGAAGGGCGACAACCCGCTCTGCCTGTACTACTTCCCTTCCTTTGACCTCTACCTCTACGCTTCCACCCAAGCCATCCTGAACGATGCTCTGGTGCAGAAGCCTTTCCCCCTCGGCAAGGCCCAGGAGATCAGGCTGACCTGCGGGGACATTTTGCTTCTCAGTCCCGACGCCGAGCCGGAGAAGCAAACCTTTGACACCCGAAATCTGGATTTTCCCTACCGGGGGCATTTTCGCTCCAGCTACAGCTACTTCTGGCCAACGCCGGAACCGACCTACTCCGACTATGAGGAGCAGGCGGACTACATGGAAAACCTGAAAACCGCCGCCGGGGCTTACGGCTATACTCCCGATGATATTGATTACTTGCTGTCCCACGGCTACACACTGGAGGATGTGGAGGATATGCTGTATTGCTATGCCGGGTATTGAATGTGCCGTTAGGGTATACCCCAATGGCAGAGCAAAAAAATGACCCATTAGAGTCCCTTTTCGGCTTTTGGCATATGCCAGTTTCCGCAGGGGCCCTATTGGGTCACAATTCACCGACGATTTCTTGAAAAACACTTAGAAGGGTATCTTGTACGCCACTGGCTGCGTGAATCGTAGCCACCATCATCAGATCCGGGTCTATTGAACGATTCTATCTGTCATCACCCATCATACTATCATACTATCTATCATATTCGTAAGGAGTTGAAAAGCAAAAAATGAAAATCGGATACATCCGTGTCAGCACCCAGGAGCAGAATACCGTCCGTCAGGAGGAACTGATGAACGCCTTGGGCGTAGACCAGGTTTACATCGACCGTCTCAGCGGGAAAAACGCAAACCGACCGGAATTGCAGCACATGATGGATTATGTTCGCCAGGGCGACACCGTGGTCGTTGAGTCCATCAGCAGATTCGCCCGGAACACCAGGGACCTGCTGGACCTGGTGGAACGGCTGACGGCAAAGGGTGTGGAGTTTGTCTCCCAGAAAGAAGCCATCGACACCTCGACCCCCACCGGCAAGTTCATGCTCACCGTCTTCGGGGCTGTGGCCGAGCTGGAACGGGAGTATATCCTCCAGAGACAGCGGGAGGGAATTGCCGTCGCCAAAGAGAAGGGCGTCTACAAAGGAAGAAAACCCATCGACCACCCGGACTTTCTGCCGGTGGTCAAACAGTGGAGGGGAGGTGAGATCACCGCCCGGGAAGCTATGAAACGCCTGCAAATGGCACCCACTACATTTTATCGAAACGTCAGGAGGAATCACTTATGATCTGGAAATTGATTGGCATTGCCGTTAGCATCCTGCTGATGGCCATTTTTGACCGCGAGGCTGCTGCCGAATTCTTTGGCGCTGCAGCATGACCGACCTTATTACGGTGCTGCTGGTGGAACCGGGTCAAGCACCACGCATCACGCAGATTGGAAACGATCTAACATCTATGCAGGCGGTGGTAGGCGGCCCAATCCAGGCTGTTTACCCATTTGACCAGCCGGTAGCACTCATCTGTCACGAAGAGGGGAAGCTGCGTGGGCTTCCCCTCAATCGTGCACTGCGGGATAAGGATGGCAGCATCTATGACGTCATCTCAGGCCCTTTCTTCCTCTGTTCTGCTCCGGGAGACAGCAACGCCTTTGACGGTCTCTCCCGGCAGCAGCTGAACCGATTTGATGCACTGTTCAAAAAACCGGAGCTGTTCGTTCCTTTCAACGGGACTCTCGTGTGTATCCCGCTCCTTGCAGATTGAACCCGCAGCATCATAGACAACCCCAAACGATCCCAGGGATGGTCCGGGCATTCCAGGCCTCCCTGGGGCGTTTGGTTCCGTATATTTTTTCTTCTCAGGACACAATATTTTTCTGATTTTTCAGGACCTCTTTCCGCGGCGTAAGCAATCTGCATCTGTCAAGCTCCGGGAAAAGCAGAATAAACGGGATATAAGCTTTACTGTCCTTTTGACATTGTTTCCACCTCTCTGACCTGATATCAAATCTTTGCATGCTCTTTGGTGAACAGAACAACGCTCTCACGCGGAATCCTCCACACGCGTCCGTTCCTGAACGCCTTCAGCTCTCCCGTGTTGAGAAGGCGGTAAATAGCATTGTGTCCGATCTTTAGGAGCTCGCATGCTTCATCGACCGTCAGGAACGCATCAACCTCATTCAGCATCTATCTCGCCTCCCTCGTTGTGATGGGGGTTGTGTTCACAGTCATAAACTGTGCAGTAAGTACATTTGCACACCGGTCGTTTCGACCGACACCCCCGGGCTGTCTGCTCTGTGGTGAGCAGGTCCATGGCATCCAACTGCATATAAATGGCTCGCTCAGATCGATGCAGCTGAAGGGCGATCTCAGACAGACCGACGGCACAGTCATAAAGGATACGCAATCTCTCCCGGTCGTCATCTGTCCAACTGGCCCCATTGTTCTCCGGAACGATCTCTCCGGTTCGGTATGCTGTGAGCAGTTCGTCTCTTGTCAACTCGGTGCAGGAGGTTTTCTTCTTTTTTTCTGCCTTGACTTTTTTCTTCTTTGTGTTATCGCTGTCGTTATTCTCATGAATTGTCTTTTCATGATCATTTTCTTTTTTACTCATGTTGGTTTCCTCCTTAAAACAGGTTTATTTTGTTGTTAGAAATACTGAAGTAGAAATAGTCTGAATTTGAGATGAGTTTCACGGCTCCAGCTTGTCTCCTTCCATTGCCGATCAACAAATAAGCAGGCTGGCAAGCGCCAGGAAACCAGCAGCAAATCTGATTTATTATATGGTTATTCCAAAAATCATCCATCACGTCATTCCCCGTTCCAAGCGCATACACCCCGAATGGTAACGGCAAATCATCTGACAGCCTGCCTTGATTGATACAAAGTACCCCTGCCGACAGAAAGCAAATCCATCGGCAGGGGCTAGTCGTTCAAATATTCCTATCCGTTCCCGTGGTATCGTCCAAAATCTTATCCGTGTAGAACACAACGTGAAAGCCATAGTTTTCTTTGGTCCATTCGTTGACGTGATTCTGAAACGCATAATAATCCGCCTTGGTCCCTGGGTATTTGTACCCGGTACGGTAGTTGACGGTGGACATCCCGATGTGGATGTGAAGATGGTCCGTATCAGTATGGATTCCGTACAGGATCTGATAGGATCGACCGTAGAACCCGATGACATACTCCGCAAACCACCTGACCTCCTCCAGAATCTCCGCCTTGTTTCTTCCCATTCGCATCAGGTCTTCTCCCAGAAAGGAAATCACCATGTGTCGAACCTTGACCCCTTCATACTTATCAAACGCCAGAGCCACCTGCTCCATTTCCCAGGCCGCCCGATTCAGATCCAGAGACCTAGCACCCACACACTCTCTGGGTAAGGTGTAGTCTCGCAAAACATAGCTGACCAGAGACTGATACGAAGCCGGGTCGTGAAATTTGGGGATGCTCCCGGTTTGATACCGCGGGTCGTGGTGCTGTGTGATCACCTTACAGGTCGCCATACATGGTCACCATCCTCTCTCTGAGTTCCCTCTGCAGGTCAGGGTCCTCGATCTGATCGATCAGGCTGTGCAACCCCGGGAGACCTCTCATCAGTCGATCCCGAAGTCCCTTGACTCCCTCCTGTGTATCCAGCAGTCTGGTTCGTGCCAGACAGCGTTTGGATATTTTCTGTTCTTTGGCCTGTTTGGAAAACATGTCATACTCTTCCACGGTCAACTCTACTCTTATAGATCTCATTTGTTTTACATTTGTACTATTGGCCTCATTCCTATTGTATATATTACTATTAGGCATACCATTATAATTAGTTTTCATCATAATCTCTCCTAAAAGTGATTTTGTCGAAGGGACAACAGGCTACGCCACAAGAGGAAGGGAAAGTGTTCCCTTTTACCCTCTCGAGTCCTACAGGAATGTTCGTTCGTTTTTTGATTTGATTGCACCTCTCCTGGCTTTCCTTCCATGTTGGTCACATGATAAAAAATTGGAGTCACCCAGCAAAGAAGACATCGCCGCTCCATCTTGCCTCTTCCGGCCATGTTTCACATCCCGAAATGCTAAGTTTTGAAGCCCCACTTTTGTTTTTTGCCCCCCAAGCGCACTTTTTTTGCAGTCCCCTTGAAAAACTTTGCATTCGTCAGGGTCGAAAGCACTGAAATTGCAGTGATAAGCTTTTATTGGACACGAAGAGGGTAATTATTGTACAGGCGATGGTTTACTGGTGGACAGACAAGAACGCACCATTGTACATAAGCGCCCGAACAGGAACAGGAGGCTTGCCATGATGTACACCCCAGAAGAACGACCGGACATAGGTCGGCGGATTTACGACGGTGAACTGAGCCGTTATGAAGCCGCCGCGCAATATGGTATCAGCGAACAAACCGCCCGGAACTATATGAGGATGTACCGGGACGCCAACCATCTCCCGCCGAAACGTGGAAGAAGATCGGTCTCGGCCT
>Ga0079305_1001603_pt1 | contig 27601 bp, 26 predicted proteins | sample LMS_cellobiose_e_FD_79183 | JGI IMG/M metagenome (GOLD analysis project Ga0079305, IMG submission 79183) | Rumen-fistulated moose microbial communities from Alaska, USA - LMS_cellobiose_enrichment | ecosystem: Host-associated > Mammals > Digestive system > Stomach > Rumen fluid ... | reverse complement strand
TTTATGCCCGTTTTGCTCCCGCCCTGCGGGGCAGAACCGCAAAACATGGGCGATGATCCCATTTCGCTTTCGCTCCATGGTATCATAACCGCAAAGCGGCTATTATACCGGCGTTCTTTATGCCCGTTTTGCTCTCGCCCTGCGGGCAGAACCGCAAAACATGGGCGATGATCCCATTTCGCTGGCGCTTCATGGGATAATCAAATTGTATCCGGGCCGGCGTCCCCACCGGAAAGCCGCCCGCGGCCAGATGAAAACGAGGTGCTTTTTGATGCAGCAGCTGATCCCCTTCGGCGGACATCGTCCGCAGCTTGACCCCTCTGTCTTTGTCGCGCCCGGCGTTCTGCTTGTGGGCAATGTGACTGCCGGCGAGGGTTCCTCCTTCTGGTACAACACCGTCGTGCGCGCGGACGTGCAGCGCGTCGAGGTCGGCCGTTTCTCCAATATTCAGGACGGGACAATCATCCATGAGGATTCCGGCCGCGGCACAGGCAACCCCAACGGCTCCCCTACCCTGATCGGCGATTACGTCACCGTGGGGCATAATGTGATCCTGCACGCATGTATTCTGGAGGATTACAGCCTCATCGGCATGGGCGCGATCATCATGGATGAGGCCGTGATCGGCAAGGGCTCCGTCGTCGGCGCGGGCGCCCTTGTGACAAAAGGGACAAGGATCCCGCCGTTTTCGCTTGTGCTGGGCGCGCCGGCCAAAGCGGTGCGCACGCTCGACCCTGCCACGATCGCCGATCGAAAAGAACAGGCGATCCACTACAGCCGGCTCGCGCAGGAGCACCGCGCGGAAATTGAGGGCGGACAGGCGCCTCACGGCGATTGACGGTTTTTCCCGCTTCCTGATATCGCAGCCGCAACGCGGCCCTCTCCCCTGTCCGTTCCCGCGGCGCCTGTGAACGACAAAGCGGCAAACCGCGCTTTCTCAAGGAGCCTGCATGCGGCCCATAAAAGCCGCGAACCCGCCGGCTGCAACGTTTTGGGGAATCACAGCTTCACGACATTCGGCACAGAGCTGCGCGCTTTTATCCCGTTTGGACGCATAAAGGGGCTTATCCGGACCGGTCTGAACGGAGCCCAACGCGCTTTGTCGGCATAACGGAATCCCTGAGAGAGAAAGGGAAGCCCTCCAACGGGGCATTCCCTTTTTTTGTCTTGCATTTGCCTGCGGCATGGATTGTTCAAGGAGTCTATGCCGCCTTTTTCATGCCCTCACGCATCAGGCGGCGGTTGCGCCTTGCAGAACGCGGTTCTGACCGGGCGCCGCATGCTTTTTCTCCGCAGGCCTTTATATGCGTTTCAATATGACCAGCGTATAAATCAACAGGAAAACCATAGCGGCCCCCCAGCCGATTGGATAGCAGGCATATATGATCCGCACGCTCTCATATCTGGGCATGGCCCATGCCAAATAAAGCTGGCGAACGCCGACCATCCCAAGCAAAGACAGTATGGCCGGCATTCTGCTGTGTCCGTATCCTCGCAGGTACCCCGTCAGCACCTCGCGGACGACCATCAGCAAATAAAACGGCGCCATAAAGCGGGACATTCCCGCTCCGACGGAGATAACATTCGGCTCTTGGCTGAAACAGCGGGCGATTGATTCGGCAAAGAAGTACAGAAACAGCGCAAGCGACATTGTCACCGCCGCGCTGAGCCCCATACCATACCAGATTCCCATACGCGCCCGCCGATACTTTCCGGCTCCGATATTCTGGCTGACAAAGGTCGTCGTCGTCATACCGAGAGCTTTGCAGGGCAGCACCACGAAACGGTCCACCTTGTTTGCCGCGCCGACGCCGGCGCTGACCGTTGTGGGAAACGAGCCGATATAGGACCAGACAAAAATATTGGAAAACGCAATCAGCGCGCTTTGGGCCCCCGCTGCAAACCCGACGTTGAGCGAGGAGAATACGGTCTTGCGCCCATGCCGCCACGTTTCCGAAAAGGCAATGCAGCCCGTGCCGCTCCGGCGGCTGATCTGGGCATTAATAAGGATCACCGAAATGCCTTGGGCGATGATCGTGGCAATCCCCACTCCGGCGGTACCCCAAGAAAAGGCTCCCACAAGCAGCAGGTCCAGCGCAATGTTCACCGCGCTGGTCGCAGCGAGGATTTTCAGCGGACCGCGGGAATCGCCGATGGCGCGCAGAATGCCCGTGCCGCAGTTGTAGATCACCGTGAACATGACGCCGCCGAGATAGATCCGCAGATAAACAATCGCCTCCAGATAGATCTCTTCGTTGCAGCCGGTGATACGCAGCAGCGCCGGCGCCAGCAAAATGCTCAGCATCGACACGAACACGCCCAGCGCCACTGAAAAGGTAAAGGCATACCGGATGGATCGGCGAGTCTTTTCCGCATTGCCGCTGCCAAAGGCGCGGGCGACCACCACCGTATTTCCCAAGGACATACCGTTGAAAAAGCCTACCATCAGGTTGGTGATGGGAGCGCATACGCTGACGGCTGCCAGCGCGGCGTCGCTGACAAAATTGCCCACCACAATGGAATCAACGCTGTTGTAGAGGTTCTGCAGCAGCTCACTGAGAATAATCGGTATGGCGAACAGGATTAAATTGCGTAAAACCCCGCCTTCGGTGAAGTTGACATCTCTGTGACCGGCAGCTTGTACCATGCTCTCACCCTATACATGCAGTATGACTCCTCTTTTGGGGCTGTGTTTCGCCCTTTTAAAGAGGAGTCATACTTTTTCAGCCAACCCCCTCTTTTCCGGAGCAAAACAGGGCAATTGGGGCGTCAAACAAATTATTCTTCCGGTCTCTCCGCCTGAACATCCGCGGCGGCAGACGCCTTTCTCTTCGGCAGCGCCTTATCCTTGAGGACAGGCCACACCAGCGTGCCCGCTACCAGAACGGCCAACAGGATGGCAATCGGTCGCGTAAAAAAGTATCCCGGCAGATCGCCTTTTGCCAGCACCTGCGCACGCCGGATGTTGTTCTCGATGATCTCGCTGAGAATCAGGCCCAGCACCAGGGGCGGAAGCTCAAAGCCTGTCTTGCGCATAAAGTATCCCAGGATGCCCGAGATCAACATCACAATCACGTCGACGGTGCGCCCCTTGACGGCAAACGCACCCATGGACGCCACCGCGATAATCATCGGCAGCAGAAGGTTCATGGGAACCACCGCCAGCATTGCGGCGTATCGGGCGAACAGCAGGCCCAGGATGCCCATCAGGATGTTGGCAAAAAAGAAGCCGATGATGATGGCATAGGCGTAATCGCCGGTTTTCTGGAACATCGAGTAGCCGGTATTCAGGCCGTGGATCAAAAAGCCGCCCATGATGATAGCCGTGGAGCCGGAGCCGGGAATTCCCAGCGCCATCATGGGGATCAGCGCGCCGCCGGTCACCGCGTTGTTGGTGGTTTCAGAGGCAAATACGCCCTCGACGGATCCCTTGCCGAACAGTTCCGGGTGCCTGGAGCCCTTCTTGGCCTGGTTGTAGCCGATCCAGGATCCGATGGATGCGCCGGCCGCCGGAATGATGCCGATGATCACCCCCAGAACGCTGGAGCGGGCAATGGTCTTGGCCGAATCCTTCATTTCCTGCTTTGTGGGCCAGATGGAACCCCGGAGGGCTTTTTTCGGGTCATCCACGATGGTGCTCTGCTTTTTGGCAATCTTCTCGACGTTGATCAGTACTTGGGAGACGGAGAACAGGCCCATCAGCACCGCCGCCGAGGTCAAGCCATCCTGAAGATAGAGATTGCCAAAGGTGAACCGGGGCGTGCTGTAGTCCGGATCCAGTCCGATGACGCCCAACAGCAGGCCCAGCGTCGCCGCGAGCAGGCCCTTGACCGGCGACTTGCCGGACAGTGACGAGATGATTGTCAATCCGAACAGGCCCACGAGAAAAAACTCCAGCGGGCCGAACTTGAGGGACACATCTGCCAGCGGACGGGCCAAAAACAGCAGCGCGACGGCGGAAAAAGCGCCGCCGATCATGGAGCCGATCGTGGCCGCGCCCACCGCTGTCATCCCGCGGCCCTGTTTGGTCAGCTCAAAGCCGTCGATCGCTGTAGCCGCCGAGGAGGCGGTGCCCGGCGTATGCAGCAGCACCGCCGTGATAGAGCCGCCGTATACCGTGGAGGTATAGACCGCCGTCAGCATGACAAGGCCCGCCACAGGCTTCATGGTAAAGGTGATGGGCAACAGCAGAGATGTCGCCAGGTTGGCGCCCATGCCGGGCAGGGCGCCGATGATGATCCCCGCCACGGTGCCGATGACCAGCGCGATCAGCACGTCCCCGGTGAGAAGGTTTTGTATAACGGTCTGGGCCATAATGCACTCCTTGTCAGCCACCCATCCCCTCCGGCGGGGAAACGGAACGCCCTGTCGCCGCCGGAGGGGTGTCCATGGCATGCTAAATCAGTTTTACCTTCAGAACCATAACGAAGATCAGATATACAAGGATCAGGTAGCAGGCGATGATCGCGAGCATGACCTTCCAGTTCCGCTGCCCCAGGTAGGTGAACAGGAGCAGCAGGAACAGAGGCGTCGCGACGAAGTAGCCCAGGGTGATGAAGAGGATCTCATAGACGACGATGATCGCAAAGACGGTCAAGGGCATTTTCATGCTTTTCCAGCCGAAGGTCTCCGTGTTGGCGGGCGTGCTCTTGCGGATGCCGCCGATCAGCATCAACACCGTCAGCGCCGCCATCACGCCCAGCAGGACGCGGGGAAAAGCGGTCGTCTTGTCCGCCTGGCGGAACAGCGTGGTCTGATACCAGGCCCAGCCGATAAAGGCAAACAGGCCCAGACTGATCCATACGTCATAATGTGCTTTTCGCGGTGTATTCATGGCATGCTCCTTCCGACAACGCCCCGCCGCAAACAGCGGCCGGTATCACCCGACGACCTTGTCCGCCGTGGTCAGGCCGTAAATAGCGAGGCGGTTTACCAGCATCTCCTGCTCCAGCGCCTCATACTCCGCGCCGCTGACGACCTTGGTCTCCATGCCCAGCTCCAGCACCTTGTCGCCGGCGGCCTCGCAGGCTTTGGAAAGGGCAACGATCATTTTGTCCACGATCTCCTGATCGACGCCGGCAGGATAGGCAAAGCCGCGGGCAACGTAGTTGGCGTAATCATAGCCCTGCTCCTTGAGGCTGGGAATATCGGGGGTCAGCTCGGAACGGCCGTCGCTGAAGGTGCCGATAATTTTGTAAATACCGGCGTCCTTATCGTTGAGCAGGTCGCCGATACTGCCGAAGAAGCAGTCGGTATCGCCGGCGTAGAAGCGGGCCAGCCCATCGGCGGAGGAATCCACTGTCATGACGGTGATGTTGGTGCCGCAGTTGATGTTGAACCACTCGGCGCTGGAGGCGTCGCCGTTGGCGAGACCGCGGGCGCCGGCGGTGCAGACTACCTCATTCTCCCTGGCGTAAGCCACGAAGGAATCCAGGTCGGTAAAGCGCGTATCGTCGGCACGGATGGCCAGCGCGCCATAGTCCACTACGTCGTTGCAGAGCTTGATGTAGTCGCTGGGGTTCTCTTCCTGAGGGTTGGCGTCGTTGTAATTGGCGATAGCCACCAGCGGGCAGTTGTAGACCACAAAGGTGTAGCCGTCCTTTGGCGCAGCCAGAGCCTGCTTGAGCCCGATCCACATACCGCCGCCGGGCACATTTTCCACCACCACGGTGGCGCCGAGCTCCTTCTCGAGCTCAGAGACGACCAGTCGGCAGGTCAGGTCCAGGGTCCCTCCGGCGCCTGCGGGAACGATCAGCGTGATGTTGTCTTTCTTGGGCCAGCCGCTGGCTGTCTCATAGGGGTTTGTTGCGGCGGGAGTGCTTGCGGCGGGAGTGCTTGCGGCGGGAGTGCTTGCGGCGGGGGTGCTTGCGGTCGTTCCGCCGCCGCATGCCGCCGTCGCCAAGAGCATCACAATGCTCAGTGTCAATGCCATTGCCTTTTTCATGTTGACCCTTCCTTTCTTTTTATTACTTTGACAACCGCGCAGGGATTACCGTTTAAGCAAAGATCGGAAGTCCCCTTCGAGGATTACCGCCCCCGCATCAGCCAGCTGCTTTTCGTAGCTGGAACGGTGCTCGTCTTCGTCGATGCCCGCGGTGTGGTAGGCCGCCAGCTTTTTGGCTTCGGCGGCGGCCTTTTTCAGAGCCTTTTCCAGCACATATTCCGCGTCCTCCGGCCGGATGAACACCAAGCCGTCCGCATCGCCCACCACGATATCGCCGGGCAGGACCGCCACGCCGCCGCAGCATACCGGCACATTGATCTCGCCGGGGCCGTGCTTATAGGGGCCCTGAGGCGTGATGGCCTTGCAATAAATGGGCATGGGGCACCTGCGCAGGGCGCCTGCGTCCCGCAGCGCGCCGTCCACCACAATGCCCGCGATGCCGCGGGCCGCCGCATAGGTCATCATGATCTCGCCCGCCAGGGAGCGGTCGCAGCAGCCGCCGCCGTCCACCACGATCACGTCGCCCGGCTGCGCCAGATCCAGCGCCCGGTGGAACACCATATTGTCTCCAACGGGAGCCTTCACGGTGAAAGCCGTCCCCAAGAGGGGCTGCTCGTTCATGGGATGGATACTCCCGTTGGTGTTGTACATCCGGCCCATCATGTCGTTGATATTGCTGGTGGGAATGCCCGCGAAGCGTTCCACCAGCGTCCGGTTCGGCCGGTTGACCTCAGTGAAAACGCGGAATCCGACTCCGACAGACATCTCAAACCTCTCCTTTCGTGTCCCGTGCGACCAGCCTGACGCTCTCGCGCAGACCCGGCCGGGCGTCGCCGATGCGGTCCTTGTAGTTCTGCTCCGCCAGCAGCTTCAGCTTCTTGCAGGTGGCGCGAGAGACCGAGGCGTCATAACCCATGCGCTCCACGGTGTTCACCACAGCCTCCATCTCCGCCGCGCGGCGGCGGGCATGGATCAGCGTACGAAACAGATTTTCATCGGCGAAATCCTCCACGCTGCGGGTCCCGAATGTGTCTTTGGTCAGGTCCACCACCTGGTCCAGAACGCCGTATGCCTCGGCGGGGACGTACATCTCCAGCAGGAGCTGCATAATCCCCTTGCTGAACACACTTTTGAACATTTTGACGGCAGAAGCGCCGCCGGCGGGCGCGTCCAGTACCTTCACCGCCGTGTTCCACCGGCTGTACATATTGCAGAAGTCTTCGGCGCCGTCGCCGGATACGTACATTTTCGTACGGTGCTTTCCCTTTGGCACCGCGCCCAGCACCGCCACGTCCGCAAACTTTACGCCCTCGGGTCTGGGCAGCTCCGCCGCCGCAGCCATATCGGCAGGATCTGCGGAGTTGAAGTCGCAATACACCTGCCCCGCCATCAGCAAAGGCAGCGCTTTCTTCGCCACATCCACACAGACAGCCGGGCTGTTCATCGAGACGAGGAAGTCGGCGCTCCGGCACAGCTCTTCAAGGGAAGAAACCAGCGCGACGCCGTTTTCCCGCGCCCGCGCACGGATTTTGGGGCCCCGCTCGTCGTCTTCCTGCATCACATCGTAGGCCGCCATACCGTCCAGCCCCTCGCTTCGCAGCCCGGCGGAGATATGATAGGCCGCCTCGCCGAAGCCGATAAAACCGATCAGATATTTCATTGCTCACCCACTTCCCTTCAGATCACACCCTGCTCCCGCAGCGCCTCCATTTCCTCGTCGCTCTTGCCCAGCAGGCCCCGATAGACTTCGTCGTTGAAGGAGCCCAGCGGCTGGCCGATCCAGCGGATCTCACCGGGCGTCTCGCTCAGCACAGGGCAGACCGAGGCAACGTGGACCTTGCCGAAATCGGGGGAATCGAATTCCACCAGATTGTTCCTTGCCTTGTAGTGCGGGTCGTTCCAGATATCCTCAATACTGTAGATGAGACTCATCGCCACCTTGTGGGCCTGACAGACCTCGTTGAGCTCTGCAATCGTGTGGGCGGCGGCCCAGTCCGCCGTCTCCTTCAGGATGTAGTCGGCGTTGGCGAAGCGATCCGCCATGGTGGGATAGCGGTCGATCAGATCCTGCCTTCCCATGGCTTTTGCCAGATACTTGAAGGCGTTGTCCGTAGCGCAGGTCACCATAAACCACTTGCCGTCCTTGGTGCAATATTTTCCGCTGGGCACCGAGGAGCCCTCCATGCGGAACCGGCGCTCACGGATCTTATGGTTGATGTCGTAGTCCGCAATCATGGAATCCTGCATGCGGAACAGCCCTTCGTACAGCGAGACATCCACTTCCTGCGGCACGCCGCCCTCCGTCGCGTCCCGATGGTAGAGGGCGATCATCGTACCGATGACCGCGTTCAGCCCGCCCACATAGTCCGCCAGCGAGAAGCTGGGGCTCACCGGCGGCCGGTCGGGGTATCCGGTGGTATAGACCATGCCGGAAAACGCCGTGCAGGGCCCGCCGAAGCCGGAGGCCTCTTTGTTCGGGCCGGTCTGGCCGTAGCCCGTCACCCGTGTGACGATGATGCGGGGGTTGGCTTTACGCAGGGTGTCGATGTCCAAGCCCCACTTGTCAAAGGTCCCTGTGCGGAAGTTCTCGATCACCACATCCGCCCGGGCCACCAGCTCCAGGAAGAGTTTGCGCCCTTCCTCCTTGTGAAAGTCCAGCGTCACGCACCGCTTGTTCCGGCCCATGGAAGGCCAGCGGATGCTCTTGCCGTCCTTGCTTCGCGGCCCCATAGAGCGGAAGCCGTCTCCCTTGCCGGGCATCTCAACCTTGATCACATCCGCCCCGAATTCGGACAAAATGGCGGCTGCGTAGGGCCCCGCGATCACATTGGCCGCTTCGATCACTCTGATTCCTTCTAACGCTCGCATCGTCTGCCTCCTCCGATTATGATTCTCGGTTCACTTTCCCGCAGCGGAGATACGGTCGATCAGGTTTTGCACCGTTCCGGCCCGCAAGACAAAGCTGTTGCCCGCATGCCCGACGATCCGCTCGACCTTGTGCCCGATCCGCATCACCTTGTCAATGTCGATTCCGGTTTCAATTCCCAACTCATCGCACAGGTTGAGCAGGTCCTCCGTAGAAATATTGCCGGCGGCATTCGGAACAAAGGGGCAGCCGCCCAACCCGGCAAAGGCTCCGTCAAACTCCGTGAGCCCGGCGCCCATCGCCGCCAGCACGTTGCTCAGGCCCAGGCCCCGCGCGTTATGAAAATGCGCCTTGAACCGGATATGCGGGAACCGCTCCCGCAGCTCTGAGCAGCGGCGGTAGACCGTCCGGGGCGTCGCCATGCTGGCCGTATCCCCCAGGCCCACCTTTTCGATGCGGCAACGGTCGTAAACGCGCACGATAGACTCAATCTGCTCCGGGGGAATGCCGCCCTCCCAAGGGGAACCGAAGGCCATCTGCACCGTGCCGATGACGGAGATACCCGCCTTTGCGGCATCCTCAAAGATGGATTCAAAGGCCGAAATGCTCTCCTCCGGCAGGCGGTTGTAGTTGCGTTGGTTATGGATGCGGCTGGCCGAGACGCCGATCTTGATGCTTTTGCAGCCGCTGGCAGCGGCGTCCTCCAGCCCGCGGCGGTTGGGAATCAGCGCCCGCAGCTCCACGTCTGCGGGAACCGTTCCGGCAGCCCGCCGCAGCAGCTCGCCGGTATCCGCCATCTGGGGCACCTTGTCCGGCCGGACGAAAGAGCCGACCTCCACTGCGCGGAACCCCGCGCCGACAATATCTTTCAGCAGTTCCAGCTTCTTCTGCGTACCGACGCGGACGGGCTCGTTCTGAAGGCCGTCGCGCAGGCCGACCTCTACCAATGTGATCTTTTCGGGCAACTTCATGGCTTGCTTTCCCCCTCCGCATCATTTTGCTTATTATTCAAGAAGACGGGAAAAAAAGTCAAACAAGCAAGCTTTCGCTTTACTACAAATTCTTCTTGTGATATACTTCAAAATAGGGGATTATTCTGGATTTTAAGACAAAAAAGCAAGGAATGCGCATATAATAACCGTCAGTTTGGCCAAAAAGTCAACTGATTTTTCTGCGTTTTCACAAGCGAAAGGTTGTCCTTTATGAACATAAAGTCTTACTTTTACTTTCAAATGCTGGCCGAAGACCTCAACATGACGCGGACTGCGCAAAGGCTTGGCATCTCCCAGCAGGCGCTGAGCGCGCAAATCGCCAATCTGGAAGCGCATTACCAGATCCGTCTCTTTGAACGAAAGCCGCAGCTGGCCTTGACCTATGCCGGAACCCGTCTGCTGGAATACAGCAAAAAGCTCAGCGAGTGGGACAAACAGCTCAGCGGCGAATTGCTGGATATCCGAAGCGGCGAGAAGGGCCAATTGCGAATCGGCGCAACCGCCAAACGAGGATTCACGATCATGCCGACGCTGTTCCCGGCCTTCCATAAAGAGTATCCTTTTGTGGAAATCTGCATGATCGAGGGCACCTCGGCGGATCTTGTTTCCGACCTGCTGGAAGGCCGCACGGACTTTTGCATCATTGTAACGGAAATCGACGACCCGCGTGTCCACTCCGAAGTGATCTCCGAAGAACGGACGCTGCTGTTCATTTCCGACGACCTTTTAAGAACATACTGCGCAAAGGATTACGATGATCTGGTTCAAAACAAGTCTCTGTTCTTCCCCATTGATATCTTCCGGAATTGCCCGCTCATTCTCAATTCAAATAACAACCGTGTGAGAAAGAAATGCGACGCCCTTTTTGCGAGCTGCGGCATTGCCCCCAAAATTATCTTTTCGTCTGTGAACGCTCTCAATCTTGCGGAAATTGCAATGCAGGGCGCAGGCGCCACCTTTTTAAACAGCTCTACCCGCGCCGATACTGTGCGGGGCCTGCACCGCTTCCTGATCCGCGGCCTTTCCGATCCGGTTCACCTGAAAGTCAGCTATTTGGAAAATCATTATCTCTCAAGAGCCGCCCGTCGCTTTATCGCGCTTTCAAAGGAGCTTCTCCCACGGTGTCCCGATCTTCCGCCAACTCCAACGGATTTTGAATAGGCCGATCGGCCGGCGCAAGGATCGGTTCCCCTTCTGCCGCGGTAAGAGGCGGTCGATGCCCCGATATCGGACCAGAGGCTCGGCCGTCTTGCTGCCAAGCCCTCAGAATGCGCGGGCTGCGGTCCGCCTTGATCGAGAACCGCGGCAGCAAGTCTCTCCATCTGACGAAAACGGGCAAGGCGTGCGCGAAGAAAATCGCAGAGTGCACCCTTGACCGCCGATCAACTATGCCCGACACAGCCGCACGGACAGGGCGCGGGGGTGCCCGAAAGCCGTGAACCGCAAGCCCGCATCCGGTTTTTCGGCATATTATTTTATCACGATTTGCCTCACGCGCTGCCAACGGGCCGCCGATCGTCCTCTCGTCGTCCCACGGCCTTTTTCCTTTGCATGACGCCGGGCAGAATACTTCCGCCGCTGATGTCCCGTATGCCGCGGCGGCTCCGCCGGCCGGAAACAGGCCGTGAACTTTTCTGAACGCGCCTTGAACGGCTTGATCCTTGCGGACGCTGCCCTTCATCTCCTTTTGCCCAATTTCCCGGGATGTATTGCGGCCCCGCAAAAAAGACCGCAATATCAAGCCGAAAATGTATTGAGAAATCAGGGTCCCCCTGCTATAATATATATTTACGTCGGACTCGCTTTTCGGATCTGCAAAAGAAGCTCCCCTCCGACGGGTGAAAATCCAAAACGCGGAGAGTACGGCAAAGGCTGCCGCCGGAGAAAGGGCGGAGATCGCTCCGCGGGGAATCATGCAAAAGCGTCCGGCGTGAAGAACAGCAGTTTGAAACGCTGCCGGAGGCCGGATTGATACGAGAGACGAAAGGCGGCGCAATAAGGCCGCGATGTCCATGCTGCGGAGGATTCTCTCGTGAACGCAGTTCGCCAGTTTGAAGCGGGCACGCCCAAAAAGGGCGTAAAAAGGGCGTACAAAGCTTTTGAAAAAGCCCGGAAGCCCTTGAAAATAAAGGAGATGTAAGAATAGATGAAATTAGGTATCGTCGGTTTGCCGAACGTCGGCAAATCCACGCTTTTCAACGCCATTACAAATGCCGGCGCGCAGTCGGCAAACTATCCCTTCTGCACGATCGAGCCGAATGTCGGCGTCGTCGCCGTGCCGGACAAGCGCCTCGACACGCTTGCCGAAATGTATGCGCCGGAAAAGATAACGCCTGCGGTGATTGAATTTGTCGATATTGCAGGGCTGGTGCGCGGCGCCTCCAAGGGCGAGGGGCTCGGCAACAAGTTTTTATCTCATATCCGCGAGGTGGACGCCATCGTGCATGTCGTTCGCTGCTTCGACGACGGCGAGATCATCCATGTGGACGGCTCCGTCGATCCTGCGCGCGATATCGAGACGATCGATCTGGAGTTGATCTTCTCCGATCTTGAAATGATTGAGCGCCGCATCGACCGCGCAAAAAAGGCCGCCAAGGGCAACAAAGAATTCCTTGAAGAGGTCGAGCTGCTGGAGCGGCTGCAGGCGTTTCTCTCCGAAGGCAAGCCCGCCCGCTCCTTTGAGATGACCGAGGACGAAAGCGCCCTGCTGCGCGATACGCCGCTGCTTTCCGCAAAGCCGGTGATCTACGCGGCAAATCTCGACGAGGCGACCGTAACCGCCGGCGGCGATTATAATGAGTATTATCGCGTTGTAAAGAAAATCGCCGCGGAACAAAACGCCGAGGTTCTTCCCATCTGCGCCAAAATCGAGGAGGAGATCGCCGAGCTCGACGACGAGGATAAGCAGATGTTTCTCGATGAGCTTGGGCTGCACGAATCCGGCCTTGACCGCATGATCTCTGCCTGCTATGCCCTGCTGGGCCTCATCTCGTTTTTGACCGCGGGCAAACCCGAGGTGCGCGCGTGGACGATCCGGAAAGGCACAAAAGCGCCGCAGGCGGCCGGCAAAATCCATTCCGATTTTGAGCGCGGCTTTATCCGCGCGGAAATCGTCTCCTTCGACGAGCTGGTGGCCTGCGGTTCCATCGCCGCAGCGAAAGAAAAAGGGCTCTATCGTTCCGAAGGCAAAGAGTATGTTTTTCAGGATGGCGACGTCGTGCTTTTCCGTTTCAATGTCTGAGTTTCTGCCCGCGGCCAAGGCCGATGTCGGAATGCGAAGGCGGTTTCGGCAAGCCGAAATCTTTTTTCCCCGGTCGCATGGTTCTCAGCCCGTTCAGCGGGCGGTTCTCCGCGCGCAAGAGACGCCTCTGCCGGATCATTCCGCTGTTTTTCCTTCCGGCATGCTTTCCTTTTTGTTTCTTTCACAGAAAGAGGCCGGCGCCAAACGGCGCCGGCCTCTTTTTGACCCTTTTCAATTCCATTTTATCCTTGGCTTTCCTGCCGGTCCGGCGGCAAGTCAGGCCCCTTTTCCAGGGCGAGTCCTTCCTCCCAGCGCCGGACAAACTGCTTCACCGCCTCAAACGAGCGGTCGCTGATGTCATGCTCCATTTTGCAGGCGTCCTCCGTAGCGGTTTCTTCGTCAACGCCGAGGCGCATGAGCAGCGCCGAAAGCAGCGTATGCCGCTCATAAATTTTGGAGGCGATCTCCAGCCCCGCATCCGTCAGCTCAAGCCCGCCCATTCCGTCCACCGTCAGATAGCCCTGCGCTTTGAGCAGACCCACGGCGCGGCTGACGCTCGGCTTGGAAAAGCCGCGGTACTCCGCAACATCAAGCGAGCGGACGAATGAATGCCGCTGCGAAAGGATATAGATGGTTTCGAGGTACATTTCGCCGGATTCCTGCAGGCTCACGGCAATCCCCCTTTTTTGTTTTGAATCATGCTTTTCAGTCGCCTCGCCGAAGATGCGGCGGAATACGCCGAAAAAATGCTGTCTTTGCTATGGGATCATCGCCCATGTTTTGCGGTTCCGCCGAGAGGCGGGAGCAAAACGGGCATAAAGAAAGCTTGGTATCATTGGCCGTGTGCCGCCTCCGGCGGCACGGCCTTTGAGCCGATTGCGCGCCGCCTCAAAGAGGCGGCATGCGCAGTATCATAACCGCTATGCGGTTATTATACCAGATTTCGAATCGGATGACAAGATTTTTACACATCGGGTTTCCTCCGCTCTTTTCACACGGATTTCACCGTTTCTTTACATTCGCTTCAGATCCCTTTGACCTCTGTTTCAAATTGCAGGATTATTCTGGTAACATCAAAGGAAAGGAGTGATCGCCGTGGCACTGCAATACCGGCATGAATGGAAATACGAGATCAGCTGCGCCGACCTTGTCGCAATCCGGCAGCGGCTGCGCGCTCTTGCCCGGCCGGACCCCCACGCCAAAGACGGGAAATACCTGATCCGAAGCTGCTACTTCGATACGCCGGCCGACAAGGCTCTGCGCGAAAAGCTGGACGGAGTCAACGCGCGGGAAAAATTCCGCATCCGCTACTACAACGGCGACGTCTCGTTCATCCGGCTTGAGAAAAAGAGCAAGTGCAACGGGCTCGGCGCCAAGCAAAGCGCCCCTCTCACCGCAGCGGAGGCGCAGCGCATCGCTGACGGCGACATCGATTGGATGCCGGAAAGCGGCCGGCCGCTTGTGCAGGAGCTGTACAGCAAGATGCGCTGGCAGGGCCTGCGGCCCAAAACAATTGTCGATTATACGCGCGAGCCGTTTGTTTACGCGCCGGGGAACGTGCGCGTGACCTTTGACTATAACATCCGGATAGGGCTGCCGGCGACGGATTTTCTCAATCCCGACTGCATTACGATCCCCGCGGGCAACGCGCCCATCCTGATGGAGGTAAAGTGGGATCGGTTCCTGCCGACGATCATCCGGGATGCGGTGCGCGTCCCCTCCCGGCACGTACAGGCCTTTTCCAAGTACGCACAATGCCGCATCTACGGCTAAACCGCTTCCGCGGTCTCAATTGAAAGGAGCAAACCGCCATGACATTCAACGATATCTTTAAATCGAGCTTTCTTGAGAACGTCTCCGCCGTGAGCCTGTTTGATATGGCGCTCGCGCTGATCCTTGCCTTCGGCGTGGGGCTGTTTATCTTCCTCATTTACAAAAAGACCTATTCCGGCGTCATGTATTCTTCGAGCTTCGGCGTTACGCTCGTCGCGCTCACAATGATCACTACGCTCGTCATCCTCGCCGTCACCTCCAATGTCGTGCTTTCTCTCGGCATGGTCGGCGCCCTGTCGATCGTGCGTTTTCGCACCGCGATCAAAGAGCCGCTTGACATTGCCTTTCTCTTCTGGTCCATTGCGGTCGGCATCGTCCTCGCGGCGGGCCTCATTCCGCTCGCCGTGATCGGCAGCGTCGTGATCGGCGCTGTGCTGCTGGTTTTTGCGAACCGCAAGGCCGAGGCCAACCCTTACATTGTCGTGCTGCGCTGCGATGGACACGAGGACGAAACAAAGGCCATCGAATTTCTGCGGGCGAGTACAAAGCGCTGCGTCATTAAAAGCAAGAGTGCGCAGCGGGGCTCCGTGGAAGTGAACTGCGAGGTTCGCCTGAATGACGACAACACCGATTTTATCAACCAGCTGTGCGAGCTCCCCGGCGTCGCAAGCGCGGTGCTCGTGAGCTACAACGGCGACTACATGGGATAAGGGGTGACGGCAATGTCCACAAGCCGACATTTTGATACGATCTGCGTGATCATCGTCGTGCTGTCCCTGCTGCTGACGGTCCTCTTCATGAACGGCGGCGCGCTCGGCATTACCGTACTTGCCAATGATGAAGCCGCCGATCCGTTCACCGACGGCGACCTGAACAGCGCATGGAGCGCCGATTCCGCAACGCGGATCACCCTGACCGGAGACGGCGCAAGCATTGCCGGCAACGGCGCTTACGCGGTGAACGGCAGCGTGCACATTGTTTACGCGGGCAATTATGTGATCACCGGTGAGCTGACGGACGGCAGCATTGTGATTGACGCGGACGGCGATGACAAGATCCGCCTGCTGTTCGATAACGTCACGCTCAACTGCAGCGACAGCGCCGCCCTGATCGTTGCGCAGGCCGACAAGGTCTTCCTCACGCTCGCCGAGGGCAGCGTCAACACGATCGCCGCCGGAGAAGCCTACAGCGACGACGCCGTTGCCGACGGCATTGACGGCGCGATCTACTCCCGCGACGACCTGACGATCAACGGCAGCGGCAGCCTGACCGTTACGGCGGCCTACAGGCACGGCATCGTCGCAAACGACGATCTTGTCATCACCGGCGGCACGATCGAAATCACCGCCGCCGAGGACGGCGTCCACGCCAACGACAGCTTCCGCTTCACCGCCGCCGATCTTACGATCGCAGCGGGCGACGACGGCATCACCGTTTCGAACGACGACGGCAGCGATCAGGTCTATATCGAGTCCGGGAGCATCCTCATTACGGAATGCTACGAGGGCATCGAGGGAACCGTGGTCACGGTCGCAGGAGGAGAGATCGAAATCCATCCGAGCGACGACGGTATCAATGCCGAGTCTGAGATCCGCGTCACGGGCGGCAGCGTCAGGATTCTCAACGCAAACGGCCGCGACGCCGACGGTTTTGACTCCAACGGCGACATCATCATCGACGGCGGGTATGTCTTTATCAGTCTTACCGGCAGCGACGGCGGCAATTGCGCGCTGGATTACGGCAGCGAGCGGGGCGGCGCCTGCGTGATCAACGGCGGCACCGTGATCGCCTGCGGCGGCTCCTCCATGATCGAGGAAATCTCCGAAGCCTCGGCACAGGCCTCCCTGCTCTTTTTCCCCGCCTCCGCGGCGGAGAATGAAACGATCCTCACGCTCACCGACAGCGACGGCAGCATTCTGATTTCCGAAAAAATCCCGTATGCTTTTTCCGCCGCGGTACTCAGTGCGCCTGAGCTCACCGTCGGCGATAGCGTCACGGTAACGGTCGGCGATACCGCTGAAGAAGTGTCGCTCGATGCCGTCAACACCTCCAACCGCGCAATCAGCGCAGGTATGATGGGCGGCATGGGCGGAGGCGTCGGAAGAAGCGGCGCCCAAAACCGACAAAGCGAAACCGCCGCCGGCAGCGCAGCATGGGATTTCGCCGGCGGTGAAAGACCGGCGCCGCCCGATATGGAAGGATTTCCTTCAGACGGCGATATGATGGGAAATGCCGACGGCGAAAGCGATGCCCAGGCTATGCGCGGGATGCGCGGCGGCATAAACGGTAAAATGCCGGCGCCGCCCGATATGGAGGGATTTCCCTCAGACGGCGGCATGCCGGAAAATGCCGACGGCGAAAGCGATGCCCAGGCCATGCGCGGGATGCGCGGCGGCATGGGCAGGATGGACGGCATGCAGAGCTCTCAAACGGACAGCGCGGAAACCGGAACGATCTCGAAGAAAGGCTGGGTGACGCTCGGCGTCTCCGCCGCAGCGCTGCTCATCGGCATCGTCGTCTCCATGCGTTTTCGCAGAGAGGGCGAATAAAAAACGACAGACAGGCAGCCTCGCAAGAAACAACGCCCCATTTGTTAGGCAGTATGGTATACGGAATAACAAGTGGGGTGTTATATTATGCCAAAAGGGGTACCGAACAAGCGATGCACAGGCGAATTCAGCAAGAGGCCGTAGAGGCTATGATGCGCGAAAAACTCTGCTATGTCGAATCAGTATGAAAAACTTCTTTGGCCTGCTCAAAACAGAGTTGCTATATCTGCAAGATTTTGGCTCTCTTGATCACCGGGAAGAACTTGTTGACTGCCTCTGCTGCTACAAATAAAGCTAAAACTAAAGGGCCTGGCACCTGCTCAGCACAGATACCAGACCCTTCAGGTCGCTTAATTGAAAATCTTGTCTGACTTCCTAACTTTTGAGGTTCACTTCAAAAAGCCTGCCTCTATCTCTTATCTTTTATATTCTATATTCGGAACGCAGCAGAGAATAGCTGACGCAATCAAACACGATGCCGTCGTACCGTTTTTCACACCGACGCAGCACTCCCTCACGGGTAAAGCCGCACGCTTCGAGCACATGCTGCGAGCGCTCGTTGAATAAGTATGTATAGGCGGTGACGATCTCGGCGTCCGTTTCCGAAAAGGCATATCGCAGCGCCGCCTCGGCCGCCTCGGTCGCAAAGCCCATCCCCCAGCGGGTAACCGCGATCGCATAGCCGATCATACAGGCCCGTTGGTTTCGGCGGCGGGGATCCTCGGTCAGGCCGATTGATCCGATCAGCTCTCCCGTTTCCCGCAGAACGATCGCAAAGACATTGTCCTTTCCGAGAAACACTTCCCGCATCACACGCTGCGTCTCCGCCAGACTCTCATGAGGTTTCCAGCCGGCGGGAGGGCCGACCTGCGGCTGGCTCGCGTAAGCATAAAGCTGCGGCGCATCCTCGGCGCGCATCGGACGCAAAAGCAGGCGCGGGGTCTCGATCTGCATGGAAAACGCCTCCCGGTGATTTCTGACCGGTATTATACCAGATAGGCCGCGCGAAAGCAACCAAAAAGCGCCTGTCGGAACAGCAGACGCTTTCGGCGAAACGGCCGGCTGATCATCGGATCAGTTCCGGACTGCCCACAATCGGCAGCGGCGCATCGCTCAGCCGCACGGCGCGGCAGATCCCCATGAGGGAGAGCACGAGAACCGCAAGCTCCGCGGCGCCTCCGATCAGGGCAAAGGCGCCGCCGAAGCGCGCGACGATACCGGCAGCCAGTTCGATGAGATTGAGCGCCAGCGCCTGATTCAGGTGGCGGCGCACCATCGCATCCCTCCGATCCCGCATAAAATACGCAATCAGTAGCCCGATCCATGTGATGTAGCTGACAACGGAAAGCCTCTTCGTAGTCTTTCCCATGACAGCAGCCCCTTTCCGTTTTTTCTCTATCCTATGTATTTCCCGCCCGCAAAACGACCTGTTTTTTCCGTTCCCCGGAACGGCTGAGCCGCTGCGGTTTGTCTTGTCAAAGCCGCAGCGGCTGTGGTAAACTGAAAATTATCCTGATAGGAAGAACGAAAACCGATCGCCGGTCTCCCGGAGGGTGCCATGAAACGATTTTTTGCGCTGCTTTTGGCGCTTGCCTGCCTGCTTGCGGCTGCCGTCGGCTGCAAAAAGCAGGAAGAAGCGATCCTGCGGTATGATTTGGATTCGATGCCGCGCTCGCTCGATCCGCAGTTCGCCGATCCCGACGACACCGCGGCGCAGCTGCTGCTTACAAACCTGTTTGCGGGGCTGACGCGCACCGCGCCCGGCGGCGCCGTCGGGCCCGCCTGCGCTGAGCGCTGGGAAATCTCCGCAGACGCGCTGACCTATACTTTTTATCTGCGCGAGGGGCTGCAGTGGGCCAACGGCGCCGCGCTCACCGCGGATGATTTTGTCTTTGGCCTGCAGCGGCTCTTTGACGTGCCGCATGTGCCGCCGTGCGCAGACTTTTATCGCTTTATCCGAAATGCCGACGCCGTTCTGGCGGGAAGAGAGCCTCTGTCGGCGCTCGGCGTGCGCGCGCCGGATGAGCGTACCGTTGTGATCTCCCTCGAACGCCCCTGCGCGGAAGCTCTTACGCTGCTGGCGCGTCCCGCCGCAGCGCCGTGCAATCGCGTATTTTTTGCCGATCAAAAGGGCCGCTACGGGCTCGACGCCGGCTCTCTGCTGACGAACGGCAGCTATACCCTGCTGCGTTGGAGCGATAGCGGCGCTTCTCTGCGCAGGAACGAGGCCGGTCTCGCCCCTGCCGCGATCGACGGCATCGAATTTACCGCTGCCCAGGACGGCATGGCGCGCTGCCTGGAGGGGATCACCGATGCCTGTCTCTTTGACGGCGCGACCGCCGCGGCAAACGGCCTGACCGGCGCCGTCATGCGCGACCGCACATGGTCGCTGCTGCTCAATCCCGCATGCGCCGCCTGCGCCGACGAAAACCTGCGGCGCGCGCTCCTCGCCGCGCTGACCGAGGAGACGCTTTCCGACCGCCCCGGCGACGCGGCGATCCCTTCCGAAGGGCTGATCGCGCCCTCACACACGGTAAACGGAACGCTCTACCGCGAAAGGGTCGGCGCCGTCGCCTTTCCCGTTCTGCCGCGCGACGCCAGGCAGACAATGCTGGATGCTTTTGCGGCGCTTGGGATTGAAAAATATCCGAAAATGACGCTGCTCATCTGCGACGACGCCGTCAGTATGCGCATCGGCGGCGCAATGCTGCAGAATTGGACGGATTCGCTCTCCGCCTACGCCAATCTGGAAACTGTCTCGTATCAAACGCTGCTCTCGCGTGTGCGGAACGGACAGTTTGATCTCGCGCTTTCGCCGCTGCCCGCCGACGCGGGTGACGTCGGCGGAGGGCTGCACCTATTTTCGGCGCTGCTCGACAGCGGCGACGTCTACGGCGTCGGCGCGCTGCTGGAGGCGGCGGCCTCCGATGCGGATCCCGCGCACCGTCTCCTTGCCGCGGAACAGGCGATTATCGATGCCGCCCTCGCGCTTCCCGTCTGTGAGACGCCTTTTGTTTTCGTGTGCCGCGAAGGCCTCAGCGGCGTGTGGTGCGAGCCCTCGACGCGCATCGTGCATTTTGAGGACGCGTCAATCGGCTGACGCCAAAGGGCACCGGCCCCTCTGCGATCAGAGCTTTCCGTTCTCATGCTCCCAGCGATCGAGATGCTGCTCTATAATCTGCTCCGCCTCGCGGTTTGCCGATCGCTTATTGCAGCGTGCCAGCCGCTTGAGCCGCTCGAGCAGCTCCCGGGGCACGCGCAGAGAAAAAGCGGTCTTTTCTGTTTTCAAACAAATCACCTCCCTTCCTTTCATCATACGCAAAACAGCAAAGCAGCGCCCCCTCCCTTTCCGGGAAGGGGGCGCTGCCGTCCGCAGGGCGGAGCCCTGTCTCAAAAAAATCAGATCGTGCCGGTGACAACAAGCGTTGCGATGCCGGGGGACAAATCCCAAACGCCGGTATCCTCCTGCGTATACGTTGCGGCAGGCACTGTAATCACACCCGGAACGGTCGAAAATTCTCCGCTCGTTTCGTTGTAGGCGTATCCGGTGCCGGACGCCATCGGCGTGCCGTCGAGCGTGACGGTGATGCCGCTGAGGACAGGATCAAAGGTATCGGTGACCGAGAGCAGCGCCGCCGCATCCGCCGCCGCGCTTCCTTCGTTGCGGATGAGGAAGGTATACGTCAGCGTGCCGCCGTATACGACCTCGGCGGGGGCAACCGTCTTGTGGATCGTGAGCTCCACGGAAGAAGCCGCCGTGAGCGTCACACTCGCCGTCAGAGGCTCTGCGAGCCCCGCGCCCTCGGCCGTGACGGTCGCGGTGATCGAAGCGCCCTCGGCCAGCGGCGCGTAGGGCGTGACCTGCGTCTGGAAGACCAGCAGCGTGCTGCCGCCCGCGGGGACGTTTACACCCGTGATGACCATCGGCGGGCCGGCATTGACGGCAGGCGCCGATTTTTGCACGCCGTCGCTGTAGGCGAGCAGAGAGCCCTCCCGATAGGCAAGCGGATAAACCGTTTCGCCGCCCGCGATCGCGTAGCCGCCCAGATCCTCGGTCAGCGTGAGATCGTTCAGATCGGTCTCGCCGCTGTTGTCAAGACTGATAACGAATGTGACGCTGTCGTCCGCCTCATAGGCGGTATTGACGGCGTCCTTGTCGAGAGAAAGCATCTCGACAATCTCGCCTGTCACAATATTGGAATTGACGCTTCCGCCGCTGAAAGAAAGTGTCGCCAGATTGGTAAAGACTGCCATGAAATCCCCCTATCTGCGGGGCAAAAGCTCCGCAAGCCATCCTATGACGGCGCAGAGCGCGGCGTTCCGCGTTTGATTGAGCCCGCAAAATGATATGGGCCGAACTCATTGACAGAGGAAGCGGCAGGGGGTAAAATAAACCTGTTCCTTTTTGATCCGAGCATGGCAGACGGCCGCACCGCAGGAGGACATATGGAGCTTTTGCAACTCAGATATTTTCTTGTCGCCGCGAAATACGAGCATATCACACGCGCGGCCAAGGAACTGCATATTTCCCAGTCGACGCTGAGCATCACAATCAACCGGCTTGAGGCCGAGCTCGGCGTCAGTCTGTTTTCTCGCAGCGGGCGCAATGTGCGCCTCAACGATGCCGGCCGCCTCGTCTATAAATACGCACAGGAGATCTCCAACCAGATCGCCGACATGCACGAGGATCTCAAACGCCTGAGCGGCGAGCAAGACTCCTCCATCTCGATCGCGGCCTCCTCCACACGCTTTGTGCCGACCGCCGTGCTGGAGTTTTTGGAGAGCAACGAGCATGTCAAGGTCAAGCTGCATCGCGACGACGTGGAAACGCTCAAGTCCAAACTGATCTCGCACGAGATCGATCTTGTCATTTCCTGCCCGCCGATCAAGGGCGATAATATTGAGACGCGCGTCATGGGCATCGAAGAGGTCAAGGCGGTCGTATCGGTCAACAACCCGCTCGCCAAGCGAAGCTCCGTTCGCCTCGCGGATCTCGCCAAGGAGGAACTGCTCGCCCTCTCGACAGAATACTCCTACCGCAATATGATGGATGAGCTTTTCGCGCGCGAAGGAATCACGCCGAATTATGTCTTTGAGGGCGGACAGGCAACGCTGATCGATATGATGCGCCTGCGCCGCGGGGTCTCGCTGATCCCAACGCCGCTGCCGCACAATATGATCGGCCGCGAGGATTTTGTCGAGATTCCCATCGTCGAGCCGACGACGCATCGCACCATCGCCGTTTCATGGATGAAAAACCGCCGTCTCAATGAGCCGACGAAAAAATTCGCCCAGTTTATCATCGACTATCATCACAGAATGTTTGGGGAGTAACCGGATGCTGCGCACCGTCTATTTAGTGGTCAGGATCGCCCTATTCCTGATCGGAACGCTGATACGTCGCCCCGCAATCCGCCGCCTGCAAAGAGCAGGCGACGATGCAGGCGTCGCAAAAATCATCGAGGGCATCGCGGCGGCGTGGGCCGCCGGCATCCTGCGCTGGAGCGGCGCGTCCGTCGAATTTGACGGGCTGGAAAACCTGCCGCCGGACGGCGCGCCCGTCGTCTACGTTGCAAATCACCAGAGCTTTATGGATATTCCGCTGATCACAGCCGCGCTGCGCAGGCCCGCGCGCTTCATCGCAAAGGAAGGCGTCAGAAAGATTCCGATCATCCGCGGGCTTGTGGAGGCATGGCCCTGCGTACTGGTTGACCGCGGCAACGCAAGCGCCGCAGCCGCCGCCTTTCGCGAGGCGGAAAAAATCGTCGAGCGCGGCGATTCCCTCATCGTCTACGCGGAGGGGACGCGCAGCCGCACCGGCGAGATGCTGCCTTTTAAGGCGGGGTCGTTCCGCATCGCGCAGCGGGCCAAGGTTCCCGTTGTGCCGTGCTGCATCGAGGGCACGGGGCGCTTTCTCGAGCAGAACGGTTACCGCATCGACCGCAAAAGCGTTTTGCGCCTGCGCGTTCTGCCGGTGATCGATACCTCCGCCTACACCCGCGACAATTGGAAGGCTCTGCCCGCCCTATGCGAGGAACAGATTGCCGGCGCTCTCGCAGAAATGAGAGAAAAAGCAAGCATATAAAAAGCGGAAAAGGCGCGGCGGAAATTCGTTTTCGCCGCGCCTGCGCCTCTGTCGTTTCAACACTTCCGCCGCGCCTCCCGGGCGATTCGGGAAGCGTTTTTTTTATTTATTCCCCCGTCAGCTCGGCGCGCAGCGCCTGCAAAATCTTCTTTTCGCGGCGTGAAACCTGCACCTGCGTCATGCCGAGGCGCGCCGCGGTCTGCGTTTGTGTCCGGCCGCCGAAATAGCGCAGCAGGATCAGCGCGCGGTCGCGCCCCTCAAGGCGGTCAATCGCCTGCGAGAGCGCAATGCGGTCGCTCACCTGCTCCTCGTGGGAATCGACCGGAAGATCAAGCTGCCCGCCGCCCTCCTCACTCGCCTGCGTCAGCGACAGGGGCGGCGTTGCAACGCCGAGCGCCTCAACGATCTGCTCCTCGGGCGCGCCAAGCGCCTGCGCCAGCTCGGAAACCGTCGGCGCGCGGCCGTTTTGGGCGGCAAAGGCGTCGCGCAGATGCCCGACCTTCAATGAGAGCTCCTTCAGGCTGCGGCTGACCTTGACGGCGCCTCCGTCGCGGAAAAGCCGCCGCATTTCGCCCAGGATCAGGCAGACCGCATAGGTCGAAAAGCGCAGTCCCCGGCTGTAATCGAACAAGTCCGCCGCTTTGATCAGGCCGATACAGCCCGCCTGCACCAGATCCTCATAATCGACGCCGCGGCCCTTATAACGGTGCGCGCAGGTATGCACGAGGCCCATATTTTGCTCGACAACCTGCTCGCGCGGCGGGCGGCCCCATTTTTCCTCAGTTTGCGTGCTCACCCTTTCCGCCGATCCTCCTCTCGAGCGTAACGACGGTGCCGCCTCCCTCCCGGGAGCGCACCCGCACCCGATCCATCAGGCTCTGCATCACCGAAAAACCGAGCCCCGAGCGCACGTCGGCATCGCCGGTTGTGAACAAAGGCTCCATGGCGCGCGCAACATCCGGTATGCCGCGGCCCTTATCCTTCACACGGATGACAACCTTCCCGTCCCGGCAGAGACTGACGGTGATGTAAACCTGTCCCACCGCATCGGGGTAAGCATGCACGATGCAGTTGGTGACAGCCTCGCTGACCGCCGTCTTGATATCCGAAAGCTCCTCCACGGTGGGGTCGAGCTGCATCAGGAACGCCGCGACGGCTGTACGGGCGGATGATTCGTTAACCGACAGGCCCGAAAACTCGAACCGCGCGATATTAAACGGTCTCATATGTTTTGCCTCCTTGATCGGCGAGGGGACTGCGCCTCCGTCGCCTGCAGACGGCTCCTTCCGGCTCCTCCATCCGCCTTTTGCCGAGCTGTCAAAAGACAGCGTGCCGGCCGAACGGCAGCGCAAGGTAGTCCGCAAAGCCGATCTTCGATCTTTTAACCGAACCGTGCGAGGCGCGCCAGCCCCGCGACGGACATCACCTTTTTAAGCGGCGCGGGCACATTTGCGAGCTCAACCGTTCCGCCGAACGGCTCGAGCAACCGATAGCGCCCCATCACAAGCCCGATGCCAGAAGAATCCATAAACGTTACGCCCGAAAAATCGAGGATCAGCCGCCGCGGCAGATACCGCAGGATTTCCTCGTCAATCCCCGCGCGCAGGGGCGCCGCCGTATGGTGGTCGATCTCGCCGGTAAGCGCAACGCAGAGCTTGTCCGCGTCGGCGGATAAAATCTGATACGGCATGCGCCGCACCTCCTCCGTTTTTGGTTGGATTTGACATCAGCATACCGCCCCGGGGGCGCTGAACCCGTCGAACGATGGAAGAAAAGAAAAAAATCCCCGTTTTTCCATTTTGGAAAAACGGGGATTTTTAAAATGCCGCGGATCAGCCGAGGGCTGCGAGGCTTTCCTCGATCTTGGCAAGGCGTTCCGCCGCCTTTTGCAGCTTCCGGCGCTCGTTTTCAATGACATGCGCCGGCGCACGGGAGACAAAATTCTCGTTGGCAAGCTTTTGGTTAACGGAGGCCACGTCGCGCTCGCAGGAAGCCTTTTCTTTTTGTAGACGGGCGAGCTCCTTATCGCGGTCGATCAGCTCATCCATCGGCACGAAGATGCGGGCGGCGTCGGTGACGACGTTCATCGCGCGCTCCAGCGAAAAATCGGGTGCCTCGGCGACCACGGCAGACGCAAACGCAAGCCGCTTGAAAAACGGCTCCGCCGCGGCAAACGTATCGGCGCGGTCGCTCGCGATATAGACGGTCGCCTTGCGCGACGGCGGAATCTCCGCATTGGTACGGGCATTGCGGATCGCGCGGATCGCATCCATGATGACCTCAAATTCCGCGGTTTCCTGCGGATAGACGTTCTTTTCATCATAAACCGGCCACGGAGCGGCAATCAGCGCCTCGCCCTCGTGCGGCAGGGACTGCCAGATTTCCTCCGTGATGAAGGGAAGGAACGGATGCAGCAGCGCAAGCGTGTTGGTGAGGACATAGACAAGCACGCGGCGAACGGCGGACGCCTCTTCCCCGCCGCTGAGCAGGCGGGGCTTCGCAATCTCGATATACCAGTCGCAGAAAATATCCCACACAAAATCGTAGAGCTTTTGCACGGCGACGCCGAGCTCGTATTTATCGAGGTTGTCCGTCACCTCGCGCACCAGCGTATTGAAGTGCGTCAACAACCACTGATCCGCGTTTGTCAACGCCTCGGGCAGGCCCGGCGCAACGGGTTCGTCGCCGAGATTCATACGGATAAAGCGGGCGGCATTCCAGATTTTATTGCAGAAATTGCGGCAGGCGCGCACCTTTTCGTCGGAAAAGCGCATGTCGTTGCCGGGAGACGTGCCCATCGCAAGCGTAAGGCGCAGAGCGTCCGCGCCGTAGTTGTCGATGACTTCCAGCGGGTCGATGCCGTTGCCCAGGGATTTGGACATCTTGCGGCCGAGCGCATCCCGCACAAGCCCGTGGATCAGCACATCCTGAAACGGCACCTCCCCCATCTGCTCGATCGAGGAGAAAATCATGCGGGCGACCCAGAAAAAGATGATATCGTAGCCCGTGACGAGCACGCTCGTCGGGAAAAAGTAGTCCAGCTCACGGGTTTTGTCGGGCCAGCCGAGCGTGGAAAACGGCCACAGCGCCGAGGAAAACCACGTATCCAGCGTATCGGGATCGTGCGTAAGGCTTTCGCAGCCGCACTTGGGACAAGCATGGGGCGTCTCGCGTGAAACAATGATCTCGCCGCAGTCGTCGCAGTACCATGCCGGAATCTCATGGCCCCACCACAGCTGGCGGGAGATGCACCAATCGCGGATATTCTCCATGAAGTGGAAATACGTCTGGTCAAAGCGCTCGGGGATGAATTTTGTCTTTCCCTCACGCACTGCCTTGACGGCGGGAACGGCCAGCGGCTTCATCTCCACAAACCACTGTGTGGAAAGGCGCGGCTCGACGACCGTACCGCAGCGCTGGCAGCATCCGACATTGTGGGTGTAATCCTCAATCTTGACAAGGTATCCCTGTTCCTCGAGATCTTTGACGATCGCCTTGCGGCACGCAAAACGATCCATACCGGCGTATTTTCCGCCGTTTTCGTTGACGGTGCCGTCCTCGTTGAAGATATTGATGATCTCGAGACCGTGGCGCAGTCCGACCTCGTAGTCGTTCGGGTCATGGGCAGGCGTCATCTTGACGACGCCGGTGCCGAAGCCGAGCTCTACGTAATCGTCGGCAACGATCGGGAGCTCACGCCCGACAAGCGGCAGGATGCAGGTTTTGCCGACAAGGTGCGCGCGCTCCTCATCGGCGGGGTTGATGGCAAGGCCGGTATCGCCGAGCATCGTTTCGGGGCGGGTCGTCGCGATCACGACGTCGCCGCTGCCGTCGGCGAGCGGGTAGCGGATATGCCAGAAGGAGCCGGCCTTTTCCTGATACTCCACCTCGGCGTCGGAAAGGGACGTTTTGCAGTTGGGACACCAGTTGATCATACGCTCGCCGCGGTAGATCAGGCCCTTTTCATACAGGCGGCAAAACACCTCGCGCACCGCACGGGAGCATCCCTCGTCAAGCGTAAAGCGCTCGCGCGCCCAATCGCAGGAGGAGCCGAGCTTCTTCAGCTGGTTGATGATACGCCCGCCGTAGGTGCGGCGCCATTCCCACGCGCGGCGGAGAAACTCCTCGCGCCCGACCTCTTTTTTCGTCAG
>Ga0079305_1001601_pt1 | contig 27627 bp, 13 predicted proteins | sample LMS_cellobiose_e_FD_79183 | JGI IMG/M metagenome (GOLD analysis project Ga0079305, IMG submission 79183) | Rumen-fistulated moose microbial communities from Alaska, USA - LMS_cellobiose_enrichment | ecosystem: Host-associated > Mammals > Digestive system > Stomach > Rumen fluid ... | reverse complement strand
TCCCGCCTGGCAGCTCCTGATGTTGATGTGGTTATTACGGAAATCGGTGGAACCGTCGGTGATATTGAGAGCTTGCCGTTTCTGGAGGCGATCCGTCAGTTTCCCCAGGACGTTGGAAAGGAAAACTGCCTGTTTATTCATCTGACCCTTGTTCCGTTCCTGAAAGCGGCCAGGGAGTTGAAGACGAAACCGACACAACACAGTGTCGGACAGTTACGGCAGATCGGTATTCAGCCGGATATTGTCGTCTGCCGGACGGAAATGCCACTTTCCAAAGATGAATGCGAAAAAATTGCCCTTTTCTGTAACGTGCCGGGTAATTGTGTTATTGAAGAACTGGACGCTGATTTTTCAATTTATGAAGTTCCGATTTCCCTGGTGGAACATAAGCTCGATGAACTTATCATTAAACGTTTGAATTTTTCCAATGCGGGGTATCCGGATTTGACAGATTGGAATATGTTCCTGCAAAAACTGCGGAATCCCAAGTATGAAGTAACGATTGCTGTTGTTGGCAAGTATGCGAAGCATAAGGATGCGTACAAGTCCATTTATGAAGCGCTTTGTCATGCCGGAGTGGCAAACGCGGCGACGGTTCGGGTTCAGCGGATTCAAAGTGAACAGGTGGTTCGTGAGGAAACCCAGGCCATGCTGGAAAAGGTTGACGGTATTTTGCTTCCGGGCGGTTTTGGTGAACGGGGAGTGGAAGGAAAAATTGACGCGGTTAAAATTGCCCGGGAAAAGAAAATCCCGTTTTTGGGAATCTGTCTTGGAATGCAGTGTGCCGTTATTGAATACGGACGTAATGTTCTCGGGATGAATGGAGCGAATTCAACGGAATTTGACAAGGATTCCGAATACCCGGTTATCTGTCTGATGGATGAGCAACGGTCCATTGTCGACATGGGGGGAACAATGCGGCTTGGCTCGCAGCCGACGGTTCTTGTTCCCGATACGGTTGCTTCCAGAGCGTACGGAACCCTGGACGTTACAGAACGACACCGGCACCGATATGAATTTAATCATAAATACCGGGATGATTTTGTTCAGGGTGGAATGACGATTGCGGGGACAAGTCCGGACGGTAAACTGGTTGAAATTGTTGAACTTGAGAATCATCCCTGGTTTGTCGCGGTTCAGTATCATCCGGAATTTAAGTCGCAACCGATTCATCCCCATCCGTTATTCCGGGATTTCATTGGTGCCGCGGTTCACAGGAAAATCGGTTAGTTTTGGCTTTTCTATCGTTCTGATAGCAGATGTTCAGAAAGATTTTCATTGAGGCGTGATATGAAAGATAATGCCTTTTATCATATGGATTGCCTGGAGGGAATGCGGCAGATGGCGGATGCTTCGGTTAATCTGGTTTTTGCCGATCCCCCTTTTAATATCGGATATTCTTATGACGCATACAACGATCATCGGACGATTGACGAATATCTTAACTGGTGTGAAAGCTGGTGCCGCGAGGTGTTTCGCGTCTTGAAACCGGATGGAACTTTCTGGCTGAATATCGGGGATGAGCTTGCTGCCGAACTCAAGGTACTTCTGACACGAACGCTCGGAATGACCTGCCGGAATTGGATCATCTGGTATTATACTTTCGGAATGCATTGCAGACGTAAGTTTACCCGTTCTCACACTCATTTGTTGTATCTGGTTAAAGATCCGGATCATTTTGTTTTTAACGCGGACGCAGTTCGGGTGCCGAGTGCGAGGCAGCTTGTGTACGGAGATAAACGGGCGAATCCGAAAGGCCGGATTCCGGACGATACCTGGATTTTGCGTCCTCAGGAGATTCCCGGCGGATTCGATGGCCGGCAAAGTGTCTGGTACTTTGCCCGGGTTTGTGGAACGTTCAAAGAACGGGCCGGATGGCATGGGTGTCAGATGCCGGAACAACTTCTCCGGCGCATTATTCAAACGTCAAGTAATCCCGGAGACCTCGTTTTGGATCCGTTTTTCGGGAGTGGAACGACGTTGGCCGTTGCCAAAAAACTGAAGCGGCGGTATATCGGTTTTGAAGTTTCTCAAAATTACTGCAATTCCTGTGAACAGCGACTTCGGAAAATTGATGAAGAAATTCGGAAGTCTGAGGAAGAAACCTTGTTTAAAGACAGTCCGGACGACAAACAGAAATGAACCGATTAACTCTGACCAGCAGTGATAATCCGCGTATTAAAAATGCCATTCGGCTCAAAGAAAGTCGTGTTCGCCGAAAGGAAAAACGTTTTTTAATCGATGGCGTTCGGGAAATTATCCGGGCCTGGAAGTCGGGATATTCTTTTATTGAAATCTATGTCGATTCTGATTTTCTTGAAACCCGGGAACCGGATTCCGGATTCAATACCCGCCACACCGGGGAACGGCAGTGGTTTCTGTGTCAGGTTGCGGAAAAACAGATTCCCGTGTTTGCAGTTTTACCTCATCTCTTTAAAAAAATCGGATTTGGTGAACGAAATGAAGGAATTATCGCTCTGGTTCAGGCGGAAAACAATACCCTGGAGGCGTTAGAACAACGACTTCCACAGAATCCGCTACTGGGGGTTTTGGAGGGGGTTGAAAAACCGGGTAACACCGGGGCGGTGTTCCGAAGCGCGGACGGAGCCGGGCTGGACGGTCTTATTATTGCGACGCCAAATCTTGATCTTTACAATCCCAATATCATTCGGGCCAGTCTCGGAACGGTGTTTCATCTCCCGACAGCGATTGCTCCCGCAGCGGAGGTCGTCAAATGGCTGAAACAGAAAAAAATCGCGGTGGCGGCGGCGATTTGTGACAGGAACCGTACACGGAATTATACGGAATTTGATTACACGCAACCAACAGCAATTGTGCTTGGAAATGAGGCGGACGGTTTGACTTCTCTCTGGTCCGATTCCCCCTTTCTGAATCAGAATGATGCGGCAATTCTTATTCCCATGCTTGGTATTGCGGACAGTCTCAATATTTCCAATGCGGCGGCGATTCTGTTTTATGAGGCCCGACGCAGGCGTATGGAAAAAAATATTCCGAAAACGGAATTTTGATTACTGAAAAACATCGCAAAAACAAATTCCCCGATATAGATACGTGAAAAATATTTTACTCGCTCCGCTTTTTCTGAAGGCGTTGAATTGTCCAGGCCGCGGGCGAGATTGTCTTTCGCCGGGATTCCGGCCAGGATCGCATTTCATCGAGTGATTCAAACAAGGCAACGGCCGCCGTTCGATAATCAACATTGGTCAGCTCAGAAACAAGCCGGATACTGCGATCAATCAATTTTTTATTGGAAGCGTCAACATGTGCCATCCAGTTACTGGACAGCCGGCCATATTTTCCCATAATGGCGGTTGAAAGATTGTTCAAAACCAGTTTTACTGCCAGATGCCCAAATAAATCCAAGGGGGTTTGCGGCAGATCGACCTGAACGCCAAAGCGATTTTTTCCGGGGGTGATATGGGGGCCGATCATCAATAAAACTGTCGTTTTAAAGTCGACGGCATGTTGATCAAACGCCACTTTCCAAGGATTTTGTTTCATCTGGTTTGTCATGATTTCCTGACCGACCATCAACGCAACCGCGGCATTGGATTCAGGCTCCGTTCGGGATAAATCTTTTTCGTTGCCGATATGATATTGATATAAAACTTCTTCGTTAATTTTTGGGGGATTGGCAATGATTGCCGCCGTTGCTCCCATTTCCTGATAGTCTTCCGGCTTCCAGTTGATACATCGCGGACGATGGCGAAGCAGATTCAGCCAGGCTTCCCGGGACGGTCGCAGCGGATCCTGAACAAACGACCAGGAGGCCGGGGCGTCCGTGTCGTTAAAAGGTCGGAATGGTGGCGTTTTAAATGTGGGTGACCGTTCCGTTGTGTCTGTGAAAATGTCAAGCAGATAATTATCTGCAAAATAGGTAACAAGCCCGTTGTTTTGATAAATATTCGTCTCAAAATCGATGTATGCGGCAACGTTTGACAGATTTTCCGGGGTTCGGAGCTGTCGTAACAGAGTTCGGAATTGCTCCGCCGTTTTTTCCGGTGACCGGTCAGCGAGATCCAGACGATCAATAGCGGCTGGAATAAGCCGTTTCCTGAGTAACCGGATAACAGCCGTTTCAAAGGCGATTCCTGCAACGAGCAGTTCCATCGTTGTTGCCTGCATTCGGGTTGAGCCGGCAATAGCCATGGGCCCCGTTGTCAAATCATGAACGGTGACCCGTTCATCCTGGATGACTTCCCGGGAGCGGACAATATGTTCTTCAAGTAAACCGGCCGGGTTATTGAAAAGAAAATGGACTTTGGCTCCCGTATCCGCGGCAGCGTAAACAGTTCCAATAACCGATGACGTTTCGCCCCCTTCACTGATGGCAATCAACATATCTCCAGCAGTGATGCCCGCGTCCTTCATCTGACGATAACCGAACGAGATAAAATCCTCAAAAGATTCGACGGAACGGATAAGAGCGAAATCGCCGCCGGTCATAACGGCAGAAGTCTGTTCCGCGAACGGTTCGCAAAATGCCTTTAGATCAGGAAACTGAGACGCTAAATTTTTCCAGTAACGGCGACTGGCGGCATCAAGCAGAATAGAAAGACGGCCTGTTGCCCCGCATCCGCTGAAATAAACGGTCCTTCCCAGACTGAGTGTTTCATAAATGTTTTCGATCAATTTTTGGAACTGGTTTGAAGCGAGTATTTTATCCAGAACGGGCGGAATATCTTCGTCAACTGAATAAAGCATGTCGAGTCCCTGCGCTGTATTTTGAGCCAGAACAGTTGAAAGTCCGCGGGTACGGGGATGCGATTGTTCCGTTATCAGAAAACCGAGATGAAACTGTTTTTCCTCCCGAATAAACTGTTCCGCTTTTTCCTCCGGGGTCATTGTTGACATTATTTATCCTTTCCGAAAAGTAATTTTTATGTAATTCGATATCAATTATCTTTATTACTCTGCTCAGACAGGCCTGTTCGGGCATTTTCAATGGATAACAACAGAAAATATGATGAAACAGCCGCAAGGTTTTCTGTCATGAACTGACCGTTGGTTTTTCAGGATCGGTTTGACTTCCGGAAATATCGATACTGATCCTGAAAATACCGAATCAACACAGAAAGCGAAATTCAGTCGGTGATGATTCTCGCGGTCAATGCGGATTCATCAAATGAGAAAATGAAATATTATCTGCCGTGAAATAACCGGGTCAGGAGATGTCCGTTTTTTTGTTTTGCGCAATCAGTTCATTTTCAATGGCAGTAATCTTGGAAACCCGACGGGAATGGCGTCCACCTTCAACGAAATCGGAATTCAACCAGATTTCGACCAGATGATTGATGGTGTCAGCCGTCAACATATCTCCGGACAGGCAGAGAACATTCAGATCGTTATGCCGGCGACTGACTTCCGCAGTCAGAGAATCCAGAACGGGCGCGGCGCGAACTCCCGCAAATTTATTAGCGACAATGCTCATGCCGATACCGGTACCACAAATCAGGATTCCGCGATCCGCTTTTCCTTCAGAAACAGCCTGAGCGACAACGGAAGCAACATCGGGATAGTCAACCGGATTCGGGTTTTCCAGAGTTGGACCAACATCAGTGACCTCATGACCAAGATCACGAATGTATGAACAGAGATTCAGACGACTTTGAATTCCGTGGTGATCACTTCCTACCATGATTTTCATCTGGTCATATCCCTTTCTTTTTTACTGACCGATCGATTCCCGAATAAGACCGCAAAGCTTGTTGGCCGAGACTTCATCGGGGGCTTCCGCGATAATACGAATAATAGGTTCCGTATTGCTGGCACGGATCAGAACCCAGGAATCGGGCCAGTCAATTCGTAAACCATCCTGACGATTCAGTTTCAAATCGCTGAATTTTTGAGCCAGTTTGTCCAGCATTGCCGGAACCTGATCCAGCGGAAATGTCATTTTCTGTTTGACAATGGCGTATTTGGGAAGTTCGGCAACAAGTTGTGAAAGTGACATATTACGTCGGGCCATTGCTTCCAGAATTTGAGCTATACCAACAAAACTGTCACGGACAAATCCAACTTCCGGATCAATCGGACCGCCGTTTCCCTCGCCGCCAAAAACAGCGTTTTTGGCTTTCATCAGATCGACGACGTTCGCCTCACCAACCGGCGACTGGAAACATTGGCCGCCGAATTCCTCCGCAATGTCAGTTGTCATTCGGCTTGAGGCACAGTTGACAACCAGTACCGGACCGGCCTGATTGATTTTTTGCAGTCGGTTTTTGGCACAAAGGGCAGTGGTATATTCCTCACCGGGATAAACTCCGGCGGCATCGATTAAGGCAAGCCGGTCCGCGTCCGGATCCTGACAAAAACCGACGACAGCGTTGACGGAACGGACCTTTTCCTGAATGGAAACAAGATTTTCCGCTGTTGGCTCAGGGGTATGTTCAAAATCACCGTCAGGCGTTTCTCCGCATAAAACAACTTCACAGCCCAGCGATTCCAGTAATTGTCGCCCCAAAAGGCTTCCGGCACCATGATTGGAATCGAGCAGCACCCGGAATTGACGGCTTCGAATTAAATCGACGTCAACCGTCGCCAGTACGGAGTTTTTATGCGCGGTACAGGTATCTTCAATGAGAATTCGTTTTCCAAGCTGTTCCACATCCGCCCAGACCGGCGATTGTGTCGCGAGTTGTTCGTATTGAGGAAGAACTTTTTCACCTTCTTTTTTGGGAATAACCCGACCTTCGGCGGAGAAAAGTTTCAATCCGTTAAACTGACGCGGATTATGGCTGGCGGAAATCTGGATTCCGCCGGCCGCTTTATATTCCCGAATCAGAATTCCTGTTGTCGGTGTTGCGGCAACCCCGCCGTCGAATGTTGAACGTCCCACCGCATTTAATGCGGCATGGATTGCATCCGCGAACATGGCCCCGGAACGTCGACCGTCCCGGGTAATTACAAAGAAACCCGGATCGGTCACCGAGGCCGAATAAGCCAGAGCATATCGAATCGCAACATCCAAGGTCAACGATTTTCCGATTTCTCCCCGGAGTCCGGAGACACTGATAATAAGCGGTGCAGTCATGTTTCCTGTTTCAACTCCTGATGTTTCTCAGCTAAAGTCAGAAGGGTAATCTGAGTACTTCTAAAACAGTTCTTTGGTTTTGACCTGAAGCTTTTCTGATTATTTTCAACTATTTGGATATTCGTTTTTATTGTTTAAAAAACGGAGTTTTACCTCTAGGAAATCATACCATTTTTTGACGGGATGAGTAGACCTCGGACTAAAACTTTTCCGATAATTCAAAAAAATTTTTTTCCCGGTTTATTATTTTTGAAAAAAGGTTTTTTTACAGATAATATTCTGGTATAATTTTTTCTTTACTTTCCGAATACGTGAAAATTTTAGATGCCGGTTTCATTCAAAATCAAATTTGTGTTATCGTATTTTATTGTAAAAAAGATTTGTTGTTATCGGGACATAGAATTTCAGAAAACTCCGGATTTGAATCCGGAGAATCACTGCTGTTTTGTTTCCTGACGGACTTCATTTTCTTTTTTTCTATTGATCCCCAAAAACGGGTATTCCTTATGAAAAAATCATCATGTTTTGTTATATGTGTTTTGCTGTTTTCTTTTTTTCAGACGATAGGGCCAGATTTATCTGTTGCGCAAGATTCAACGGAAAGCATTGCCAAACGGACGGAATGGTTTAAAAATCGTCAATATGGCGTTTTTGTCCATTACCTGGCCAGCCTGCAAAATAATAAGGAGGCGTTAAACAGCCTGGGACGTGAGACATCCTGGGATGAATGTGTCCGGGAATTTGATGTCGAGAAATTTGCCGATCAAATTGAGCAGACCGGGGCGGGGTATGTGATTTTTACCATGATGCAGCAGACACAGTTTCTGATCGCGCCCAATGAAACATTTGATCGGTTGACCGGTTACAGACCGGGTGAGGCGTGTGCGACACGGGACCTGGTTGAAGATCTTTACCAGGCCCTGCATAAACGGAATATCGATTTGATGCTGTACTGGACCGGAGACGGCCCAACTGCCGATTTACAGGCGGGAACAGGGATGAAAGTGGGATTTCCTGTTACCCGGGAATTCGTTCAGAACTGGGCTAATGTTGCGGCAGAGTATGGGCGACGGTATGGCGATAAAGTCAAAGGATACTGGGTTGACGGCTGTTATGAATGGATTGGATACACCGATGAAGAACTTTTCCGGATTCTCGCGGAAGGTCTTCGGGCGGGTAATCCGGATCGAATCCTGGCGTTCAATCCCGGAGTTGATCCCAAAATCCATTCCCGTACAATTCATGAGGATTATACCTGCGGCGAAATGAATTCTTTTCTTGAAATTCCGAAAGAACGTTTTGTTGACGGCAAGCAATGGCACATTCTTTCCTTTATGGGAACGGATCCGGCGTCTCCCTGTGCCTGGGGAAGACCTGGGGTCGCGCTGGACAGAAACGAGTTGGCGGATTATGTGTTCTCAGTTAATTCGCGGGGTGGTGTTGTTTCGATTGACATGATGCTTTATCGTGACGGTTCCCTGGATCGTTCTCAGCTGGAAAACATTCGGACACTTCGGGACAAACTGGCAGAACGGGAACGAATTGGCTTTGCTGCAAGAGAAGGCTGGTCGGTTCCGGCGGGGAATATTGCCTGGAAAAAATTTGCGCAATTAACCAGTTTGGATGGGACCCGACAGTTAATTCCCTCCTGTGGAAAGGTTCATGATGCGAGTCGCGGAGTGGATGGAGATCGGGGAACCTCCGCGATTGGCGCCGGTGACTGGGCCTGGCGATACTGCGTTGATTTCAACGGAACTTTTAATGTTAATCGTGTTGTTGTTCATTTTGGTTCCGGTTATCCGACCGATGTCGAAGTGTTTCTCAAAAAGAGTGACGGTGACTGGACATCAATTGGACATTTTACGGACCAGAAGGGGGAATCCCTTGATATTTCCCTTGAACCGCTGGCCGCCACTCATATTGCCGTTTCCGCGTACAAACCGGACGCAGAAAACCAGCCGGGCGTTCAAATGTCGATTTCCGAACTTGAGGTTTATGAAAAAATACCGGAAAACCAGAAATGATTCCGATCGTGCCGGGCTGTTCCGTTTTGTCCGGTGAAGTTTTTTCCCGGGGATGTGTGTCCGGTTGCGTGTTTGCGACTCTGTTACGTTCAAGAATTCAGTTTTAAGCGAAGAAGGTTCGCCGGTTTCGTTTATCTGCATTTGTGTTTTGTCAAACGTCATGATTTGAATATATACCGAATTATCTGAACATTTACGGATACTGATTATTGATCCCGATACCGTCGGTTTGGGATGAGTACCGAAATAAAATTATTTTTAAAATCCGTGTTGAACGGGCGTTGTGAGGTTATTCATGAAATCATTTTCGGATCTTCTGCTTAAATACCCATTGTATTTAATGACATGTGGCCTTTTTCTGTTTCTTTTGTTTCCGGTTGCTGATGGGTACGCGGAGACGTTTTCCTGGGATGTCAACACAGGTGCAACCAAGATTGTGCCCGGTGTAAAAAATTTCCCGGAGTTACCGATAACGGAAGTACCCGGACAGAATATCCCGGGAATGGAAGTTGGCTGGGAGGTTGCAATCAGTCATCATATTGAAATTCATTTTAAAAAACCGATGCCGCTTGTACCGTTCACCGAGGTTGTTGTTCATGCCCGGATTTTCGCTCCGGAAGGGTGTTCGGCCCGTAGTTTGAATGTCCGCTTTCAAGATAAAGATGGTGAATGTCTTCAATTTCCTGTTGCCGTTGATTTCCGCAAAGGGGGCTTTTTTGATGTTATCTGGAATGTGAAACCGGGGGGAGCTTCCGGAAGCTGGGGGGAACCGCCCCTGAATCGGGTGATTGACATGCCTGCCTCAATTTATAATATCGCAGTTGAGTATGATCAGAAGGTACCTTCCGGACGGTTCTGGTTGTTAAGTCTGGACGCAGAAACTGTTTATGGGGAGCCGGTTGAGTCAATTCGCCCATTGTATTCTTTTGATGATTCCTTTCTGCTTCAACTTTTATGGGGAGAGACTCAGACAGAAGTTGTTGACGGAGTCTTGAAATTTACTTCAATGACAACTCCAACTGGATTTCGTGAACGGAAAGACGCGATCCTGCGTTACGAAGAAATGCCCCCGGATTTCCTGGTTGATCTTGAACTGTCAGGAGGTCCCGCAAAAATAAAAGCTTTTTTGAAGGATAACGATAATCAAAAGTTTACGTCGTCGGTTATTGATTTAACGTCGGGACGTCAGACTGTCCGGCTTCATTTTGACCTGGCAAAAAATAAATGGAAAGCCCCGCTTCAACTGGATTGTATTGAAATTCATCCGGAAAACGGCCAAAAAATTGATGTAACGTTCCACAGCGTTTCCAGTGTTGTTTCGGAGACGGTTCCACAGGCTGTCGATTTTGAACTGGATACGGGGAATCCGATTCACATTCTTGCCTGTAACGGGCCCGATTCGTTAAAGACCCGATTCACCAATCGGTCCGTTCAGACCGCGGATTGTCTTGTGGAACTGACCTTTGAAAATTTCTTTGGCGAAAAATATCAGGAAGAGCACTCTTTGGTATTGACATCCGGCGAATCACGAACACTGACAACGCAATGGCAGCCGAACTCCCTGGGGCACTGGAATGTTACCGCGACCATTCGGGAAAAAAACAATTTGGCCAATCGCGCTGTTAAATCCTGCGGTATGGCGTATTTTACCCCGGCCGGCCCAACGCCGGGACGGGCAACCGGTTTCCTTTTCAGTATTTGCACTCATACAGAACGATGGAGCGAACGGGATCAGCAACTGGAAGTCGAGGCGTCGGGGCTTTGCGGAGCCAAGGTAATGCGGGTCGGGGGAGGCTGGGCCAGTCTCGAACCTCAGGAAGGTGTCTGGAACTGGGACATGCTGGATTCTCTCGTTGACCGATACGCCGAAAAAGGAATGGAACTTCAGGTGATTATGGGGACAACCCCCAAATGGGCGGCCCCGCCGGAAACGCGAAATTCGCCGGTCTGGACAGTTTGGGGTGGAGCCTTCCCAACCGATATTGAGTATTGGAAAGAATATGTAAGACAGCTTGGCAGTCGTTATCGCGGCCGGATCCGGTTTTATGAAACCTGGAACGAGCCGGATATTGAGGCGTTCAGCCGAATGTCACTGGAGGAATATTGCACGATTCAGAAAACGGCTTATGAGGCGATGAAAGAGGTCGATCCGGACGCGATTGTCATGTCCGGCGGATTCGCAACCCTTGCCGACTACAGCGGGTTACTCACAAAAACATTTCAACGGGATTTCCTTGATGAGGCCAAAGGATATTTTGATATTCATGCCTATCATGAACACGGCTGGTTTGATTCGTATCAACGGCTTGTTGATACCGTTTTTCTTCCAATAAGAAAAGAAACCGGAACCGATAACGTTCCCTGGTACAGTAATGAAACCGCAATGACCTCTGTTCATGGGCAGGAAAAGAGACAGGCAACAACGTTATACAAAAAACTGATTTTTGCCTGGGCTCGCGGGTCCATTGGATACACCTGGTATGATTTACGCAATGACGGATACGATCCGGATTACGGCGAGCATCATTTTGGAATGGTGACAAACGATTTTTATCCAAAGGAGGTCTATTCGGTTTATAATATGCTGGCCTCCGTATTTGCCAACGCCCATTTCGTCAAGGATTATAAACCGGACACGGATCTTTGGGGATTTTGTTTTGCCGACGGTGACACCCTTCTGATTCCGGTTTGGAACGAATCGGAAACAGGGTCGTCCAAAAATCTGATTTTCAAAACGGACGCGAAAAAAGCGGCTGTTCTTGATGTGATGGGAAACGAAAAACCAATTCCCCTGATCAGTGGACGGTTGTGTATTGATGCTTCCGATATTCCGCAAACATTAAAACTGGAAGGGGCGTCCGAGGCGTCTTTTGAAGGGGAACTGCTGAAATCGAACAGTGAGGATGTCGTGATTCCGGGCCGCGATTGGACGTTGAGCCTGAACGTTATCAATCCGCTGGATCACGAAACGCCCATTGAAATATCCGTTGATAACCTGCGCGGGGGGGATTGTCCGGATGGTCCAACGCGAAAATTAACCTTGCCCGCCGATACCGCGACTTCGGTTGATTTTCATTTCATTATGAATAAAGAGGAGGCCGGCGATTCTCTGGTTACGGTCAACTATCAAATACCGGAAACCTCCTGGCGGGGAGTCCTGTATCTTCCGGTTAAGGTGGCCGGCAGTATTCCGGCGAAAGATGAGGTGGGGCGTGCCCCTGATTTTGCGATGAACCGTCAGAATCAAATGACGTCATTGATAGCCGCGGATCCAAGTACCGCGCATCGACTCTGGAAAGGCCCGGAGGATTTAAGCGGTGAGATCTGGTTAAATAAATCGGATAATTTCCTGAATGTCCGCGTCGTGGTCAATGACGACATTCATTCGCAACCGTATTCCGGAGACGATTTAATCCAGGGGGATTCCCTGCGGGTTTATTTCTGTCCCGATAAAACCGGAAAAATAGAGGGGGTTGGACTCTCGTTGACCGACAATTCGACGGTCGTAAAACAACAGTTTGTTCCGGATTCCGGTAAGATGGAAACGGTTGAATCGGATTCATTCGTGGGATCGGTTCATCGTGAGGGTCATCAGACATTATATCAGTTATCCATTCCGTCAGATTTTTTGAACCGGACCTCGGATGACCGGGATCAAGGTGTTCGTTTTAACGTGATTCTTGATGATAACGACGGTGAAGGCCCTGACAGCCGGATGCACCTTACCGGTGTATTGCCGGACGGGACGAATGCGGAAAGCTGGCCGTTGATAATTTTTGAATAACAGGGGTACCGTGTTTTACCGGCAAAATGGGTAATGCGGAATTTCTCCGTGATTCCACTCATTTTCCGTTTTGCCGGTATTTGGATTTGTCGGCAACCACGCTGTTGTGGAATCGGGACGTCATTTTACCGGCCTGATAAGTTACTGTCGATCCCATGGTCCGTTGAGTTTTGTCCTGCGATGTGGTACATTGTTCTTTTACAATCTTCGTTCTACAAAATGTAACAGGAGTTTTTATGAAAATTTCAAAACCAATTTTGTTGACAGGCATTTCAGTCATCTGCTGCCTGTTCTGTTTTGTATCCGCTGCTTTTGCTCAATTCTCGAAATTGAATCCTTTAACAAACCCCTCGACGGACGAAGTGCGTCAGACGTTTCAAAATTATCCGGATAAAAATTTTGCGACGGGGCCCCTTTGGGTTTGGAATGATCTGTTGACAGAAACACAAATCCGCTCAACATTACAGGATCTTGCCTCACAAAAAGTAATGCAGGCATTTGTTCATCCGCGTCCCGGCTTGATGACGCCGTATCTTTCCGACGACTGGTTTCGGCTTTGGCGTGTCGCACTGGATGAGGCGGAAAAGCTCGATATGAATATCTGGATTTATGACGAAAATTCCTATCCGAGCGGGTTTGCGGGCGGTTTTGTCCCCAAAGCGCTACCGGATTCCCGTGCCAAGGCCCTTACCTTTAAACAGGTCGATTCGCTCGATAAGATCGATGAAGACGTTATGTTTATTTATCGCCGGAACGATGACGGTAATTTTGAGAATGTGACCGATGAAATGAAAAAAACCGGCGAACCTCTCCCGACGGGAAAATGGCTTATTGCCTCGCGGGTCTGGTGTGGGAGCAATAGCTGGTATGGCGGAACTTATTTTGTTGACCTTCTGAAAAAAGGGGTAACGGAAAAATTCATAGAAATCACATTGGAAGCGTATAAACGTGAACTTGGGGAATATTTTGGCAAGCGTATTCCGGGATGTTTTACGGATGAACCCAATCTTGGCACCGTACCGGGGTTAAACTGGTCGGAGGATATGGAAGAATACTTTCAGAAGGAATTTGGTTATTCCTTAATCGACAGTCTTCCGTTAATGGCAATTGAAGGGACGATGACAACATCTGACGGGCGGGTCATTGATTACCAGGAGGTTCACCATAATTATGAAGAAATCCGGAACCGCCTTTTCATCGAACGCTGGGCAATACCTTATCATCATTTTTGTGAGGATAACGGTCTTGAGTTTACCGGACATTACTGGGAACACGGTTGGCCGACAACGAAAGCTGTCCCGGACAACATGGCGATGTATATCTGGCATCAGCGTCCGGCAATCGATATGCTGATGAATCAGTGGTCGGATAATTTTTATGTCGGTCAGCAGTTTGGCAATACCCGTTCTGTCCGTGAACTCGGCTCCGCCGCGAACCAGATGGGGCATTCCCGGACACTCAGTGAAACTTATGGGGCCGGCGGCTGGGATATTCAATTTAAGGATATGAAACGCATTGCCGACTGGCAGTATGCTTTGGGAGTGAATACAACGGACGAACATCTTTCCTATGTAACAATCCGCGGCGCCAGAAAACATGATCATCCTCAATCGTTTTCGTATCACGCGCCCTGGTGGAACTGTTACAATGTTATGGAAAAATATCATACCCGGGTTTCCTATCTGGTTTCTCAGGGAAAACAGGACAATGATATTCTGGTGCTTCAGCCGACGACTTCCGTCTGGATGTATCAGGACACCCCGCACGTTACGGAAATCGGGGTCAGCTTTAATGAATTTATCAAAAAGCTGGAAGCAAACCAGATTGAGTATGATTTAGCCTCGGAAGATATTCTTACCCGAATCGGTCGGGTTGAAGATGGGATGCTCTGGTCTGGCGTTGCCGATTATTCGACAGTTGTCATTCCAGAGTGGAACGAGAATTTGAACTTCAGTACCCTGAAATTATTCAATGAATTCCTGAATACCGGTAAGGGAAAAATCTTTGTTCTTGGGGAAATGCCAAACCGCGTTGACGGTAAACCGGTTGAGCGACTCTCCGAGGATAAAATGGCGGAATATCAGAAATTCGTGGACCGTGTGAAACGTCCTGATAATGTTCCAAACAACATGGCAGACGTTACCGGACTGCTCCGTGTATCGTCTGATGAATTTCTGTCGCTTGTGAAGGATAACGGGAATATCGCGTTTTTAACCGTTGCGGGAACACCTCTGGTTCGTGAAAAACTGTTTCATCATCGTCGGCAAATTGAAAACGGGGAAATTTTATTCCTCTGTAACATCGATGAAAAAGATTCCGCGGTCGGACAGATTATAACCCGGCCGATTCAGGATTCAGCGGGACAAAACGACGCCGTGTACTGGGAAAAAGTGGAATACTTGGATCTTTTTTCCGGGGAAGTTACTCCGTGTGACACGCTCACCGGTGTTGACGGAACCAAGTCCTGTATTTCCTTTAATCTGCCTCCCTGTGGAAGCCTCGCTTTACTTTTGACAAAAGGTACCAGGCCCGCAGAAGCAACAACGGTGGAAATAAATGATACCGTCCTGCTTCCTGAGGCAATGCCTGTTGTCAAACGAGACGAAGCCAATATATTACTGATTGACTACATGGATGCCAGAATTGGTGATGAGGTTCTGACGGATCGTTATTTCTTTCAGGTTGACAACCGGATCTGGCAGAAGCACGGTTTTGAAAACGGTAATCCATGGAGCCGGAGTGTTCAGTTTGGAGACGAATTGATCCGTCATGAATTCCCGGATGGGGACGGTTTTGAAGTTACCTATCATTTTGATATCGACGATTCCTACATGAACGCTGAAAAACAGTGTCCCATGAGGGCGGTCGTTGAAGTTCCCGAACTGTACACGATTACCTGTAACGGTAAAGCCGTTGCGCCAATTGAAGGGGAGTGGTGGCTTGACCATTCATTTGGTGTTCTCGATATTTCTGATGCGATTCAGGCAGGCGAGAACGCGATAACCCTGACGGCCTCGAAAATGACGATGTACAATGAAATCATGCCAATCTATCTTTTAGGCGATTTTTCATTACGGGCACAAAAACGGGGATTCCGTATTGAGGCGCCGAAACCGCTTGTGTTTGCTTTTGAAGAGGAACCGGAGGAAAATTTGCCACCGGGACATTCCACAGATATCGAAAAGGTTGCCTGGCTTTCTTCCGGAATCGGTTTTGATGGTGCCGGGATCGATTTTGATGGCACGCAAAATGACTACGCTCCCTGGTTGGTGTTCAAATTCGATAAAAAGCAAAAAGTGTGCGCCGCCCGGATCTGGAACTATACGGAACGTAATATGACACGGCGCGGCGTCAAGGATTTGACCGTGTTTGCCGGCGATATTCAGAAGGAGTCCGGTCAGCAAATTGGCCGCTTCCAACTGATGGAGGGGGATCCGGCCGGAATCGCCTCGGAAACCTATCCTGAAATTATTGTCTTTGACGAGACCGTTGGTGAAACCGACGTTATCAGCTTCCAGATTGGTTCCAATCATAACGGAGTTTCCTATCCGGTTTCCGGTACCAAAGAGTCAATCAAGCGTACGGCGGCAAAGGACAGCGGTTTTGTCGGGCTTGCCGAGGTTGAGTTTTTGACAAAAGACGAAAAAGGAAATCTGGTTCCTGTTCAGGGGGTCCATGTTCTGCCCTCCAGTGAACTGACCATTCGTTCCTTCGACCGAAAAGCGGAACATCTTCTTGACCGGAGCGGACTTATCGCCAATGTAAAACCTGAACCAACCTGGAATAATCAGGGACTTCCGTTCTATTCCGACAGTGTCACTTATTCGGAAACGATAAAAATTTCTGAAAAACAGGATAACGCAAAATATCTTGTCAAACTTCCGCGGATTGGCTCTCTGGAGGACGAAAATTCCGGCGGCCGGTGGAACGGAGTCGTTGCCCGGGTTTTTGTTAATGACAGTTTTGCCGGATATGTTTTCTGTGAACCTGATGAACTCGATGTCACGACATTTGTAAAAAATGGAGAAAACAAAATCGACGTTGCTGTTATTGGATCCCCTAAAAACATGTTTGGTCCGCATCATATTGGAAAAGTGCGCGGTTCCGCCTGGCCGGCAAGTTTTTCATCCGCTCCGGAACACTGTCCTCAGGGCCGAAGTTATGATATTATTCCCTATGGTATGCTGGAACCTTTCCTGTTGATTCAGCGGATGCGGAAATAGTATTTTTAAACAGGCTTTTTCGATATTCCGGACTTCGTGTTTTATGAATGAACAAAACGAATCAACCGGGACAGACGAAAAAGATTTTTGCGAAACGTCGCGGGTCGATAACGGCGTTTCGCTTTTTTTGGGAAATTTTGGCGGGTGGCGAAAACCTCCCGCGATTTCCCGCCTGATAATTCCCCCCAGACGATTACAACCGGATAAGCATTGTACGGGCAAAGGTTATGGTCTTTTGTTCATTGGGCTTTAATTTTATCTGCCAGGACAATTCGTGCTCCTGATTCACGTTGTGATAATAATATTGCCTGTTTACTTCCGAGATGATTTTGTCTTCCGGACGGTCTGATTTTTCTTTGTCCGACTCCTCCAAAAGTTCCCCGTAAACACGACAGCGAACCGTCAGTGAAGTTTCGGTTTGACGTTGATTTTTTACAATTATAGTCGAATCAAAAATGCCTGTTCGATAAAGATTTCCTCCGATTTTCAGAGGTTTTTCAGTTGTCGCGACCTGTTTTTCACTCTCCGATATTTTTGTTACGTCGCGTTCGTTTTCTTTGGACTGAACCCGAACGGCGAGAGCTTTTGTAATCGGGATTTCCATTTCCTCACCGGCGTTCACCCACCAGGCAATATTCTGCCCATAGAAATTATTGTTGCCAAAGATGGTGACAGGGGCGGTTGTCATAGGAAAGTTAAACGGGTTTTTGAATTTCATAACATCCCATGGTTCGGTATAAAACTGGTATTTGCTGATCCCCAGTTCTCCGGAGGTGGTCTGAGCATAAGATGTCGGGGCATTATATTGCGATGGGGCATTCATGTACGAACCGTCTGTATTTCGGTTGTTCAGCAAATGCCAGTAAGTGACTTTTTGATAAGAAGTGGTTTTCCGGTCAATCGTCTGCTGAATCCGATCGCCGCGGGTGAGCGATAAGGAACCGATTTTCTGGAAAAACAGATCCGTGTTTTCGTTTGAGTTTTCCTGGTCCTGAAACAAGGAGGTTACCTCGTTGTTTTCAATGTTATTGGGAGAAATATTGTTGAGAAGAACAGAATTGGTTACGACATTTTGCGTCATCATCATTGACCTGTCGGGAGATCGGCCATCTGAATTTGCGGCAAGTGACCGGAAAAAGTCATTAATGGAAACCTGCGGGCTGAGGGGCGAGTTTACATTGTTAAATTGAATTCTCGGAAAACCGCTGATTAAAGATACCGGAACGTTTTCAAACGATTTCCATTCATTGATAATAAGAGCGGTCTGCTCGATGGTCAGTTGTTCCGAGTTTTCCAGATTGATTCGATAAGAGGGGATCCAGGTGATTCCCTTTGTCAAATAAAGAAGAGTAACACGGACCGGGCTGGAATTGTGAATATCTTTGACGTTGAAAACAAAAACATTCTGTCGGTGCTGTATATTGCCGGATTCGTCCGCGGACAATGTAAAATTGGCGGATAAAGTAAAATTATTTACCTGGGATGGACGAAGAAAAATCGTTTCCCCGTTGTCACGTTCCAGTATCAGATAGTCTTCCGGATTGGAACCGATGGAAACTCGGGAACTGAAATAATCGCCGTAACGAACACCGCTGTCCGGGTTACCCGCGGATTTTTTAGTTGCTTTTAACAGCAGCCATTCCGGTTCATCCTTTCCGGGAAGAGAAACCTGAATACGGCGCCCGATAAAATCATCAGGAAAGGAGATACTGTCTATTTCGCTGAGCGGTTGTTCAATAACCTGTTCGGTAACGCGGGCGGAAACGTCGGCTTCGCTTTCGATGAAAAATGTTCCGTAAATCGTTTCAGGGACGTCAGGCACAATGAATTTCCCGGAACCGGGAAATGTGATTTCCTCCTGTACCAGAACGACGCCATTTTTAAATATTCCCAACGAAGTGATGGATCTTGAAATTTGGTCGTCGAGTGTTTCCCCGGCAAAGAGGGAAAATATCAAATTGGGGAACAGTACCCAACCAAAACAAAACAGGCCGTATTGCCAGAATCTCATATGTTTCATAATAAATGTTCCTGATAATGTTACATGGATTTTTTTGGTCGTAAAAATGGTGAACGTATTCGGTATATACAAAGGTATATGTTAAATGGTCATTTATTTTTTTGACGATTCAGACTGGCGTATGGATTGACGTTTTCTTAAAATTTCGGGGTTTTTTCAAAAATTATCCTGTTTTATACCATAACATTCCGTATTTATTGATATTGGGACAGTTTTTAATATTTTGCTTTTCAAGCGGGGGAACGAAAAATATTCCGTTTTTACCTTTTGGAATTGACAGTAAACAAAGATTCGGGAAACGGCCTGAATTCCTGTTAAAATCACCAAATAACGGTTGAACAATCTGCAAAATTAACCTATAATATTTTTCATATTTTGTTTTGATGAGAATAACAGACTTCGGTAGTTTTGTCTGAATTTTTGTCGTCGGTAAGTGAAAAAAACAAAAAAAACCGAACCGAAATTAAACCAACAAAACAAAATAAATAAAAAGTAAGACAAATTTTGATTATCGAATTGAGTCAACGAAGGAAATAGTATGAAATTTCTTGTTATCGGAAATGGTGGTCGTGAACATGCTTTAGCCTGGAAATTAAGCCGAAGCCCCAATGTTACCCAGGTCTATGTTGCCCCGGGAAACGCCGGAACAGCACTTGACGCGGAGAATGTCCCGATTTCCGTTACTGATTTTCCGGCGTTGATTAAATTCGCCAGGGATCAGAAAATTGATTATACAGTTGTTGGTCCGGAAGTTCCATTGACGGAAGGGATTGTTGATGCCTTTAACTCGGAAAAACTGAAAATTTTTGGTCCATCCAAAAGCGCGGCCCGAATAGAGGGAAGTAAGGTTTTCTGTAAAGAGGTACTGAACAAGGCGGGGGTTCCGACCGCCAGACACAACACGTTTTATGATGCCGCGTCGGCGATCGAATTCATTAAATCCGATCGTAACAAGTCATTTGTCGTGAAGGCCGACGGTTTGGCGGCGGGCAAAGGGGTTATTGTCTGCGACAGCCAGGAGGAAGGAATTGAGTCGATTTCTCGTATTGCGGAAAAAAAGGAATTTGGGGCGGCGGGCAATCAGTTTATCATTGAGGATCGGCTTCATGGTCAGGAGGCAAGCGTTTTGGCCATTACCGATGGTCAGACGATCGTAACACTCCAGCCGGCTCAGGACCATAAGGCAGCGTATGATGGCGATAAAGGACCAAATACGGGAGGGATGGGAGCTTACTGCCCGGCGTCTCTCGTCGATGACGTAAAGCTGCACTGGATCGAGGAAAAGGTTCTTGTTCCGACGGTTCATACCCTGAACACGATGAACGCCCCGTTCCGGGGGGTTCTTTATGCAGGTCTGATGATGACGATACAGGGGCCCCGTGTTCTGGAATACAATGCCCGTTTTGGTGATCCGGAATGCCAGCCTCTTTTAATGCGGCTCAAGACGGATCTGGCGGAGATTATTCAGGCAACCATTGAGGGACAGCTTCATACCCTGAAACCGCTGGAGTGGGATAACCGCCCGACAGTTTGTGTCGTGATGGCCAGTGAAGGGTATCCCGGTTCTTCTAAAAAGGGATTTCCCATTTTGGGACTGGATCAGGCGGCACAACTTCCGGATGTTAAAGTTTTTCATGCGGGAACCGCGTTGAAAAATGGTCAGGTTGTCAATAATGGTGGTCGTGTTTTGGGAGTGACAGCTTTGGGCGAGACCGTTGCGGATGCTAAAAAGAAGGCGTACAGAGCGGTCGAAATGATTCATTGGGAAGGATGTTGGTATCGGCATGATATTGCGGATAAGGAAATCGCGAGAAATAAAGCCGATTAACATTCCGATTGTTTTAGATAAATCTTATGTCCGATTCATCATCATGTCGTCCCGGACAGCGAGCCGGTTTGGGCGTTTGATGTGACCGATGTGAGTGGAAAAAGAAGATTTTTATATCGGGGATGGCATACGAACAGGTGGTATAATGGATGATACTTCGTCTCGGTTGTCGGAAGACTCAGAAAAAAATCCTGACCAGGAACGGGAGCAGAACGAATTTGATTTTAATGGGCAAAGACTGTTTTTTGCCGGACAAACAATTCATTTTCCTTCTCCCGATCCAGATACTTCGTCCGGTATAAAAGGAATTTCTGAAGCCGGAGTGAGGAAGTTTACCATGAATACCGGTTTGCCATCCGGGAAACCGGCTGGGGAAGAGGACGCGGAGGGTTCTGCTGATGAAGGCCCGGGTATCGGATCTGATAAAGAGAAGTCGGAAAAAGAGACATCAGTGGTTCGTCCGACGTTTTCCATGACGGAATATTTATCCGATGATTTTAATTCTCTTTGGAAAAAAGATTCGGATATTCAGATACAAAACAAGTCGGCGGACACTTTATTTTCGGGGGACAACGTTATTGACACAACTTCTGGAAACACCTCGGAACCGGAAGAGAGCGACGACCCGGAACATCTGGATTTTTCTTTTTTTGCGCGACACTTTGCGAAGAACCAAAACGCTGACGAGGATTCCTTCGACAAGGCTTTTGAAAATGGATTACAGTCTGTTTTTCAATCAGAAATGACGGAGGAGGATCTTTCCGAGTCAGAGAGGTTTCAAAAGGAGGAAGCGGAGTTTCAGCGGGAAAATATTGATGGAGTTCTTCGTCAAGCGGACACGGATTCTCTTTATGAATTAGGGGCAAAGTATGGCCATGAAAATCCCGGGGTTCAAAAATCCTCGGGGGCGGAAATAAATCCGATGAGTATTCTGGAGGCGATGCTTTTTGTGGGGGATCGTGAAAATCGGGCTCTTTTATTAAAACGGGCAACGGAACTTATGCGCAACGTTTCCGAGTTGGAAGCGATCGAGGCGATTGCGGATCTTAATGAGCGTTACGTTCGTAATCAGGCACCTTATCGGATTGTCCGTGACGGCGAGGGGTTCCGGATGATATTGATTCCGGAATACGAGGAAATCCGGGAACGTTTTTCAGGTAAAACCCGGGAATTTAAATTATCCCAGCGGGCTATTGATATTCTCGCCTTTATTGCCTACCGTCAACCGGTTTCTCTGGCTGAAATTCATAAGGTTCGGCCAAATCCAGGCAATATTTTGACTCTTTTGGTAAAACGGAATCTGATTATGGAGGAACGTAAATCTGTTGATCGTAAACAGGTGATTTATTTTCGGACAACCTCCCGTTTTTTGAATCTGTTTAATATTTCTTCGCTGGATGATCTTCCGATTGTTGACGAGATTGATTTTCGCTGAATCCGCTGACAAAAAAACTGCCGGAAAACTATGGTGGAAACGGTACATTTTTACTTGACAAGCTATGTTTCCATTTTATAATGTTTAGATATTGTATGATTTAAATTGGACAGGTTTTAGTCGACATGATGATTTTTTCGATTCAGCCCGTTTTTTAAATTTTGAATGGTTGTTATGTTGATTGAGCAACAAAAACAGGAGTTTGGAAATATTTTCTGATTCCTGAAAATATATTAAATCAGAAGCAGTAGTTTTTCCCGCGGGGAAATTTTATCTGAATGTTTGTCCGGTTTGGCTGACATTCATTCTTAACAGGTGGAAATGTGCTGTGAGATCGAGTTTGGCTCAATTATGTTTCTCAATGAAGTTACGTATGGTGTTTGGACGTTTTCTGGTGCCGTAACCTCTCTGGAGAATTTGTTGTTGGATAAAGAGAGTTGGCGAAAATTTCAGACAGAACAGGTATCATTGAATACATTGAGATACTTATCCTATTGAGTACATTTACCCGGCCAGTTTTATAAAAAACGTAATTTCAGTTACAAAGATCAAAAAATGATGAATGATAGTAACACAAAACAAGATCACTGGGATGAACTGCGTCTGTCGTTAGATGATAATTTAGATAGTGAAGTTCAGGAAAGTGAACAGCCTGTTTCAGCGGCTCCGAAGAAATCCCGCCGTAATACGGAACGAAGCAAGGAATCCAAAAAAACGGAGTCGTCAGCGAGTGCTGACAGTTCTGACAATTCGGATGCGGAAAAGAAAGTCGTTGAATCAAAGAAGCGAAAAACGACTAAAAAGAGTGTCAAAAAGGTTTCTGCCCGTAATAAAAAAAATCTGGAGGAATCCGTTTCGCTGGATCTTTTGAATCCTGACAAAGAAAGCGAGCAGTTGGATTTAACTATAGGGGAAACCGAAAAGACCGTATCCAAAAAGAAGAGAACAAAGTCTTTGAGTGATAAAGAGCTGGTAAAGAAATCGGCGGAGCGTGGCAGGAAATCCGTTCAAAAAGAATCCGCGAAGAAAAAATTGAATCCTGTCCTTGGATTTATTTCCTCTCAGATTGAACAGATTGCGGAAAGCGGTGTTGATCGGGAGAGAAACCAAACGAAAGCCGTGTCAACGCCTGTTTTTGGCATTGATCTTAGTTCCGGAGATTTTTCTGTTGAGGAATTTTTTGAAGATATTGATGTCATCCCTCTGGAAGTTTCCTGGGGCCGGAAGCCCGGAGAACAGGAATCCGGCGGAATTGTCCGGACAAGCGTTGATGATGCCGATGAGGAAGACGACACTCAAAATGATGACCAGGAGGTTTCCGCGATTGCCGAAAAGGTAACGCCGAATGAGTCTGGCCGTAAAAAGTCTGATAAAAAATCGAAACGGCAGGAATGTCGGCGAGAACGAAATAATGAAAATGAAGCCAAAAATAAAGTGAACACAACTGTTTCAAAAGAAGAGGAAAATGAAGATGACGACGGTTTGCTCCTTGATTTGCTTAAAGGAATGAATGAGTCGTCTGATGATGAGAATATTGTTGATCAGGAGTATCTTGATGTAATGGATCAAGAGGACTCTGACAATATTGCCGAAGCAGGACAGGAAGAAGCTGTTGGGGAGGAACGTCGGCGGAGTCGCCGTAACCGGCGGCATGGCCGAAAGAATCGAAATGCTGCTTCCGAAGAATTGCCTCCGGTCTTAAAGGAAGAAAAATTGAGTCGGAATGATGAAGATTTCGCAGGGGACGATCCGTTTTCTTCAGTAGTTGAGTATGAGTCGGAAGTTCCGGAATGCGGGCGACGTTCAAAACATGGACGTCGGAATCATTCAGGGGAATCTCAAAGTAATATGGAACAGAAAAAAATGGCCGGAAAACCGTTTGGTTATTCTGATGATCCGGAATCCTCCCTGGTTGACGCCGGAGATGTGGAAGAACAGGAATCTGTTTCAAAACCCATAAAACCGTCGATTCCCAAGAGTATGCCAAGTTGGGAAGACGCTGTTTCCTGTGTTGTTCGATTTAATATGAATCGTCGGGGACAGCGAAAGAAGAAGTAATTCCGGACACTTTTTCTATCTTCTGCGTTTATAGGAGCCATAAAATGAATGGCTCCTTCTTCAGGTTGGTTTCAACAATGATTTACTGGCCCAAATTATCCCCGGTATTTGAATATTGGTAAAATTGCTGAATACCTGGGATTCTCGGAAATTTGTTCTTTTTATTTTTTGTACAGATAAAAATGGCTGACTTCCACTGTAAATGATGTTTCGCCTGTATTACCGCCCACAGAAATATAGTGGATTTTATCCGGATCAAAAGCGGCCGGAGTGTTTGTAAAAGGAGAAAGTCGGTCAAAAGGAACGATGATAAAGTGCCAGTTGCCATCCGCTTTTGTAATTCCTCCAGGCGTATAATAATAACTTTTCCGCTCTTCATCGTAGGTAAACAGACGAATCGTTGTTTTTTCAGGATCGTTGGCCGTTGCTTTTACCCCTAAAGCAAAACCGTCGTAGTGAGCCGGGGAAAATTCGGAAGACGGATTCTGAGCATCGCCCTTGTAAACAGAACGGGTCAGGTATTCCGATGTGAAATCACGCGGAACAGTGTAAATCGGATAGGCCCAGCGATCACCGTTACCGGAGAACGTAAATTTCATTCCCCATTGTGAATCGGAATCACGTTCTGATGGAGCAAGAAAATCGGCATTACAGTACCCAGGCTTGTTTTTTACCCAACGATCTTCAGGCGAAAGGTCGATTTGCGTCGTTTCCGAAACAATATCCGGAAGTTGTTCAAATTGAGTTTCCCGGGTGAAAAGAAGATGAATCGTGTCTTCTGCCGTAATTGTCAGCTCAAGCGGAGTGATTTCCGAAACGGACGAAATATCCAATGTCATTGGAAATGAGATTTTGTCCTGAGGCGGAACAGTAACCGATTGCGGAGCTTTCAGTATAATTTTTTCGTGATTCACCTGATAAGTCACCGGAACCGTCTTTTTCTCATCAGAGAGGTTAAAAAGGGTCAAATTGACCGAAAATTCGTTACCCGACAATCGAGTGATTTGATAGCCGGATGAATTAAAACTGGTACTGGCTTGATCTCTGTCGTAACGAAGGACGAGTAGGGAGACCTTACGAAGAGGAACAGTTTCCGTGTTTCGCGCTTTTTCCCGCAAATAGTGCATTTTTGCGATTTCTGAATCCTGTTGCAACTCAACCGGTTGGTCGGCAGGAACCTCAACATAAAGAAAACCTTCGGAAAAGTCAATCGATTTTCCCTGTTCACAGGCAATTTGTTCTCCGGTAATCCGTTCGACATTGACGGGAGTGAAGGGAAGCGAAATAAAACAATCTTTTCCGGGCGAGGCTGTGTAAAAAACGATCCATTTTTTATCTTCCCCTTGAAAAACACGGGCAACATCAACGCCTTCCGGTTTGGCGGCGTAATCGCCGATGTACTTTTGATTCGATAAAACACGGATCATTTGCGCGTAAGCAGCCAGAGCGTGAAGCGGGGTATTGTTTTTGTCACACATGCCAAAATTGCTGTCCCGTTCTTCATAGTAAGGATAAACAAAGGGAAAATACCGATCAACACCGCACGCTTTGGCCTCAACACCTTTCATCACAATATCGATTGCGCTGATTTTATCCGCTTCACGGTCAGGCCGATCGGTTCCTTTTTTCCAGGGACGGCCACATTCAGTCAACCAGAGAGGCTTACCGGCTTGGTTGTTATCCGCAAGCCATTGAATATACTTTTTGGTACAGGCGGCGAATTCCGGAGCGCGGCAGTAAGTGTGATAACTGAAAATGTCGCAATAATCAAGTATTCCGGATTTTGCGGCGGTCTTCATCCATTGGTCCTGATAAAGAGCAATAACACCACCGATAAGAGGCGTTTTTTCTTTGCTCACAGCAAATTGCCAGGAGAGGGTTTTCAAGAGCGGAACGTACTGATCGGCCGGAAGATTTCCGCCAAAACTGATATCCGGCTCATTCCAGACTTCCAGTGCTCCCCAGGAGCTGTTCCAACGTGCCCGGATTTCATCCCAGGATTTGGCCGTCAGAAGGAGGTTTGCCGGATATTTTTCAAGTTTTTCTGTCCAGTCCGGAGCATTGTGAAACAGTTCAAGAATCGGCATTTCATATTTTTGATATGTTTTCCGTAACGTTTCATACTGACTGGCGTCCCAGTTAAAGTGATCTTGTTTGGATTCAATCTGACTCCAGGAAACACGTTCACGGAACATACACATTCCAATCCGCCGACCGATTTTTATGAGTTCTTCCCGAACCGTGTAATCCTGAACCAGCCAGGAAAGGGCGGCATCAATGGCAAAAAAAGAGTCGAGAGGACGGCTGTTTTCCGATGTTTCCGGCTCAAAAGACCGATACGCCGTTTGGGAAACAATTCCAAAGCATTGACCTGTTGTTGGAAAATCCAGTTCAAAATAGCCTTGAGGTACCTGGATGGTTACCTGAAGGATTTTATCTTTCAAAAAACCATTCCCTTCGCTGACTGTCTGACCGTCAGTGTCCAGAATACGGTATGACGTCGCCGCTATATCCGGAGTTTCCGCCCGAAATTCAAGCGTAACCGGTTGTTCCGGCTCAATAAAAAATTGTGTCACATTGACAGGCATCCAAAACGCCGTTGCCGCAACAGCGGAGTATAACAGTCCTATGATTCCCATAAAAACTCCTTGATTTTACGAATTTGTTAAAAGTCCGTCCAAACAGTTTTGTAATTCGGCAACCGTTTGAAAAACGGCTTTGGGGTTTTCTTTTCGCAAAGTTTCCGTGTCCGCTGTTGTCGCCCAGGCAACAGCCAGCGTTTCAACCCCCGCTTTACGGGCGGAACGGATATCACCTGGCATATCTCCGATGTAAATTGTTTCTTCCGGTCGCAGTTGAAACTGTTTAAGGATTTTGGCAATACATTCAGTTTTACAGGGTTTTTCGGGGGTCCCTGTTTCAATCCAGTTAAACAGATCAGAAATCCCGTAATATTCCAATGAAATGCGACACGTTACAGGCCCCTTGCCGGTCACAAGAGCGAGAATAAATCCCCGGCTTTTCAGATTTTGCAGTAATTCCTTCATGCCGGGGAACAGTTCGGGACACAAGACCGGGTGAAGCTTCCGATACCAGTGAAAATAACTTTCCAGTCCCCGTGATTGATCCTGAGGCTTCAAAAAGAATTTAACCGTCCCTTCTTCACTGGGACCGAACGTCAGGAGAATTTCATCTTCCGTG
>Ga0079305_1001600_pt1 | contig 27641 bp, 15 predicted proteins | sample LMS_cellobiose_e_FD_79183 | JGI IMG/M metagenome (GOLD analysis project Ga0079305, IMG submission 79183) | Rumen-fistulated moose microbial communities from Alaska, USA - LMS_cellobiose_enrichment | ecosystem: Host-associated > Mammals > Digestive system > Stomach > Rumen fluid ... | reverse complement strand
CCGTTTTATACACATTGTCCGCACTCTCCGCCGCGTTGCTTCCCTGAATTCCGCCAAGTCCCATTAAAGATACAGCGCCGAGCGCCGCCGAACCGCCCAAAAAATCACGTCGTGTCATAGTATTTTTCATTGATTTTATCCTTTTGACTGAAGGTCACTCTAACTGCCCAGGCTGATGGCTATGCCATCTTGTCACCTGTCGTTTAAAATTTTTCATTTAATCGTATTTGCTTTTTTTCTGATGAGTAACGTATGGAACAAACAGGAATTTTATGTATTAAAACGCCGCATAATCAAACATGATAAGCCCGTTTACCGCTTTTAAAACATCTCGACACGCAAAACAACAGAACACAAGCAAATTTCAATAACAAATTATACCAGAAATAAAACTCAAAAAAAACCGTTTAAATTAAAATAAATTGTCAAAATGAAAATTTTTATTTTGGTTCTTTTCCTCACTTCTGTTTTGTTTCAATCACTCCGGAACTGCCGAGTCGATACCCCACAGGTTTACTTATATTACGCAAAATCACACGGTAAATCCTAAAAACCGGAATAATCAGAAAAATCATTACATTTTAACGCAAAAAAAGCCGATATTTATTATATCCGATTTCACTTTTCATTATTTCTGATCAAACTTTGGAAAAAATTATTGTTTCGGCCATCCCGGGCGGTTAAGAAGATTGAAGAATTTTGCGTAAAAATACCCTGATTTCATTCAAAATACATATGACCGGGTTCTTTCATGATCTTATCCGCGGAGGTGAAAGTTGAAAGTATTGGTTCAAATTTTCGGGTTGGGAAACTGAATGGCAAAGCTTGTCAATTTTAATGAAAAATAAGAGATTTCATTTGTTAAAACTTCATATGTTGACAGGAAAGTTCTTCTGACGGTAATCGCGGCTTATCGCAGGAGAAAGGATTTCGACGATGAGAACGTTACAACGAGAAAAAACAGTTTTTGTATCTTTTTCACATTCGGGGTTTGTTTCGCGTTATATTCCGTGTTTCCTTCGGAACACAAAAAAGGGATGTGACAACAAAAATTCCTCTGAACGAAAATATTATTTATCGTTATTATCGGTGACATTCATCCTTTTCCTGTTTTCCTGCACAAATATGACCATGGGGCAAATTACCCAGCCGGTTCCCTTTTCGATTTCTTCGGTTCCCAGGGAAAACAGGAAGACACAATATCAAGCGGGTCCCCAATGGGTTTCCAGTCAGAGTGCCGCAAGGAATATAAAGCCGGAACGGAAGGAAAATTCTCCGGTAAGACAGGTTATTTACGCGGAATTTCCAACGGTTGAGGCGTTTTTTTCAGACGCAAATTCGCCGTCCCCCAAGATCATGAAACAGGCGGAAACCACAGAAAAAACCTCTCAGGAAACAGATCCGCTTCCGCCGGCGTTAGCGGTGCCGGATACTGACATTCCGCAAATGGAACAAGATAACGTTTTGAATTTAAATGTCGACGCGAATAATACCACCAGTGCGGAATCGAAGGACACGTGGAATATCGGAAATGACACGACCCCCGATACAGTACCAACCGGTTCTCAAAATCCTGTTCAAAATGACATGTCAAATTACAATCAGAACAAACCGCAGGGTGGAGAGCGTCTGGAGGATGCCTGGAACATCGCAATTTCTGTCAGCCGGAAATTACAGTCAGACGAATATAAAACCGGAGCGGCCCGGTCCAAAATTAACGCGGCCCGAAGTCTGAAAAACCCCAAAGTCAATAACGTATCCTCTTACGTTGGAATGTCTGAGTCCCCAAAAATCACCAGTGAGGTCAACCTTACCAATATGGGATTTCCTGTAACGCTTCCTGTTGAGACGGAGATCAGCGATCGTAATTTTGTGGCTTCAGTTACCGCGGTTGAGATCCCTTTATATCAGGGTGGACGGGTTATGGGAATGATTCGAAGCGCCAATGCTTTGGCCGACGCTCTGGAAAAAGGGAAAAAAATCAGTGAACAGGAGCTGAAATACGAAGTTGCCGAAACTTATCTGCTCGTTCTTCGAGTCAGGAAACTGCTCGAAGTGGCACAAATTGCGGAACAGTGTATCCGTTCTCATGAAACGGATGCCCAGAATTTCTTTGACCAGGGAATTGTTACCAAAAACGTTGTTTTAGCAGCTCAGGTTGCCGCCGCTCAGGCACAGCAGAATGTTTTACAGGCTCAAAATGGCGTCTTTCTGGCGGAAGCTGCATACAATCGGCTTTTATGGCGACCGTTGAATCAGCCGGTTTTGATTATGGACATATCAATACCGGGGCTTTCCGGAGACCTGGAAACCCTGACCGCGATTGCGATAAGGCAGCGACCGGAAATCGCCGCGTTGAACTCCCAGTCACAGGCAATTCAGGCACAAATCGATGTCCATCGGGCCGATGTCCTCCCACAGGTTGCTGCCGTTGCCGCTCACACTTACCTTCAGGACAACCATCTGAATCCCAATTCCAACTTTACCGGTTCCATTGGCGTCGCCTGGATGCCGTTTGACGGCGGAACCAGTCGCGCCCGTCAGGAATCTGACCGAATGGAGGCAATGGCCGTTTCCAAAATAAAAGACGAGACGCAAAATTCCATTGAGCTTCAGGTTTACAAATGCTGGCTGGATGAAAAAGAAACACGGGATCGTATCGCCGTTGCGGAAAAAGCGGTCGCCCAGGCAGAAGAAAACCTGAGAATGGTCACCCGGGGATTCCAGGAAGGGCTGGTTAATCACACGGAAGTTCTGGACGCACAAACCTTACAGACCCAGGCCATGACCAATTACGCCCATGCCCAATACGACGCGATTCTGGCAACGTTCAAACTCCGTTACGCTTACGGCGGGCTTTAATCCGTTTGCCAATATAATTGACAGACAATAAAATCACCGGACAATTCTCCGATACGGAATCAAAAAATTCCCCAAAAAACAGCAGGAAACGAAAAGACCATCCAGCGATGCCCTCCGTTTCCTGCCGTTTTCGTTCAGAAAATTCCGGGCAACCCCTCTTTCAGGAATGGCCCGTCAATAACCGTTTTCTGTTTTTTACCTGGCCGGCTTGACAACAAAAGAATATTGTCCGGAACCAACGTTAAAGGAATGTTTCCCATCTTTAACTCCCAATTCCTCCGGTTCCCCGGCAACTGATTTGACCTCTCCGGCAAACGGGAGCACAATCTCCGCGGTGGTGTTGACCGGAACCGTTACGTTCAATGTCAGCTGATCCATCCCCTTGTTCCATTTCCAGCTGGAAATGATAATGCCATAGGGAGAATCATAACGGGCATCGACATATTTGATCGGATCAAAACCGGCAACAGCAATATCCTCAATACGGCAATTCGGAGCAATCACGAATTTATGGAAAGCGTTGAACTCAGCCGACAGTAACGCATCTTCCGGCTGACCGGCTTTCGCGGACAGTTCGGAATAGTCGGCAACCGCCATGCCTGCCGCCGGCAGTTTGATTCCCGCCAACGACTGGAAGAACCAGGCGGAAATATCGCCAAACATAATATGATTTCGCGACGACCCTTCATTCCAGTCCTCCCAGAGCGTTCCGGCGCCATTCCGAATCCAGTAGGCGTAACTCGGACGGGTTTCCTGAAGTGTCAAAAGAATGGCCTGATCCGTCCGGCCGTACTCACTCAATGTCCGGAGCATATATTTTAATCCAAGAATACCGGCGTCAATATGATTGTCCGCTTTCCTGATCGCATCAACAAGGTGATCCAACGCCTGCTGACGTTCCGCCTGACTTCGTTCTTTCATAAATCCCTGATGAAGCACGGTCGCCTGGGAACACTGGCTGCCAATAGAACAGACACCATTTTCATCGACGAACGCTTTCAGATAAGATTCACGAATCGCCTGAGCAAGCTGCGAATATTTCCGGGCGTCCTCCGTTTTGCCAAGTATCGCGGCGGCCCGGGCAAGAATCATTGTATCAACGTAATAATAACCGGTAGACGTTACAGCGGTCGGGGTTTCCGTCTTCGGAAAAACCCAATCGCCCAGACCATGAGAAACCAGATTATCCGTCGCACGGGTACCCATGTAAGCGATATACTTTTTCATCGCCTCATAACTGTTTTCAAGCACGGTCACATCATTGCGGTAAACATAAAGATACCAGGGAATCATAAAGAGTGAACAATCCCAAGCCGGCCCGTTTCCCCACGGATACCCCCAACCACCGGTCGGAACGATACCCGGCAGATTCCCTTCTTCGTTCTGTTCGTCACAGAGATCCTGAACCCACTTTTCATACGACGCGGTGTTTTCCCAGTTGTACATTGCCTGTTCGGCAGCAAGATGGGCATCGCCTGTCCAGCCGTTCTTTTCCCGGTGTGGGCAGTCGGTCGGATAACCGGCAACAAAATTCGCGCAGTACGATGAGAGCGTCGCCGCCTGAATCTTGTTATACAGTTCATTGGAACATTCAAAGGAAGCACGTGGCGCAAAATCGGTGTTCAGCACACACGCAGTAATATCCTTCACAGCCGGAACCTCACGCAGTCCGACAATTTCCAGATACTGGAAACCGTTGTAGGTGAATTTCGGTTCAAAGACATCAGTCCCATCACCTTTACAGAAATAGAAATCGGTCTGGAATTCTCCTTTCATTCCGGTCATCCAGGCAGGCGTTCCCTCCATAAAGTGCATTGCAATATCGTGCCGCTCAATAGAACCGTCTTCCAGAATTCGTTCGGAATAACGGAACCGGATGACATCGCCCGGTTTGGCGTTCGGAAGGCAAACACGGCACCAGCCGGCAATATTGGCGCCGAGATCAACAAGACAGGTACCCGGAGCCGTCTCCCGAATACTTTTAACCTGAAATTCGCGTGTAATCCGTGTCGCCGGGAATGCCTCTGCTGAAAGTTTCCCTTTCGGAGCGTCAACCACAACCGCCTGGCCAAGGATTTCGCGATTGAAATTCCCCTGCTGAATTTCTCCCTGACGAACACAGTCAAACAGCATCGGGCTGTTGGAGCAGGTCCATGACGAATCGGAAAGAATCATTTCCGACGTTCCGTCCTCATAGGTCAACTCCAGTTGCGCGATCATTCGCGGAAAATCACGCCAGGGCGCCGCGTCAAAGTTCCAGGTAACAATGGAACGGACATCGTACCAGCTGTGCCCAACCATTACCTCCAGTTCATGAGCACTGTTTTCCGCGTTCCGGAACCGGTCGGTCAGATCATAGGTTGAATAAAGCATTCGACGATCATATCGGGTAAATGACGGCGTAAGAAGTTTGTCGCCAATTTTGCTTCCGTCCAGAGACGCTTCATAAAGGCCGGCCCCGGTAATATGAAGAATCGCGGACTGAACCGGTTTTTCAACAGAGAAAGAACGCTGGAACATCGGGGAAACCTGTTCCGTCCGACGACGCAGTTTACCCCATGGGCCTTCGTCCGGACCAAACAGGGCAACCGCGGCATTCCAGTTATCTTTGTTCTTTTCGAGATAATCCGGGTCGTTCTGATTCCAGCGATCCCCTCCCTTAACGGAAACAAACCAGCTGTCGTCAGAAACAAGTGTCAAAATGGTATCCGCCGGTTTTCCAAAGCGGTTGGGTTGCGGCAGATTTGCCGGAGCATTCGATTTGTCCAGCGTTTGAACCGTCAGTTTGGCAATAATCGCGACCGGATCTTTGCTGTCGCCAGGCGACGCGACAAAAGCGACCGTATTTCTGCCGGCGACAAGATACTCCGAAATATCAATGGAACGCAACTGATCCGGATTAAAAACCATTCCGATCGAATAACCCGCCTTGTTGCCGTTGACAAAAATCTCAAACCGTTGATTTCCGGCAAAGTAAAGTGTTCCGGCAAGATTCTGGTCCTCAAACATCTGTTGCGGCTGATCAATCACAAATTCACGTCGAAAATACTGGGGTGGATTCCCGTCAGCCGGCTTTTCCGAATTAGCAATCCAGCTCGCTTTTTCGAGATCAACTTCCGGACGAAGCGATTCCGGCTGCGCGATCCATTGAGCTTTCCAGTCCGCCGGATCGACAACTCCCATAATCCAGAAACCCGGCTCACTCCATTCGGAAACGGTGTCATTTTGATCCCAGACGCGAACCTTCCAGTAACAACGCTGAGATGATTTCAGCGTTTTTCCCTGATATTTGATCTGGAGTGACTCAAAAGATTTAACTTTCCCGGAATCCCAGAGGTCTCCGTTATCTTCCGCCAGCAGTTCCGGATTTGACGCAACGAGAATCTGATACGCCGATTGCGACAGATTATAAGCCGACGGCGACACCGACCGGGATTTCCAGGCAAAACGGGGGGCCACCGCATCAATTCCAACCGGATCCGTCAGTGATTCAACCGTCAGAGCATAGGGGGAAATCGTTCCGTCTGCCGTTTCCGCCTGAACCGTCCGGCCAGAACATATCCAAAGTCCCAATCCCAAAAAAATCAGACTGCATAACCATAATTTTTTCATGAATGTCCTTTCCTGTATGAATACACCATCAAAGCGACACTTTTTCAGCAAGACAAAGACAACGCTTCCGGCTTCATTGAAATTTTCTCCCTGAATCCCAAACGGAAGCGTTATGACAGCAAAACAGAATCCAATAAACTACGGCAACGAAATCACGGAAACAGAGTACGGTTTATCCGTTTTCTGATTCTTGCCGCTCGTCCCCACGCCCACATCCTGGTTCACGATAAACAGCTGACCATTGACAGGCCGACATTCGGACGGAAGATCCAGAAGACCGTTACTTCCATCGGTGTCCTCATTTTCCCAGATTTTTTCAAAAGAGACCGGTTCTCCCCAAGGAGTTGGGGCAAAAGACCAGATGGAATTTTTAAACGAATTGGGAAAGTAAAATTTACCGGTTTTTTCATCAAATCCAAAACCATCGGAGCAGTCAAACAGATCTCCTCCTTTATGAATCTGCTCGACGACCGGTTTTCCGGTTTCCCCGTCAAACTTGAACCGGAACATGGCACCATCTCCGAAGTTTCCAAAGTAATAAACCCCGTCAGGTGCCTTGGCGATACCGTCAGCCCCACATTTATTGCCGTTACCGACATCTTCACAATCCTCAATAATAATAAGACGCGGATCGTCTTTTTGCGCCAGTTCAAGTGCCGGATGATCGCCATCCGTCCCTGCGGCGATTATATCTTCGCTGTTGAACATCCAGATACCGCCGGAACCATACTTACCCTCCTCATCCAGAATGGTATCGGTCACAAAAACCCTGTCGCCGTCCCAAAGAATAGCGTTCGCGACTTTAAATCCTTTGACAACCTCCTGAACTTCACCAGTCGGAGCGCCGTCTTTCATCACGACACGCAACAGCCTGGATTTGTAATTTGGATCATAGAAATACTGATTGTCACAAACATACAGATTACCATCGGCGCCCTTCTGCAACCCCATGCAACCGGTTCGTTCAATATCGCCAATCTTTTGAAATTCCAGAACTTTATCGACAGTCCCGTCTTTATTGATACGGGTAAGAACCGGCGGGGCGCTCAACGGAGTCTCAGAGGTCGTCGGAAAATTCGGAACGGTAAGATAAAGAATATCAGCATCCGGATCATAATACAAAGCGTCCGGACCGTACATATCATCGGGAAGCTCCGCGTAAAGCGTTGGAGCAACAGCAAAGGTTTCGCCGGATTCCACCTGGGCCGGAGCGGCGGCATTCCCGGAATCAGCAGCTTTTTCAGCAGGTTTACATCCGAAGAACAATACAAGACATGCTGCGAGGCATCCGGTCAAAACAAAGGGGGTTTTTAATATACTACTCATCATCATTTTCCTAACAGTGATACAAATTAAAAATGGAACTTTGGTACAACTTAGTTAAATCAGTATAACACCTTAACAGGCCGATGTATACTCTCTGACTGCAAAAAATCTTTTGATTTTCCACCGGGGAGAGAAGGTTCCGACGAATGAAACAAGACAGAAAACTCCATAAAATATCGAGGTGTCGACAAGTGATAAAAAGTGAGTATAATATCAAACTGTATATGTATTATTATCATTTTCAATTGGAGTATCCTTTGAATTTGTATCAGCCGGTTTTGCCTGTTGCGATTCAGAAAAGTATATTGAGGTAAAATCCGGAACAAATTTGAACGATACCGGAATCCAGGTAAATTTTCCAATGACACGGCTTTGTTGAAAATTGTTTTGACAGACAGAGCGGCGACGAAATGGAAAATTCAGGTCGCGTCAGAGACAAGTTTTATTTGCCCCGACATAAATAAACTGAAAGGGAAAAACATGCGTTCCGATATAATTAAACAAGGGGCCGCCCGAGCTCCACACCGAAGTCTTCTCCGCGCTTGCGGAATTACTGAACGGGAATTCAAAAAACCTTTTATCGCTATTGTTGGCAGTCATGTCGATATTATTCCGGGTCATGTTCATCTGAACGCAGTCAATGAATTTGTCGCGAATTGCGTTCGCCGCGCGGGTGGTGTTCCGTTTGTGTTCAATACCATTGGAATCTGCGACGGAATCGCCATGGGGCATGACGGCATGAAATATTCGTTGGCCAGTCGGGAAATCATTGCTGACGCCGTTGAATCGATGATCAACGCCCATAAATTTGACGGTATGATCTGTATCCCGAACTGTGATAAAATCGTTCCCGGTATGTTGATGGCCTCCGTTCGTTGTAATATTCCAACAATTTTCGCCAGCGGCGGCCCGATGGAAGCAGGGCACGATGAAAACGGCAATCCTTTGGATCTGATCTCAACCTTTGCCGCTGCCGCCGCTTATCAGAATGGTAAAATGTCCGCGGCGCAACTTAAAACGATTGAGCAGAAAAGTTGTCCGACCTGTGGGTCCTGTTCCGGAATGTTTACCGCCAACAGCATGAACTGTCTGTGCGAGGCAATGGGAATGGCGTTTCCGATGAACGGAACGTTACTGGCAACCAGTATGGAACGCCGCAGGTTATACAAACAGGTCGCGACCCGAATTATTGAAATGGTCAATATGCTGGAAATCCGCGAACAACTCAAAAACGGTAAAATCGCCCCCAAGGACGCCTGGATTTTGAGTCGGGAAAAGGATAAAAACGGTATTCCGAAGAAAGTAAAAATTACTCCGGAAACCGCTCTTCTTCCGCTTGAAATTATTACCAATGAATCCGTTGACAATTCCATGGTTCTTGATATGGCGATGGGCGGAAGCTCCAATACTATTTTGCATCTTCTCGCTATTGCCACAGAGGCCGGACTCAACTACTCGATGAAACGGTTCAACGAACTGAGCCAGAAGACCCCGACCATCTGTAAGGTTTCGCCGAGCTGTAATTATCATGTTGAGGACGTTCACAACGCGGGCGGAATTCATACGATTTTGGGCGAACTGCGTCGCGGCCGTCCCGGTCTCCTGAATTTGACATCGCCGACGGTAACCGGAAAAACACTGGGACAGAATATCGATGATTACGACCTGCGCTCCAGGAAAATTCTTCCGGAAGCGTTGGAAATGTATGCCGCGACATCGGGAAACCGTTGTAATCAACAAGGAATGAGCGTTCGGCGCCGTTACAAGAGTGTTGCCGATCTCCCGTTGAAATTTGATCCGAAAGATTGTATTCGAACCTGTAAAAACGCTTACAGTCAAACCGGAGGGCTCGCGGTTCTCTTTGGTAATCTCGCCCCGAAAGGCGCGGTTGTCAAGGAAGCGGGCGTTCTTCCTGAAATGCTGGTTCACTCGGGACCGGCCGTCATTTTTGAATCGGAACCGGAAGCCTATCAGGGAATCGTTGATGGCAAGGTCAAGGCGGGCGATGTTGTTGTCGTTCGTTATGAAGGTCCGAAGGGCGGTCCGGGCATGCAGGAAATGTTGGCGCCAACAGCCGCGATTAAAGGGGTCAAGCTGGATGATTCTGTCGCCCTGATTACCGACGGACGTTTTTCCGGAGGAACCGCGGGGGCCTGTATTGGTCACATCAGCCCGGAAGCGGCTGCCGGCGGTCCGATTGCGTTTATTCAGAATGGGGATATTATCGATATCGATATTCCAAACCGTAAAATCAATATCAGGGTTTCCGACGAGGAAATGGCGCGTCGATCCAAAAACTTCAAAGCTCCGAAACCGCGTTATGTCAAGGGATATCTCGCGAAATACGCCAAACTCGCAACCAGCGCTGATACCGGCGCCGTTCTGAAATGGGATTGATTTTTAAACCGGCTTGAGATTTCGTTCAGGTCGTTGTCCTGTTTGCTGGATGATCGATTTATTCCGGAATGATCCCGAAGTCAAAAAGCAGGATAATGACCTGAATTTATTTTATATGTTCAGGACGGGTTACAGCCGTTCTATTATCCGTTCCGGTTTCCCCGGCCATATTTTCCCTTTTGGGATACCGCCTTCAAAATATCAGCAAACAGGTAAAATCCGGAGCTTCCTTATCCGTTGTTCAGAACGGACAACCGGTCAACATTTAAAATTATCCGACATATTGATTTAAAGCAAACTTTTTTGAGAGCATTATGAAACCAACCGACATTATTCATGAAATGACCTGGCGGGGATTACTGAATCAGGTCACCGACGACGCTATTGGCGATTTCCTTCTTGCGCAGTCCCGACGGGTTTATACCGGTTTCGACCCGACCGCCGATTCCCTTCATGTAGGGCATCTGGTCGCTATTATGAATTTGCGCCGTTTCCAGAAGGCGGGGCACCGTCCTATCGCGCTCATTGGCGGAGCGACCGGCATGATCGGCGATCCGAGCGGAAAGAGCGAAGAACGAAAACTTCTGACCGTCGAAACCATTCATGAAAATGTTCAGGGAATCAAAAAACAAATGGCGCGTTTTCTTGATTTTGATAAAAAGACCGGGGCCCTGCTTTTGAACAATCTTGACTGGATGGGACCGTTCTCTTATCTTGATTTTTTACGGGTTGTCGGAAAGCATTTTCCGGTTAATGTCATGTTGACCAAGGATTCCGTCAGAAGCCGGCTTGAACGTCCGGACACGGGGTTGAGTTACACGGAATTCAGTTACATGCTGCTCCAGTCTTACGATTTTGTGACATTGAACCGGCAATACGGTTGTGAAATCCAGGTCGGCGGAAGCGATCAATGGGGAAACATTACCGCCGGTATCGACCTTGCCCGGCGTATGGACGGAACTCAGCTTTACGGTCTGACCAGTAAACTGCTGCTCAAAAGTGATGGGAAAAAAATGGGGAAAACCGAATCCGGCGCTGTCTGGCTTGATCCGGAACGTACCAGCCCTTATCAGTTCTATCAGTATTGGATCAATGTCGACGACGCGGACATCGGCAACGTCTTCAGGTTCTTTACGGATCTAACCCATGACGAAACGGAAGAGATATTCGCTGAACATGAAAAAGATCCGTCCCGTCGTCTGCCGCAAAAACAGATCGCGATGGAACTGACCCGTCTGGTTCATGGCGATGAAGGGCTTGCCATTGCGGAAAAAGCGACAAAAATTTTCTTTGGGGCGGAAATCAGCGAACTGAACGACGCTCAGCTCGTTTCTATCTTTGCTGATGTCCGAAGCAAGGAATTTCCAAAAACGGCGCTGGAGGGGGAAGGGCTCCTTCTGATCGACGCTCTGATGAATTCCGGTCTGGCTGTTTCCAAAAGTGAAGCGAGACGAACCATTCAACAGGGCGGGGCCTACGTCAACAATCATCCGGTCAATGAACTGGATTACCGTCTGACCTTAAACGATCTGGCCAGCGAAACGGTTATTATTCTCCGAAGCGGGAAAAAACGTTATGCTTTATTAAGGTTCCTTTCCTGACTCCCCAAAATTCCTGATCCCGGCTTTATCAGAAAATACGCCGTTTTATCAATAAAAATCACGTGTTATTTTTCGTCCCGGGAAACGGGTATTGTTTATTTTTCAGAAAAATCCGGTTTTTGGGCAGGCTCTTCCTGTTGATATGATATGATAACAAACGGACAGGCAATGTTTAAAAGCCGTCGGACGACAAAAAACGGCCTGTCATCAGATGCCGGCAGAAAACGGTCATATTACCAAGGGGTGAAGCTGCATGGAAAAATTTCATGTCCTGTATATAATACAGATAAAGTAAAAATTGTGGCATGGACAGTAAAGGGAAAAAGATATTATTCCAATGTTGTCCGCAGTCATCATCAACAGGAATCAGAAGCCAAACACCGTGACTGAATTTTCCGTCGATACAATAAACAGAACATATTAAAGAAAGTAATTTTATGGGACTTTATGATCGGGACTACATGCAGGAAAGCAGTTACAGACGCCTCAGGCGAAGTTCCCGGAATGGAATGTCTGCGGTAACGTTGATCATCATTATCAATGTGGTTCTCTACTTCGCGAATGGTTTGATTTTTGGCGATCATCTGACCCCATGGCTCATGATGACCGGAGGGACTCTGCTGCATCCAGAGGCCTGGTATCGCGTTTTGACTTACGGTTTCGCCCATGATCCATCGAGTTTTGTGCACATTTTGTGCAACATGTTCGTTCTTTTCTTTTTTGGTCCGCCTGTTGAACGAAAATACGGCTCCGCAGAATTCTTGTTAATTTACCTGCTGGCGATCATTACAGGGGGACTGGTCTGGGGAATTTTTAATTTGGGATCTTCGGGCCCCCCCATGCTCGGAGCGTCCGGAGCCGTTACCGCGGTTGTTATTCTTTTTTCGTTTCTGTATCCAAATGCGCAGGTTTTTTTGATGGGAATCATTCCAATGCCCGCCTGGTTCGCCGGAATCGCGTTTGTTGTCTGGGATATGATCGGCGGTCTTAATGGAACGGATGGCATTGCTCATGACGTTCACCTGAGCGGAGCGGCATTCGCGGCGATTTACTATTTTTCCAAAATCCGGTTTACGAAAATAACAAGTATTTTCTCAGGATCCGGACTGAAATCAGAACAGCGGAAAAATCAGCGGTATCAGACGCAGTCAGAACGCGAAAAAAGTGCTTCAGGACTTTCCGGAAACATAAAACTTCAGGATGAAGTGGATCGGATTCTCCGGAAAATCAGTCAGTATGGCGAATCCAGTCTGACAGAATCCGAACGGGAAACACTGCGATACGCCAGCCGGGAATATCAGAAAAAAATGAATCAGGAAAAGTAAGTACACCATTTAAAAAACGACGCAAGCCAATAAAAGACAGCTTGCGTTTTTTTATTGGAACATCTCAAACAGCAGATAAGACGGCTCTCTGAATATTAAAACATTCCGGCATGAAACGACTTTTTGAAAACGACCCGAAAAATCAACTGTTTGAAGGTCTCATGAAACGACCGTTCAAACAGTTGCCGAAACTGTTTTTCAGCGATCCCCTTTCAGTACGGAGTTTCTAAAAAACCGGTCGAAACAGTCCTTCACAATCCTCAATCACGGGGAATCTCAAAACCTTTTCGCTGTTCCCGGGCCTGGAAGCTCGCCGCCTGAGGATCGTCAACGATCTCCTCTTTTACGGAATCCCATTTGATCACTCTCTGAAGTCGGGCCGCAATTCCACAAAGATGACAGCAGTTCATTGCCAGAACATGAGAGAAAACGTCTGATACCGGTGTTCCGCCTTCCCGAATACAACGGATAAAGTTCATTTCATGGTATTCCAGCGGCTTTCCATGATACAGTTGAACGAAATCCTCGGGTTTCAGGGTGTTCTGAACCCCGGATTCCACCACCTTCCCCTTGATACGTTCCCGGTTGACATGAAACCGCCCTTCGGTTCCCTCAAACAGAATTCCGTTTCCATCCGGGGATTCGTTGACGACATGTAACTCCATGCCATCTTCAAAAGTCAGCACAATGTCGAAACTGTCACTTGTGTTAAATCGATTATCGACCAGAGGATACCCGTCCTTAAACGGAACCGGATGGGTACTTTTGGTTCCGTCGACTAAAACCGGCCCGGTCCCGATTTCCTGACGATTGACCGCCCAAAGAGCGCAGTCAATATGGTGTGCTCCCCAGTCAGTAAAGTTTCCGCCGGAGTACTCATACCAAAACCGGAAGGTACGATGAGCGCGACTGAATCTCCAGCAAACACCAGTCCAGTCACCCCCCGCGATAAAATCTGTTTCCGGAGCCTGGCCAAGCCACATATTCCAGTCAAACCCTTCCGGAATGTCTTTCTTTTCAAACCCCATATCCAAAGACACGGCGCCAACATCACAGACGATCTTTTTAACACGGCCGATTTTCCCCTGTCGAACCAGCAACGTCGCCGTCATAAACTGATCGCGTTGAGATCGCTGTTGTGTTCCGACCTGAAACACACGGTCGTATTTCTTACAGGCATTACGAATCAGCTTGTTTTCCTCCAGTGTCAATGTCAACGGTTTCTGACAAAAAACATGCTTGCCCGCCTGAAGCGCTTCAATGGCTATCTTGACATGCCAGTGATCCGGCGTCGCAATCGCCACAATATCAATATCGTCCCGGTCGAGAATCCGATGGTAATCGGTATAAGTGTCCGGAGTGATTATTTCCCCCTTTTCGTTTTTTCGTCCCAAACCGCTTTCTACCGCTCTTTCCAGACCATATTTTGTATCAACATCACAAAGGGCGACAATATCAACCAGCTCCATAAACGTATGAGCGTTATGCCTTCCCATTTCCCCGACGCCAACAAACCCCATTCGTAACCTGTCGCTCGGAGGCTGGTCCGCAAGCGCTTTTTCCTCTTTATTAAAAAAATAAGGATTCAGTATCGATCCGGAAACAGCGGCTCCGGTAAGTAATGACGTTTTTTTCAGAAATGTCCGTCGACTCGTTTGAGACATTTTTTTCTCCTGTTGGCTGGTCATCTAATCAAATTTCCCACAAAATCCCCCAATCCGAACATTGGCAATCCAGTATTTATTTTACATGATAAAACAGATTCCGGGACGTAAACGACAGGATGGAAACGGAAATGAAAATTTAATATATTGTGGTCGCCCGCCAAAATCAAGCCTCAAAAATTAAAAAAAACCCGTTTTCGTCCATTTTATTACCGAATACGATGATCGAACACTGAAAAGCTGACAACTTGCGTTCCCTATCGGCTGACTTCCGTATTGGGATAATTTCGATCTGTTCGGTACAAAACTACGAAAACGGGTTGGTGTTTACTTAAAATTTTATACGCTTCTAATTGGACAGGTTATCAAGAAGTTTCCTGAATTTTGGCATTTTCCCTTCAATATAGGAAATCCAACGGGCCGGATTCCAAATTTCAATACAGACGGCAGCCCCAACAATCATAACCTCCCCTCCGGATTCCACTTTCAAAAACTCGCGAAATCCCTCCGGAAGCATAAGCCGTCCCCGCCCCGCCAGCCGAACCGGCCGATGCCGCGTTGAAAGAAGCCGTCCCAGCATTTGGAGCTGCGGTATTTGCTGTTCCAGTCGTCCCATCTTCAGCCGCTGTTGAATCAATTCTATCTGATCCTTCATTTTTTCGTCCCACGCGGCCTTTTCCCAAAGGCTGATACAACCCGGACGTTCTTTCGCCAGGACACAGTCCCCTTCGCTCGGCTGGAAGACGCTCAGAACTTCTCCCGGCAGAGTAAAACGAAAACGATCATCCAAGCGACGACTGTATTCACCTAATATCAGGGATGGTGTTATACTGGCCATAATCAGACTGACGAACAATTTTCAATGGGTTAATTTTCCCATTTATTGACCAAAATTTATTTACTTTTGGGCAGGTTTCCCACACAAATGTTTTTTATAGTTTATCAGAAGAAAAAACGTTTTCAACCAAAAAGACCTCTTTTTCCCAAAAATTTTTTAAATTTTCCGAAGTTGCAGGCAGGTTGTCATTTTCACCGGAGAGAATCCAGGGGGAATATAAACGAAACAAAAAAACAGATAAAATATACGGATCGATCTCCGGTTTTATGAGCCGGGCAATTTCGTTTCCGGCAGACTCCCCCCGTACCATGACCTGTTCCGGAATGTTCCGTGAATCCTGACTGACGAAACAGGCAAAAGAGCAGGTAACGGAAACCATTACGGGAACGCAGGCATTTCCCACGGCAGGGCGGGTCGGCGTTTATGTATTAGTATTTATGTATACATATATTATGAAAAATAATCGTGCCGAAAATTTTGACGATAAAATTCCTGTTTTGCGTGTTGACGTCCTGCCGGGGCAAGGTATAATACACAGAATTTATGAGACGATCTGAAGTTTCATAATTGATGGTTTACACCCGTTGAAGCAGAGAACCAAAGGAATCATTCATGCAACCAGCCGGACGGATTTTCAGAAATATCTATCTCCGTTTTATTACCGGTTTATTGTTGACTTTTCTAGTTTTTCGGATTCCAATCAGAGCCCTGTTTTTCGGAAAGGGGCTCTGGAAAAAATCAGAAGAATCCGATCCTTTTATTTTTTTTCTTTCCCTAAAGACTGTTCAACATATTTTCTTTACTTCTTTTTATTCTCTGAGCTTATTCTTCTATTATTTTTTCTGTTTTTTCATTCTCTTATTCCAAGGCAACGCTACCCAGGCAAAAATTTTCTTTCAATTTCTGTTTTTAGATATTCCAAAACAAATTGATTTAAAACATATTCCTTCAAAAAGATTCATTTTTTTGACACAAAACACCCCCGGGACAATCAGGTTGACTTGACCGATGTTTAAATTCCGTTTTCAGCGTTTCGGAACAGGATTAAATCGCGTCAAACGTGTAACCCGGTTGGCGGTTAGATAAAACAATAATAATGGAGCTTGAATATAAAATTTAAGCGGAAACAGATAACCCAGTTCAGGAGAAAATCTCTATGCCATGTCGAGATGATGTAAAAAAAGTTCTTATTATTGGTTCCGGACCTATTATTATCGGTCAGGCGTGTGAATTTGACTATTCAGGGACCCAGGCTTGTAAGGCGTTACGGAGTTTGGGATATAAAATCATCCTGGTCAACTCCAATCCCGCGACAATTATGACCGATCCGGGCATTGCGGACGTAACTTACATTGAGCCGCTCACGGTTGCATCTCTGGAACGAATCATCGTAAAAGAACGTCCGGATGCTCTTCTTCCGAACCTTGGCGGACAATCCGCGTTAAATCTGGCGACCGATCTGGAAAAAGCGGGCGTCCTGAGTAAATATGGCGTCCGGGTTATCGGTGTTCAACTCGACGCGATTGAACGGGGCGAAGACCGGCTTGAATTTAAACAAACGATGAAGGAGCTCGGCATAGAAACCCCGCGAAGCGAAATCGCAACCACGTTGGAGGACGCGGAAAAAATCGCGGAAAAACTGGGCTTTCCGGTTGTCATTCGTCCCGCTTACACAATGGGGGGGACCGGCGGCGGACTCGCGTATAATCTGGAGGAATTCCGAACCATTGCTTCCCGTGGTCTGGCGGCAAGTCTCGTTCATCAGATTCTGGTTGAAGAATCTGTTCTCGGCTGGGAAGAGCTGGAACTGGAAGTTGTCCGGGACGCCAAAAACAAGATGATTACCGTCTGTTTTATTGAAAACGTCGACCCTATGGGCGTTCATACCGGCGATTCCTTCTGTACCGCGCCGATGCTGACGATTTCTCCGGAACTTCAAAAACAATTACAGGAATATGCCTATAAAATCGTCGAAAAAATCGGCGTTATCGGCGGCACTAACGTTCAGTTCGCGCATTGTCCGAATACGGACCGGGTGGTCATTATTGAAATCAATCCGCGAACAAGCCGGTCCTCCGCGCTGGCTTCAAAGGCAACCGGTTTTCCGATCGCGTTGATTTCCGCCAAACTGGCGACCGGAATGACACTCGATGAAATGCCTTACTGGCGTGACGGAACGTTGGACAAATACACTCCGTCCGGGGATTACGTTGTCGTCAAGTTCGCGCGTTGGGCGTTTGAAAAATTCCGGGGTGTTCAGGACAAGCTCGGAACACAAATGCGGGCAGTTGGCGAAGTTATGAGTATTGGCAAGAACTTCAAGGAAGCGTTCCAAAAGGCTATTCGTTCACTGGAAATCGGACGTTCCGGACTTGGTTTCGCCAAAAACTTCAACAAGTTGTCCCTCAATGACCTGCTCATTAAAATCACGGTTCCGAACAGTGAACGTTATTTCCAGATTTACGAAGCAATGCGGAAAGGGGCGACCGTTGCCCAAATCCATGAAAAGACCAATATCAAGGAATATTTCCTTCAACAGATGTATGAGATTCTTCAGCTGGAGGAAAAAATCCTGACTTACCGTGACCGGCAGCTTCCGGACGATCTTCTGATTCAGGCTAAAAAAGATGGTTTCGCTGATAAATATCTGGCTCAGCTGCTTAATGTTTCGGAAACATCCATCCGGACCAGGCGTCTGGCGCTTGGCATGAAACAGGCCTGGTGCTCTGTTCCGGTCAGTGGGGTGGAAAACTCCTGTTACTGGTATTCCACTTACAACGCCAAGGATGAAAACGTCATTGGATCCAAACGCAAAATCATGGTTTTAGGCGGCGGCCCAAACCGGATCGGTCAGGGAATCGAATTCGACTACTGTTGTGTTCATGCGGCATTCGCTCTCCGGAAATGCGGTTACGACACGATCATGGTCAACTGCAATCCGGAAACGGTCTCGACCGACTACGACACCTCCAACAAACTCTACTTTGAACCGTTGACTCTGGAAGATGTTCTGAGTATTTATGAAGAGGAAAAACCTGACGGCGTTGTCGTTCAGTTTGGGGGACAGACCCCGCTTAATCTGGCTGCGGAACTGGAAAAAGCCGGAGTAAAAATTATTGGAACCTCGCCGGCGACAATCGATTTGGCGGAAGACAGAGACCAGTTCCGCCACATCATGCAAAAACTCGGAATTCCGCAACCGGAATCCGGAATGGTCACCAACGTTCAGGAGGCGCTTGCTGTCGCCAGACAAATCGGTTATCCGCTCATGGTCCGTCCCTCCTATGTTCTGGGCGGCCGTGCCATGGAAGTCGTTCATGACGACCAGATGCTGACCGATTACGTCAACGCCGCTGTTGACGTTTCGCCGGAACGCCCGATTCTGGTCGATCGTTTTCTGGTGGATGCCATTGAAACAGAAGCAGACGCTATTTCCGACGGGGAAGACGCTTTTGTTCCTTCCGTCATGGAGCATATTGAATTGGCCGGTATCCATTCCGGCGATTCCGCCTGTGTTATTCCGCCGATCAGTATTCCTCCCAAGCATATTGAGACAATCCGGGAATACACCAAAAAAATCGCCGTTGAAATGGGAGTTGTCGGCCTGATGAACGTTCAGTACGCCATTGCCAAGGACACGGTTTATATCCTGGAGGCAAACCCACGGGCCAGCCGGACGGTTCCGCTCGTTTCCAAGGTCTGCAATATTCAGATGGCGGCTCTGGCAACACGAACCATGGTTGGTGAAAAGTTAAAGAATATGGATATTCTGCCGCGTGTTATCAATCATTTTGGCGTTAAGGAAGCGGTCTTTCCGTTCAATATGTTCCAGGAAGTGGATCCTGTTCTTGGTCCGGAAATGCGATCGACCGGCGAAGTTCTCGGACTTTCCGAATCGTTTGGAACCGCGTTTTACAAAGCGGAGGAAGCTGCCGGTTCCATTCTTCCGATGAGCGGTACCGTTTTGATTACCGTTTCCGAACAGGACCGGCCTGCCGTGAATCAGGTTGCCAACCGGTTCCGCGAACTCGGTTTCCGGATTCTCGCGACTTCCGGAACAGCCAACGATTTACAGGCCGCCGGAATCCCCTGTGAAACAATTCTCAAGGTTCATGAGGGACGCCCGAACATTGTGGACGCAATGAAAAACGGGGAAATCCAGCTTGTTGTTAATACTCCCGCCGGAAAGACGGGACAGTATGACGACTCTTACATTCGGAAAAACGCCATTCGGCTTCGGATTCCCTATATGACAACGCTCGCGGCCGCGATTGCCGCTGCCAACGGAATCAAGTCGGTTAAAACAGATCCGGAAGTCGCCAAATCTCTTCAGGAATATCATCACTGATACTGAACTTCCGTAAGTAAAAAACCCGGGGAATTTGCCTGATTGTCGTTTACCGGCGGTATCGGGCAAATTCCTTTTTACTTCCATTTCCGTATTCATCATTCCTTTACCCCAAGCCCTCTGTTTATCAGCCGTTTGTTTCTTTTCGTTCAATCTTCTTGCTTTTCCGTTTTCTTTTCATTAAAATTAAGGGAAACTGTAAAAAATCAATTTCTGAAGAAAGGAAAAACGATGACCTGTCGATTGATTGAAAAACTATGTTTGTCTTCTATTCTCCTCCTTTTATTCGCCTCCGGAATCCATGCGGATGAGAAAAAAACCTTGCTGATTATGTTCGACGGTTGTCGGGCCGACGTCATGTATTCAGCCCCAACGCCCAATATTGATTCCATTCGTGACGGAACCTGGGCGGAAGGTTACAAAGGAACCTGGAGCTATGAGGGACATACCAATCTCGATGCCCCGCCGTCCAGTGCGACCAATCATGTTGCCATTGCGACCGGCGTTACCGCGACCAAAAACGGCTGTTATCAAAACGGGACAATCAAAAATGCAAAATGGTCTGAATATCCAAGCTGGATGGAACGGCTTCGAAAAATCAATCCGGAAATTAAAACTGTCTGGCTCTACAACTGGAGCGAAGACGCGGATCTACAGACCCAGGCGACATTCCAAGGTCCCCCAAGATCCGGTTTTGACGGGGATATGGAGCTGATTCAGGATACCGTCGCTCTGCTTGACGGTTCCTTTCCGAATACCGACGGTCTCAATGACACCCACTGGATCCAGGGAGATCAGCCGGACGCGATCATGCTTTATCTCGACTCTATGGATATGTTCGGCCACGGATTCGGTTTTTCCGTTTTTGTTCCGGAATATTACGAAAAAATGAGCACCTATGACGCGAAAATTGGCGATATTCTGAACGCCATTCGTAATCGCCCGACCTTCTCTCAGGAAGACTGGCTTATTGTCATCTGCTCGGATCACGGCGGTATTGAAAAATCACACGGCGTCGTTCATTGCGAAAACTGCTATACCGTTCCGCTTATCATTTCATCGAAAACCGTCAAACCCGGTCGAATGAAGGGAGAGCCGAAAAACTGCTTTGCCGCCGCTTATGTTATGCAGCATATGACCGGTTCCATTCCGCCGGAATTTGACGGAACCATTGCCGACGTATACGAAACGGAAACAAATGCGTTGACCGATGAACTGACTTCTGTTTTTTCTTTTGAGAAAAATCTCAACGATGCCTGTGAAACTCTGAATCTAAAACCGGTTAAAAAAAAGGCGGAATTCACGGAGGGCAAAGTCGGTTCCGCAATCCGTTTTACCGGCGATTATTATCTGAACCTGGGTAAACCGGAATCCCTGACCAATAGCCGAAAAGATTTTACCCTGACATTCTGGTTCCGGGCGGACGGTTCCATTGACAATGATCCGCCGTTTATTTCCAATAAAAACTGGGAAAACGGTCTGAATCCCGGCATTGTTGTCGCCGCCAATTACTCCAAACCGGGAAACAACGCAACGTTCAACCTGGGAGACGGTAAAATCCGTGATGATCTGAATCCGTTGACCTACGAACCAGGTCAATGGTACTTCTTCGCGGTTACTGTGGACCGGGACGCCAACGCCGTTTTCTATCTTGGCGACTCCGCGGGAAAACTCGCCTTTATTTCCGACGACATTTCCGAACAGGGAAGTTTCGATTCCGGACTCGACTGGAATCTGGGACAGGACGGAACCGGGAACTATCCGGCGACATTAACCGGCGTGATGGATGAACTCGGTATCTGGGGCCGTCCGTTGCGTCAAAACGAAATCCAGGCTGTTTATCAGCTGGGTCTGAACGGCCAATCGCTTACAAAATAATTCTTTATCCAGACACTCCGGATCAGGAAAAATAATACCGTAAATGATGCAGTTTTTGATTTCAACTGATTATTTACGGTATTATTCCCGATTATCTTTTTTATTATCTCTCTAAAAACCGGGCTTTTTTATGGTTGCGGCTTGTCAAAGGGAAATTTTCTTTCATAATAAAAGAGAATAGGTTAATCCGTTCTTGAAGAAAGGATGTTCTCATGACAAAAGAAAGGCTGAACGTTGGTATTATCGGTTTCGGAATGATTGGAAAAGTCCATTCGTTCTGCTATGCCGCGCTTCCGTATTACGCTCCGGAACTCGCAGTTACCGGTCGAATCACTCATGTTGCGACCGCTCACGCGGAAACGGCCCGGACGGCTGGAAAAATCATCGGCTGCGATGTTGGAACAACGGATTTCCGGGAAATTACGGAAAATCCGGAAATTGATGTCGTACATATATGCAGTCCAAACGATCAGCACTTTCCTCAACTCCTGTCCGCCATCGAACATAACAAACATATTTACTGCGATAAACCGTTGACCGCGACCCTAGAAGAAGCTGAACAACTTGAGGCCGCGTTCAACAGGCGGGATCCTCAGGGAAAACGGCTTTATACCGCAACATTCCAGATGACATTTCATCTCCGGTTTTTCGCGGCGATTCGTCGGGCCCGTCAGCTTATTACGGAAAACCGTCTGGGACGGATATTCCGGTTTCAGATGGGATATTATCATTCCAGCAGCGCCAGTCCGAACGCCCCGTTCCGTTGGAAACACGATCTGAACGGCGGAGTCATTCGAGACCTCGTTTCGCATCTCCTCGACCTTATCGACTCTTTGATCGGAATGCCACAGGAATTCCTGACAGAAACCGCGATCGGTTATCCAACCCGTCCGGTTCGGCCCCTGCGTCCGGGCGAATCGATTTCCGACGTTCCGGGCCGTCCGGTTTTATCGGAGGAATCAGTAATTATCCTGACCCGCGGGCACGATACCGCCGGAAATAAAATCAATGGTTCCATTGAAGCGACAAGGCTTGCAACCGGTCACGAAGATGACTTTCGCCTCGAAATCAACGGAGAAAAGGGGGCCCTCCGGTTTTCCCTGATGGATCCGCATTATCTGGAGTTTTTCGATGCCTCGAATTCGGAACATCCGTATGGCGGAAATTCCGGCTGGCAAAAAATCGCGGTTGGGGGACGTTATGAATTGCCCGATTCGGAATTCCCGTCCGCCAAGGCAACAACCGGCTGGGTTCGCGCTCATATCGCTTCCCTGTCGAATTTCTGGCAGGCCATTGCCGGAGGAGAACCGGGACAACCAGGTCTGGAACAGGGAGTCCGGATTCAACGAGGACTCGACGCGGCGATGCGCTCCGGCCAATCCGGAAAATGGGAATCTTTTTAAAAACGACGGCACATCAGGCGGGCAAATTAAAATCGTTTTTCCCCGATAAATCATCTTCAGATTACATTTTTCAGGAACGGTGCAGTGTTTAACCTTCATAAACCATTTGAACCTTCAGGCGACCAGCCGAAAGCTATTGAAGAACTGATTCGCGGCATGGAAAGCGGCAATCGATACCAGACGTTGCTCGGTGTGACCGGTTCCGGGAAAACGTTCACAATGGCCAATGTCATCCAGCACTTTCAGAAGCCCACTCTTGTTTTGTCTCATAATAAAACGCTCGCAGCACAACTTTACAGCGAATTCAAGGCGTTTTTCCCCGAAAATGCGGTTTCGTATTTTGTCAGTTATTACGACTACTACCAACCGGAAGCCTATATTCCTCAACGGGATATTTACATTGAAAAAGATGCTTCCATTAACGATGAAATCGACCGGTTACGTCTGGCCGCAACCAGTTCGCTTGTCAGCCGTAAAGACGTCATTATTGTTGCCAGTGTCAGCAGTATCTATGGACTGGGGTCACCGGAAGATTACAAAAGTCTGATTTTGTCGTTGAAAATCGGCGAAGAAATTGATCGCGACAAAATGCTTGCCCGATTGATTGAAATGCAATATGAACGGAATGACGTCGCGTTTGAACGGGGGCAGTTCCGTGTTCGGGGAGACTGTGTTGAAATTCATCCCTCCTATGAGGAGTTTGCCCTGCGAATTGAACTTTGGGGGGATGAAATTGAGAATCTCGCCATTATCAATCCGCTGACCAACGAAACAATTGAGCGTCAACGGGAAATTTACATCTATCCGGCAAAACACTTTATTCTGCCGGAAGAACGGGTTCATTCGGCAATTGAACGAATTCAGAAAGAGTTGGACGAGCGGATCAAATTTTTTTATGACCGGGGTAAACTTCTTGAGGCACAGCGAATTTCCGCGCGAACCCGATATGATATGGAACTGATTCAGGAAATCGGATTCTGTCCAGGTATCGAAAATTACAGCGCCGCACTGGCCGATCGTGCTCCCGGTTCTCCGCCGGACACGTTATTCAGTTTTTTCCCGAAAGATTTCCTGATGTTCGTCGACGAGTCGCACGTCACCATTCCCCAGATTCGTGCCATGTTCGCCGGTGACCAGGCGCGAAAGAAAAATCTCATCGAACACGGCTTTCGGCTTCCCAGCGCCATGGATAACCGACCGCTTAAATTCGATGAATGGGAATCGAAAATCAATCAGGTCGTTTATGTCTCCGCGACGCCGGGCGAATATGAGCTTCAAAAGTCACAAGGGCACATTGTGGAGCAGGTCATTCGTCCGACAGGGCTTCTGGATCCGGAAGTGGAAGTGGTGCCGGCGGTTGTCCAGATAACGCATTTGCAGGAGGAAATCAAGATTCGTGCCGCCAAAAAGGAACGGGTTCTCGTTACCGCGCTGACTAAACGACTGGCAGAAGATATTTCTGCTTATTTCGTTCAGCAAAACATTCGGTGCCGCTGGTTACACAGTGAACTGGACGCCTTTGAACGGGTTGACTTGTTACGGGACTTGCGATCCGGAAATTTTGATGTTCTGGTTGGTGTCAATCTTCTCCGTGAAGGTCTTGACCTCCCTGAAGTGTCGCTGGTCGCCATTCTTGACGCGGACAAGGAAGGGTTTCTGAGAAGTGAAACGTCACTGGTCCAGACTATTGGCCGAAGTGCTCGAAATGTCAATGCCAAAGTCATTTTATATGCTGATAAAGTGACCGATTCCATGCAGCGGGCAATCGATGAAACGTTCAGACGACGGGAACTGCAAAAAGCCTATAACAAAGAACATGGAATCACCCCGGAAACCATCCGTAAAAACATTCAGGACGGAATCGACGCCGAGGTTTCCGCCCACCGAAAAGCCAATGAAGCGATTGGACAGAAAGAGGAATCCGTTTATATTACCAGAGAATATATCAACGAACTGGAAAAAGAAATGCTCGCGGCTGCCGACCGGCTTGAGTTTGAAAAGGCGGCAGCTCTTCGGGATCAAATCCAGAGTATGGAACAGTACATTGGTCAAAAGACTTCCGTTTCCGAACTCGAAAAAAATCATGGCAACTCCGGACGTTCCCGGCGTCGGCGCAATTCCCGTTCCTCAATGGCACAGCGAATCCCTAAACCGGAACGGGGTTAATGTTGAGACGGTTGCGTCGAGAGAGAATGCAATCAACAAAAATCATCAGGGATTCCTACAATTCCAATTAAAACAGCCTCTCATCGTCTGACATACCCCCCAAACACGGCAGGCTGTTCCGAAATCCGATAAAAACAGTTCAACGTTTTTTCTCAGATAAAATCTTATGATATCTGCCCCTGTTTCCATCAGCAGCCCGTTTATATCGGATGTTATAATGAAAACACCAGGTACCGACGTTATCTGAAATCGAAATCAGCGCCGGTGTTCCGAAAAACACCAACAGGGAAAACGAAATCCATCATTTTCCCTGTTGTTCCCGGATTATTTAACAGTTTATCAGCAATCGCCGGCATCTGATCAGCAAATCACCATTATTGATGATCCGCCAACCATTTTTTCGCGATGTCCATGCACTCTTTCACGCCGTCAGGATTCTTACCGCCCGCCTGAGCAAGGTCGGGACGACCGCCACCGCCACCCTGAATCGGTTTCGAGACGGTCCGAATCCATTCAACCGCATTGAACCCTTTTTCCACCAGAGCACGGGACAATCCGGCAATTAAGGTGATCTTCCTCTCTTCCGTATTGACAGACGCAAACAAAACCGCGTTCAGGCCGGCTTTATGACGAATTTCGTCCACTCCGTCACGTAACGCCCCGATGTCCGTATTTTTACCCACCCAATGAATAAAGGTCACGCCATTGACTTCCTCGGCCGTTTCCATAATGGTACTGATGGAAAGCTCTCCTTTACGGGAAAGAACGTCGACCTGCTTTCGCAATTTTTTGACGTTGTCCGCCAGAACACTGACACGATCCGGGATTTCCGCCATGGGAACCCGAAGTATCCCCGCCAGGGCGCCGGTCACGCGATCCATCGCCTGAACCCGGGCGACCGCAGCCATTCCGGTCAGAGCGGTAATACGTCGTGTTCCGGCCGAGACACTTTCTTCAGAAACAATCTTGCAAAACCCAACCTGATTAGTATTGGTCAAATGAGTGCCGCCGCAGAACTCCCGTGATTCCCCCATCTGAATAACACGAACTTCATCAGGGTATTTTTCACCAAAAAGCATCATTGCGCCCAGCTTACGCGCTTCTTCAATCGGCATCACCTGACAACTAACCGGAATGGACTGCAAAATCATTTCGTTGACATCTGTTTCGATCTGAACCAATGTCTCCTGATCAATCGCCTGATGATGGGTGAAGTCGAAACGCAGAACGTCATTGTCGACCCGTGACCCCTGCTGCTCAGCATGTCCCCCCAACCGCTTTCGCAAAGCCAGATGAAGAAGATGAGTCGCGCTGTGAGCGCGACAGATACCAGCATGGCGGGCGGCGTCGACTTTCGCGTCCACCGTGTTTCCAACTTCCAGACAGCCATTTTTCAGTTTTCCAATATGAACAAGGAACTCGCCGTCATACTGCGTATTATTCACCTCAAAGGTAAAATTCGATCCGGAAATGACGCCGGTATCGCCAACCTGCCCTCCCTTTTCACCGTAAAAAGGCGTCTTGTCAAGAACAATTTTATACTCGACATCAGATTTATCCGCCCGTTCAACCAGCGAATTTTCCTGAACAATCGCGATGACCCTGGCATCAGCGGCAACTGTTGTTTCATAACCCAGAAATTCCGGAGGATTGTTCGTCTTTTTGATACCTTCCAGCGCGTCTTTTTTGAAGAGGAGGTTCTTTTCCAAAGAACCGGAAAGTTCGCCATGCAACTTCATTTCTTTCGCAAATCCGTCCCAATCGAATCCAAACTGGCGTTCGGCGGCCAGGGTTTCAAACAGTTCCGGCGGAAAACCATAGGTCTGATACATTTCAAACGCTTCCACGCCGCTGATTTCAGCCCGTTTTTCATCAGCCATTTTTTTAAAGACGTGCTCAATTCGGCTTAAACCGGTATCGATCGTTCCCATAAAATGTTCTTCTTCCGCGGAAATAACGCTTTGAACCCGTTCAATCGTTTCCGACAGTTCCGGATAAGGAACTTTCATCAATTCAGCGACCTCCGGAACCAGCTTGTAAAGGAAGGGTTCCTTCATTCCCATCTGGACGCCATCCAGAACCGCACGGCGGAGCAGACGGCGAATAACATATTTTTCTTCTTTGTTGCCCGGATAGACGTTTTCATGAACGGCAAAAGTACAGGCGCGGATATGGTCCGCAATACGACGCAGCCGACGACCATTTTCATCGGTCAAATCCT